>Ga0247812_10000436_pt1 | contig 27683 bp, 20 predicted proteins | sample UWRJL149409B1_FD_178011 | JGI IMG/M metagenome (GOLD analysis project Ga0247812, IMG submission 178011) | Plant litter microbial communities from Arlington Agricultural Research Station in Wisconsin, United States - UWRJ-L149-409B-1 | ecosystem: Environmental > Terrestrial > Plant litter >...
TTTAAAAAATCATTTGTCGCATCCCTGGCAATCATATTCTCCCTGCTGTAAGCCGATAAGGACTGAAGCCTTAATCTTTTGCTTTCGAGCTTTTGAATCGTTTTCTGGGCATCCTCTACAAAAAGATATTGATTATAAATATGATTGCAGGATAAAAGCTGTCCAAGAGTTGATGCAAAGCCAATACTGAATTTGGTTTTATCGGTTGAATACCGGTCAAAGTTTATTCTTGAACCGCAGAGTGCCGGCAAATCAGCTGCATCCCCTAGTGTGAATAGCTGGCAGTGTTTATCACCGACCGCTAATCCTTCCTCAAAGCTGATATCTTTAAAAACAAATGAATCTTCGCGCTCTGATAAAAAGCAGTACTTTTCAATCAGCCCTAATTTTCTGCTTTCACTTCGAAGCAAATTATTTTTCAGCCGGGTAAGTTTCACAAAACCACTGTCCTCCATAATTCTTTTAAACTGACCAGAACAGTCAATAAAATCCTGCAGCAGCTGGCTATCCAAAGTTTCTTCTGGCACAATGGAGCGTCGAAGAAGATTGGAGAAAAGCGAACTTGAACTTTTTCTTCCCTGTGGTTTCTTGGTCAGCATAATATAACAGGAATGCTCCAAAAAGGGCCTTTCATTAAAAAACCGCTCACTGCTCTTTGTCAAAAAACTGCTGTCATCACTTGTAAAATCAGCGCTGTGCCTCTTCTCTAAAAACCAGTCCTGCTTGTGAAAAACGCAAAATTTTGGAAGCACCTTAATGGCCTTGATCCACGACTGGTGAAAGGCTTCATACTCCTGGTCCGATAAGGTAAAAATTTCGGGCAGTTCAGCCTTGAATACCACCGTTACATCACCCTGCTTTGATAAAATACAGTCATGCTCGACTGCCATAATCGGCAGCAAATCCTCCATCCTCTTCTCCATCTCCCTCTCATTTTCATTTTTAACGTTCTATAGCTATATCTTTCTAAAAACAGCCCTGCTGTAAACTTTAATGCATTTTGGAATCTGCTTTCCAGCTACTGCTTTCATCATGCCATGCTCTCCATAGGTATTACTCATCCTGTATATTTTAAAAACAAGAAAACTGCCAGCTAAACCGATAAATCCAACACACAATAAGGACGGAAGACCAATGATATACAGGATTGCAAAAAGGATCATAAGTGCCACGACACCTGCTCCCAAATACCAGATGTACTGCGCTTTTAAACCTTTGAATTCAATACTCTGATTGATTCCTTTGTTGATCTGGTAAACGCTGTTACTCATAAGATCTGCTGCTTAAACCCCGAAGAAGGATTTAATTACTGTCGCAACCACCACTAAAAATACACAGCTTCCAAACCAGGCGGCCGCAACTTTTCCGGTATCCGGATCGCCCGCATTCCATTTCTGATAGACTTTAACGGCGCCAATAAGACCTAGTATAGCACCAACAGCGTACATAAGTTCTGTACCTGCATCAAAATAACTCCTCACCTTTTGGTTTGCTTCATTAATTCCGGCGACACCATCCTGTGCATAGATTCTTATTTCGTATAGCAGCATCAGTGCGAGAATGCCATAAGACAATACCTTCTCTTTATTTAATTTCCTTAATTTCCATCTACATTTTCTCATCATACATCATTTTTAAAGTTCAAATCATTTAATTAAAAAACGGAGGAGCATCGCCGTTGCAACTCTATTTCCTGTCACATAAAGCCATACCGCACCAGAGAGAACAGGATTTACTCCTCCGCTAAATTTTATGTAGTAGTCTCCTCCCATAAACGATCCACTTCGGCAAACGTTAAATGAAACTGGAATTGCTTTGCGCACTCAGAGACTATTAGATTGTTAATTTCGCTACGAAGCGAAGAGATTTTCACGAAAGGATATTCTTCCAGGATGAATTTAATGTAGTTCTGAAACTCGTCTTTACCTCGTGATTCCTGGATGCTTTCCTTGACAGCATCTTGTAACTTATAAAATAATTCACGGGCATCATCCAAGGTGTCAAAAGGTTCTTTAAAATCAGAAAACAAACTATCTTCGAAATGTTTTGTTTTGTTGTCTTTCTTCGAACCACTTAATTGATGTCGGCCACTTATAAAATCTTTAAGCTGGGAAGAATAAAACCTGGATATCAAATAGAGATACCAAATAAAAAGTAATATTAAAACTGTTATAGCGTAATCGCTCCATGTAATATTTGTAAACATAATCATCTTCATTAATCGTTATACTTCATCTTTTTTATAAATCCTGTAATAAATTTAATTAACAGATCAAAGGAACGATTAAGCTAAGTCTGCTACAAGTACAACTTTAAGTTGTACCCTTTTGTACCCCAGATTTTTATAATAAAAAAGACCGACTAGAACAATAATTAATTGTTTTAATCGGTCTAAAATTCAAATTTAAAATAGTTTATTTACTCTTTAAACTTCTTATCAGCTTGTTATTACGTCTTTCTGCCCTGGAGTTCTGTAGGGAAATCACGGCCCAGATTGCGGCGGGAATCCAGCCGATTAAGGTGATTTGCAGAATCAGGCAAAGGAGCGCTGTTAAAATCTTTCCTCTTAAAAAGAAAGACACGCAAGGGAAGAATATTGCTATTAGTGTCATAATTTTATGTCGTTTAATAATGTGTCGTTAATAATCGAATTTGTTACTCTTGCAATTTCATTTTTTATTCTGTTGAATTTAGTTTGATTAGTCAGTACGATTGGATTTTGGTTATAATTTTCTCTAGTGTTTTGATGGCAATTTCCTTATCTCTTTCTTCAGGTGTGTAGGACTTGCTTCTAACCGACTGATAGGATAAATCAACCTTAAACGGTGTAGCTAAATGCGGGACCACCATTTTGAAAAAATGGTTCATTGACCTTGATTTAACGACCCTTGCCTCATCAGTTGCCCGTAGTATAAGTGCCATTTGGTCAATAGATAAATCACATTCAATCTTACTGTCTAGTATTCCAATTTTATTCTTCTTATCACTTACTATATCATTACCAACTTCAAAAGCCACAGTAATTTGTCGCTCCAAATAATCTATTTCGTACTTAAACCAATTACTCAAAACATATTTAATATTTTGAAGTGTCGGATCGAAAGTATTTTTTTCGTTAGAATAAAGCTGGTTGAATTCCTTATAATAAAGCAACAGGTTACTTACTTTGTTTTGCAGATCATAAGAAGTCAGCTTTGTATTAATTCGATTGGTTAGACAATCAATATATTGAGGTGAATTAAAATTTATGCTAATTAACAATTCATCTACAAAAGAAAAAAAATTAGATGTTACTTGATGATAATCAAGCGATTCCAAACTTTTTAAAAGCTCCCGATAATAACGAATCTGTCTATATGTAACCTTAAATTCTCTATTGGCCCCTAAAGATTGGGATAAGAGTTCAATTATTATATCAATAGTTTTTTCATCTGATTTATTTGTAATCTTTTTTTTCGTGAGTCTATTAAGTCTTAATTGCAATTCATTTCGTGAAACCATCAAATAAGTAATAGGCGCTCTTTCATCGAGACTCAAATAATAAGAAAAACGATTTTCAACAAAAGAAATTAATTCATCCAGGACTCCGATTACAACATCCGAAATTTTGCTTACATTAGAAACTTGGAACACTGCGTTCTTTTGATTCTCAACAATATTATCTAAGAGAAACACTAAGGTAGAATGATACTTTCTAACCAATAGACGGATTTGCCTTTTTTTATGCAGGGAAAATATTTCATTTTTTAAATGAATTTGAATCTTTTGGGATTCTTTGAAAACATTTTCTGAAATAAGGGATAAATCGTGATTGGATAATGTACTGATATCAGTTTTCTTTGGATTAAACGTATACAACACCAAAGAATCCAACCATTCTAAAGGATATAATTTACTCATCATTTTACTGTTTTAATTTACAATTAATGCAACGAAAACTAACGACTTTTAAATCTCTCGATAGAATTCGAACGATATTCTGAAGGCGAAAATGAAGTGTGCTTTTTAAAAAAAATGCTGAAAATAGTTACACTGCGAAACGTCATTTCTTCCGCAATTTCAGCGATAGTAAATTGTGAATCTTCCAATAAAATTTTAGCTTCACTAATAAGCGCTTCTATAATTAAAATCTTTACATTTTTACCTGTAATCTGTTTTACTACCTTATTCAAATATCCAGCGGTAACATACAAAGCACCGGCATAATATTTCACATTGTGCTGCTTTTTATAATGTATTGACAAAATGGTAAGAAACTGAATAACTAAACTTTCTTTTCTTGTAAAATTTACAGCGTATCCTGATGCATACTTTGTATAAATTAATTTTAATTCATAAAGAAATAGATTTAAACTAATCTTTTGCAACTCACTATCAAAACCAAATCGATCATCTTTATTTACAAAATATATAAGTTTGTATATGAGCGATAGGACTAAAAATTCCCTTTCTTCAAGGGTAACTTTCAGAGCGTCTTTTCTGATAAAAAAATAAAACGAGTCTACTAATTCTTTCTTTAAACAGTTTTTAGCAGTAAAATCTGAGGAAAATGTAATCAAAAAAAACTGCAGTTTATCATGAACTTCTAATATTGTGCAAAACGAATCTCTTGGAATAACAATCAAATCACGCGCAGATAAAACCTGAATAAATTCGTGCAGCTTAATTTTAAAGCTGCCTGATCTAATCAAAAGAATTGATAAATTTTCCACCGCAAAAGATTCGTCTGCAGATGTCTTTACAAGGTATTTTTTAATAATATGAACATCCACTCCCTCAACGGGAAGATTCTTATAGTCATTATTAATCAAATCTTTTATCATGATTTTAGCATTGTAGTAGATATTTCACTAGGGAAGTTTTCACTTACTCTTCAAAGGATTTTTTTATCAAATTATAAGAGAAAAAATAGAGATTTAGTAAACTGGTGATGTAAAGGAGATATGCCAGGCCACGAAAAGGATTTAAATATCTTTCTCCATTATGGAGATAGTCTTCTATTTCATCGTAACTGAAAAGGCCGACGATGAAATAGAGACTCACCAGATTAAAGATGATCAGCAATGAATAAAAAACAATTCTAATTTTCATTATATATGGATCAGAATTAATCAAAACTTTATATTACTCAAGTTTTCTAAAAAGTACCGCCATGGTCGTTAAAGTAACTTCATTACCTTCCAATAAAGGTTTGATATTTTTGTTGGTAACAGCGGTCTCCCAATCCCTGTCTCTACGTTGCGCCTCAGCATATAAGGAGTATCGCGAAACTGCTGAAACTTTTAAAATAGTGTCCTTTTCGTCTTCTTGTAAGTTAACATCCTGGATTACTGTTGCTTCATAAGCAACTATAAAACTATATACAACATCATAGTCATCATTTTGCTTAGTAACTAAGTCCACGACGAAAGCTATTAGATTGTTTTTAATTTCTAAACTAAGAGCGGAATTCTCAATAAGTGCTATAAGTTCAGCTTGCGGATTGGACAAAATAAGTGCCACCATTTCCGGGGTAAGTGTGATGATGCTTTTATTTGTGCCCTTAACTTTGTCTGAACTTCCAGAAAGAAATAACATTTGTTCTGTTAATTCCTGAGCCGAATTCGCTTGCCCAAACTTGTCAGTAAACGCAGAAAGCTCATTATAGTAATCAAGCCCAGTTTGGTCATAAGGGTTTGCCTTGTTGCTCGGAATTAACGATGCGTTTGCTGATCCTACATGGTCAATAGTGTCAGATTTCGGGTTAAGTACTTCTTCAGTAGAACAGGAAAATAATAAAAATTGAACTAGAATACATAATAGAAAATTTTTCATGATTTAAATTGTTTGAATGTGAATGAGAATTTCTTCTCAGTTCATTTCATCCGGATTAGCAGAACTTTTATTTGGCACTATGCCAAACATTTTGCTATTGAATTCGTAGCAAATCTATTATGATACAAATCCCCGTGCAACCACTTGTATTGGGGATTCCGTGAATTAATACTGTGGAATTCCGTGAATTCCACACCTCTTTTTAACACTATTAATCACATGTAATTCAAATGTTTATATTATATTTGAGTTAAGTTTTTATTAGGAATATCTTGCAAATCCCAACTTTTTAGCAGCATTATATCTTTTAAAAGTGAACATCCCAAAAAATAAATTAAACCTATGAAACAGCAAATCCTACTTGCGTTGTTCCTATGCGCATTTAAATTCGGCACAGCCCAGAACAGTGTTCATAAAATACCCGATTCATTAAAAAATAAAAGTTATACGTATTTAGATGATAAGATATATAGCTTTAAAAATGACAGTACCAAAGCAGCAGCATATCTATTTGCCTATCTAAATAAATCTAAAAATGAAAAAAACTGGAAAGAATTAGTATATGCTTACCAAAACATTCTGCACCAATCTCCTGAAAACTTACGGTTAATATATGCAGATAGCATGGTGTATGCTGCAAAGAAAACAACCGATAATGCACTGGTCGGATCAGCATATCTTTCAAAAGGAATTGCATTTTATGGAAAGAAACAATATGACCGTGCTTTTGACAATTATATTATTGCCAATAACTTCATTGCTAAATCAGGCGATAAATATCTCACCTATAAAGTAAAACACCAGATTGCACAAATCAAATATTACCTGGGATTTTATAATGAGGCCATTTCACTATTTCGTGAATGTTTAGATTATTTCAAGGAAGAAAACTCCAGAGCCTATTTAAATACACTCCATTCCTTAGGTGTCTGTTATAATAGAATCGGAAACTACGAGCTATGCTCTCAAACAAATAAGATCGGACTTTCTGAAAGTAAAAGTTTAGGCAATACCGACATGGATGCCTACTTTATTCATTCGGAAGGAATTAATGATTACTTTCAACAGAATTACGGGTATGCCATTACAAAAATTGAGTCCTCACTGGAAGCCATCAGGGAAAATAAGGATTTTGCGAATGAATCGGTAGCTAATTTCTATATTGGGAAAAGTTATTGGGCGATGGATAAAAAAGATAAGGCACTTCCCTACTTTTTAAAAGTTAATAAAACATTCGATGAGAAAAATTATCTTCGCCCGGATCTTAGAGAAGTATATGAATTATTAATAAATTATTATAAGGACAAAAAGGATCTCAAAACACAATTATATTATATTGATCAGCTACTTAAGGCGGATGATGTCCTTAACGAAACATACATGTATCTGATTGCAAAAATTCATAAAGAATACGATACAAAAGAACTTTTGTTGGAGAAAGAAGCAATAGAAGAAAAGCTTAGCAGAGCAAAATTTTTAGATATAATATTTGTAAGCATTATTTTTCTACTGTTTATACTTTCGCTTTTTCTGACCTACAGGCATTATAACAATAGAAAACTTTATAAAAAGAAATTTGATGAACTAATGGAAAGGTCATATGACTTAAATCAAAACAAACCGAAACTAAAAAATGAAAAAGCACAAATTTTAGACATACCACAGGACACCGTTACTCAGGTCTTAAAACATCTTGAAAAGTTTGAATTGGATAAGAAGTTCTTGGGGAAAGATTTACGATTAGCAACAGTCGCAATTTCTCTTAATACGAACTCTAAATATCTTTACAGAATATTATCACATTATAAAGGCAAACGGTTTGTAGAATTCATTAATGACTTAAAGATCGATTTTATAGTTACATTATTAAAACAAGATAAGATGACCAGAAATTATACTAACGCAGCTTTAGCTGATGAAGCTGGCTTTAGCAGCACGCAGCAGTTTGTAAATGCTTTCAAAACAAGAACAGGGATGCCGGTTAACTTCTTCATCCAGGAGATAAGTAAATAATTTTATTTTCTCTTATAAATTGAAACAAAATTTGGGCTTTTCAGTTTTATGAGTAGCCCTTTATTTCAAAATACAACGACTACATTTTAAACAAGTACTACATTTATAAACTTCTTAATCTTTCATATATGAAAAACCATTATTACTGGCAATCGTAATCAAAGGTTGAATCGTTTCCTTGTATCGCAAATAATCAAATCGATTACTTTCTTCTAAATCTGGAAAAATAGTAAGGTATTCTTCTAAATATCTATTTTTAGAATTACTATTTTTCACGATTTCGTAAGCAGTTTTCTGAAGTTCAAAAAACTTATCAAAATATTTATTTACAATTGGAAGTTTGTCGCTCTTGAAAGAATTAAAACTTTTGTCAATTGGAATTAAATTCCAAATTAAATCATGAGAAACAAATGCATGGGGAATAAAATGATCCAAAGCATATTTCTTCTCTTCGAAAATTAGTTTTTTATTAGTAAAAATACAATCTACAGCTCCTAATTCATTAAACACTAACTTCCAGTAATCATTGGTCTGTTTAATTAACGAATTCCTGTTTAAAGATTTACTTATTTTGTTTGGAATATCCGGAACATTTAGATTTTTTTTCTGTAGAAATAGCGATAGATTCCAAAAGCAAAAATCTTTGAGAATTTTTGAATTCTCCTTTAAATAAGAAATCCATATTGGATTTATCTCTACATAATCCTTTTCTAAGCGGTAAAGACATCCGTGATCAAAATTTTGCGATAGATAATAAATTTCATTACGATTACCAGAAAACCATGATGAAATAAACCAATGTGGTACATTTTTATCAAAATGATTTAGTATTCTAATAGTTTCGATCTTTTTAGTGTTTTCTAAAACAGTGTTTATTGTGTTTCTATTTTCATTAATGGCAAGCCTTTCAATTTCCACTATCGCTCTCACTGAATCTTGAATAAGATCTTGCTTTCCAAAGGAGACATGAAAATAATTTACAGTATACCATGAATTACTAATCATTCTTGAGAATAATCTTCTTTTTTCAATATTTGTGTTACCTTCTTCGACCAGTTCAAGAATAGCTAAAAACCAGTAATACTTATAACTTGCAGAAGTATTAGCAAATACTGAAGATAATTTATTTATTGAAAGATTTTGAGAATATGGTAAGTTCATAAGCCAGGTTTATTTAATACAATTATAAATTCTCAAATATTCAAACAAATTTTATTAAAAACATGAGCAAATTAAAAGCATATACTACTTTTATAAAAATTGCTTAAGATCATCAATAATTTTACGTTTTTCTTTCTTGCTTGACGATATTAATCCGCTTAGATGGGAAATAATTTGATTTACTCCTACTTGAAAAATTTCTAGTTCATTAGCTTCTGATGGTGCCTTCATCATCATGGAAATTTCATGGAACTTTAACTCTCTGCACCACGATTTTATTTGTTGATCCTGAAAGGAAGTATATAAATCATGGGCAAACTTATTGCGTATTTTTCTAACAAGATCTAAATCTCGTTTAATTAGCTTATCAATTAAACCTAAACAATAGGCAAGAGTTATTTTGCTGCTAAAGTTTCCAAGAGGCTGATTGAATTCAAAAAGTTTATCAACTTCTTTATCATCTTCTGGAAAAAATGATCTTAGCACATGTTCCAAAGCCATTTCAATAAATGTTCCACCTATAATTGCAATAGCACGTTCATCCTTTTTCTCTTCGTTGAATAGCTTATGAAACTCAAATAATGCATTATTGAATTCAAAATAACGTTCAGTTACTTTATCATATTTTAATTCATTTTTGTTTTTCATATAGGTAATTTTTCATAAGGGTCAATATAAGGGTGAAATTTAAACTACTAATATTTCACTGAACAAGCACTTCCTTAAAATGACTTTGGTAAAAGATATATCAATAAAGTCTCGATTCTTTTAATTCTTTGAAATCTGAATAGTCAATTTTTCCTTGATAATTACGATCTAAAAAACCTTCAATGTAAGGCTCGTTACTATCTTCAAATTTGAAAATTGCTTTACCATTCTCATCTTTCATGTCTATTTTTCTTTCTTTCCCATTAAGTCTTGAATACGCTGTCTGAAAAGATCTTAACCAATCTTCACGATTAGATTCTTTTACTTTCAGCATCCAGGTTAGCATCCACCAGATCCGCTCATCTGCATGATCGACAGGTTCCAAAGCACAACCGCTCCAGAAGCATTTCAATTCATTAGCACGGGACTCTCTACCGAGTTGAACCAGTGAGTCTAAACAACTAACACCAATAATATGATTATCTGACTTAACTGCCGTACATCCTAAATATCCAATTTCTTCGAGACATCGAAATAAAAAATCAGAATTTTTTAAATTTATTGCCTTATGTCCAATTTGTTTAATAAGAACAGGATAGAGGGATAATCGGTGATTAAAAAACAAATCGTCTTTTGGTAAATTATACAATCCTTTTTGACATAGTTGTCTTAAGGTCGAAATAATAATTAAAGCATCATCGTAGTTGTCATGTTCTAATAGAGTTTCTATACATTTACAAATTATAGTCAAAAATTTTCGCGAAGTACTATCAGTATGCTCATTTGTCAATGCTTTGCGTTTTATATAAATAGATAAAGTACCGATAAGAATATTTTGGAAATCCTTTCGCTCAGCGTTAGCACATACTTGAAAACAAATCTTTTCAAATGAGATGTACAATAATTTTTCAATGCGATTTCTCAAATCATATTTTTCTAAAATCTTATTTTTTTTAATATTATCTACTGCTTCAAAGTACATCTTTAAACAGGCAGCAAATTTGTCAATATCGTTGTTTTGGATTGTTATAGAGATTGCATTGTAAATTAGTGAAAATGGATTCTCATCTATATTTATCAGCTTAAAATTTGTTTCTCCGTAATCATGCATTGGAGTTTCGTCAGGTTTAGAAAATTCCAGTTCCGATATTTCCTTTATTTGTTTTTTATCTTCTAAATTGAAATTTTCAATAAACTGATTTATCTTTTTAGTAGAGATTTTCCGCTTTACTAAAATTATAGGATTGGTTTCTTCATTGGCAACGACAACTAATAAAATTATTAAGTAACTAAGAATGGGAATACAGATTAACCCTGCTAATGGAACATATTTTAAATTATAAAAAAGACAGAACAGTGGAATTAGAGATATGAATATTGTTAAATAAGAAAAAATTAATTGTCTTCTTGACATTGATCGATGTAAGGCTTTATAAGGCGAAAATTGATATTGCAAAAGGGAAAAGCTAATTGAAAATGTTGCAATAGTCATAGATATCGAAACAAATCCAATATTATAAATTGTCAAGTCTTCAATATTAGCCAAATTTAATACTAACAAAATGACAACTAGAAATGGAATAAAGGAAAGTGTTTTTATAAATAAAGAATTCATTAATTTATTTTGTAGTTAATACTTTGGGAACATGTAAGCTCATATTTAAGACTATTTTTAAAATTATATTCACAAAAGACATGATGATCACATGTTTAGAAAAAAAATACAAGAAGTCATAGACATTTGCTACAGCATGTAAGATTACTTCGCGAGGGGGTAAAATTTTTATTCTTGAACTCCGTTGATGTAGTTTTTTAAGGCTACTTCACTTGTTTCATTTAAATCAATTTCCAAATAGTATTCTCGAACGTATTTTAATAGAGCAGAAAAACTTTTCTTTAGTTCTACAACTACTTCGGTTAGTGTCTGATAATCAAGGTCAGCATCCTTAATTTTGTCTCCATGTACAGTTGTTGAAGTGAATTTATAAACTTTTGCACCAGGAATTGGGTAATAGTGTCTATAATATGACAGAGATTTTTCCCATAAAAATTTATAATTTTTAAGGAGTTTTAATATTTTTTTGTCATATAAGTGAAAGGAGCTGCTGTCAAAAATTGAAGTAAAATTAAGTTCAAAATCAAATATCTTATGAATTATTAAATCAGGAAATTCCTGAATGAATGAGTCAAAAGTTGGAATATGTAGGGATTCAAGAATCCATTTTAAATTTTCTACGTCCATTCTCCTTTTTTTTTCTTCTAGAGTTTCTTTTTTTATTTGTGATGGCTTGAGAGGAGATTTTTTTAATATAGTTTCGATTGATTCCTTAAGAACTCTTGACAATGCGCCTTTACCAGATTTATCATTTTTGTCTTCTATTTTAAAAGTTGTAATTCTATGCCTATCTATGTCAAAAGGCAAATCTTCAGGAAATTTACCAAACTTTAAATTGTATAATAAAATAATTCTTTCCCATCCCAGAGAAGAAATTGCATGTCCAAGTTCAATTAAAACATTCGGATTAGGAACCTTTCTTCCTTCATAATCCTCATTTATAATTGTTAAATCACAAATGAAAATATCAGTATTCTCTATTTTGCTAAAAATTGTCATAGGAATATTTGGACTGCCAGAAGTATTTCTCGTAGCTTCATCTAATTCAATATGAATTTCACTTATCTCATTTTCTAAAAGATTTGCGGATTCTCTTAAACATTGTCTAATGCCATTTAAATTAGTTTCCTTTGGCAGATCAGATTGCCATGAATAAAAGACATTATATTTGCTTGGGGTTTCCATAAAAATTTCTTTTAAATTTTAGATACATGAAGCAAACATTACCAATCTAATTAATTTGATGAGTACAAACAAGTTTGTTTCGTTTTGCATATTTTCAAAAATAACCAAAAAAGATAACAAATGACAAAGCAGAGTACTAATATGCTTATCCTTTTTAACTTTAGAAAATTTAATAATTTTAATTCTGTTTATGAGCGTAATACTAGCGCCAGCCAGAGGATGCAATTTGGATATTTTTAAAATAAGGAAATTAAAATATTTATCTTTAATGAATGAAATTGAGATTCTAATTATAATTCTACCTCTTTAAAAATAAATTAATTTACAACTGTGTCATAATAGTTCAAGAAGATATGATAAATTTTTAATTCTTGGTTATCATCATCTCTATTGTGTCTTGAAAGATAAACATACTTACAGTGTTGCATATTTATAAGTGGATCGAATTCCAAAACATATGGAGACAGATATTGTATTGTAGTTATATCTTTTGTATTGCTAATTAAATTATTAATATCATCTTTAATTTGACTAAGCTCAACTCTTCCTTTGTCAGATTTTGACAAATCTATCTCTACAAAACCAATCATTCCAGCAACAATAGTATTTGTCTCAGGATAATAAATTCTCTTTGTAAAACGAGCTATTCCTCCATTAATATAATATTGTTGTTTTGATTTATTCTTATCTAGACGTTTGGCTTCAAATGCATAATAGTCATCATTAGACAAGCTTGGTACATGAAATTTTATATCCAAATGTCCAACAGTTACATTCTCTTTAGTTTCTCTTACACCTACATCAACAACTAAATTTTCCAATCCAAAAAGCCCTAAATTAGGTTTTACATAATTATTGATTAAATCTGTACAAAGAAAATCTTCTATTTCGTTATGAGCCTTAGAGGATTTCTGCACTCTTTTTATAGTTTCGTGCATATCATTTCTACTATAAGTCTTGGTACTATTAATAAGAGTTCCATACCCATATAAAATTGATTTTAAAAAAGATTCAATATAAAATTGCTTACCATCAGTTGCCGTTATAAATTCTATTCCATTCATCATAGCTGAGGCATTTTATTTATTGACATTTCTGCTTTTGCTAACGTTTCAATAAATTCAGTTAAATCATGATAACCTACAGCAGTATGCCAACATTTAAACTCATTGGGTTTGATTATATAAAATGTATTTTTATAAAAACCTCTAACATCTTGCTGAATATAAAGATCTCGCGTAACACTGTGTATTCCAAGATTTCCAAGATTAGTGAATAACTCTACATCTTTAGTATCTAGCATTTGGATATAGTCTTCTTTTTTTGGTTTCTTATCTACAATAAAGTGATAACCAATGAAGTCTTCAGCAATATAAATCTTTACTTGGAAAAACTTTTCGTCACTATTAAATCTATGCTTAAAGTGCTTGATAAAGATATTAGCGTAACTTTTTAAGTAATTGACATCATTTTCTTTCGATAAAGATAATGGTCTAAAAATATTTTCTCCAGATGTAACTTTGTCTTCTGCCCTTTTTAATACTGGTAAAGATATTTCGGAAGAATAATTGATTAAAGATCTTTCTAAATCGTTGATGTTATAAGTCACATCAATTAATTTTTGTAATACATTCTTTTGAATTGAAATTTCCTTCTCCAAATTATAGTAATTTTCATCGCGCATAACATTTTTTTCAAGGAGGTGGTATTTTTTTTGAATATTATCAACCATTTCCCCAAACTCTTTATTTAAAACCATTGGCGCAGAAAATATCTCTTGAAAATCAACCCTCGTTCTATCAATTCCTGCTGATGAGCTAGTGCTTAAAAGATAATAAGTAAAGAAATCCGAATTAATTAATCCAGTAAGGGTCTTTAGAAAAAGTGAAGAATCTTGATGTTTTGGATATCCTGATTTTGTTTTAATTGAACATACAGTTGATGTAAATACAGTATCTACTTGCGTATATGCAGCTACCGCTTTAAAACTGTCTTGAGCTAGTAATCCTTTCTTTACTAAAACTTTTTCACCTTTAAAAAAATGTATATCTGGCAAATAACCTACATTTCCCTCTTCATCTATCAAATTCCTTTTGGGTGTTTTACTTTTTTTAGCTTTTTCGTGTAAATCCTCGATACTTTCTTTCCAAGTCAAACTTGACATCAACTGATATGGCTGAAATTCTTTTTTAATTTCAACATCTAAAAATTTAAACTTTTTAATTTCCGAAGTATCTACTTTTCTACTGCCATCTTTAATCTTGAGTCCTCCCTTAAAATCCATATTGAACTCATTGATATAATCTTTGATACTACTGTAGTTTTTTAAACGAAGCATAAAATAGTAGTCAAGTATATTACCGTGTAACATAACTTTCCACAACCAATCATGGCCTCCCAAAGACTTAATAAATTTCTTTTGAAGAATCTTTTTAATATCATGTTTTTCAATTACAATAGTCCTAAAGTAATTGAAAAATCTATTAGGTTTAACAGTAATGTGCCTAATAACATTTGTCAAAATTTCTGCTGGAGATTTTGGCAAATGGTAGAAGAAAATAGCCGGAGCCATCTTTGCACCTTCAAATATTTGACTTCCTCCAACAATTTTATTATTTACACCTGACAACTCTAAGACTTCAGTTACGACATAATTCCTCAAAAAATATTCTCTCCATAATTTGGTCGTAGATTCAGAGTTGTATAGGCTTTTACCTGTAACAACGAATGCAATTTTTAAATCCGGATTTATAGCAAAATCACTTACGCGAACTAAAAAAGCTTGAGAAATTTCTTTATTCCCTATTTCCAGTGTAAGATCTGGATATAAAATTTTAGATTGAAAGTCTCCGATAGTTAATAGTTTTTCACTATTATTCCTATTCTCTATATAATCTTCATATTTAGAAAGTTTTACCTTACCCCAAGGTGGATTACCAAAAATTACATCCAACTTTACATCCTTTTTGAATAGCTCATTGAAAATAGCATTTTCATTAAAAAAATCATATTGAGATCCTCCGAATAAGTTAGAATGTTTAAGTCTTTCAAACTTAAAATTTTCAATTTCTACAGGAGTTTTATAATCTAATAATGTTACATATAATGAGAATATAGTTATTTCGATTGCATCTTCATCTATGTCTATTCCAAAAATATTTTCTTTTACTAATTCCCATAGTCGATCATTAGATAATAAAGTATCGTAACTTTTGGTAATTACAATTTCTTTTTCAATGATTTTTCTAAGTGATTCAACTAAAAAGATTCCTGAGCCACAAGAAGGGTCTAAAACTTTACAGCTTGCAATATTCGATTTTGATAAATGAGGTACAACAGTATGTGATAAAATATAGTCGACAATGAAGGGAGGCGTGTAATATGCCTTAATGGCAAATTGCTTTGATCGACTAGTTTTAAAATCGGTTAAAAGAACATTACTATTTTCATCTTCCTTTCCTATAAAATTTTCATAAATATTACTTATCAACTCAACTGGAATGATTTCAAAGTCATAAACCATAAAGAGAGACTTTTGAACAGTATAGCCATGATAAGAGGATCCAGTTTTAAAAAAAGAAGATTCAGAAAACAAATCATATAAAACTTTCAAATGATCAGTACTTACAAAACTTTTTTCATCATAAATCTCTCCCGTCTCTTCGTCAACAATTTCCCTGAGAGGAAATAAATCACCACTATATTTAAAATTTAAATAATCAAAAAAATCATAAAGAACTTCTTTATCTTCTAAGATATTATTTAAACTTTCTTGCCTACTTTTTTTATCAACCCCTTTTAAATAATCTTGTCCTTGAAACTCTACCCTTCTGTCAATAAGATAGCGTATAAATAACAATCTACCGATAAGTCTATTTGCAATTTTTGGAAGAAGATTTAATCCATCTTGTGCAATTAAAATACGTCTTGCATCAATTATATTACTCAGTAGATATTTATCTACCTTTTGAACATCTTTGAAGTATTGATTATAAAGAGTTTTCCATGTTTTGCCAATTGTAAGATTTATGAGGGAAAATATATTAATATCTTCATCTATACTTCTCAGAGTATAGTTGTGATCTGATTCAAATTGATAACCATGAAAAATATCTAAAGTACCTTTATTTTCATTATTTATAATAACAATAGGAGCTTGACCAAAAGAAAAAGTCCATTTAGGAATATTCTTGGTAGTTTCCTCATCTGGATTATCAAAAAATAAAATTATGGGATTGTTGATAGGTTCAGGATGATCTGATAAATCATTTCCCTGATGATGTAAACTATGAAAGGCGTAAGGTTTTATAACATCACGTAATACTTTACTAATTCGAAAAGGAAATTTATCCAACCATTTGTCAGATTCAGAGTAATAGAATAAACCGTTTGATCTATCGTATCCTAACTGTAAAAATAGTTGTTCTAATCTATTCAAAATGGTAAAGTTAGATTATAGTGAATTTATGAGAAGATTTTAAACAAATTAGATACCAACTTTCCTGAAAAAATCAGAGAGTTTAATGTCTTTAGCTTCACAAATTTTCATGATTGTTATCAAACTGATTTGATAATCCTTATCGTATTTTATTCTACGAACGGTCTTTTCATCAATACTATGCTCAGTAGCAAAGCTATTCTGCGACTCAGCAGAATCAACCCACTCACGAGCAATAAATTCAACAATTAGACGATTTTTGGACTTCATAATTAACAAAGGAACCAGTTAAAGTTTAAATTAATTCGGACTGAAATCCGAATTATCAAAAATTTTATTATATTTGCTATTGATATTATATATTTGCGATACTTCTATTAAAATAATTGAAGCATTCGCTTTGAATCTCGCCTTCAAAAACTGGTACTTTTTAAATGGGAACGAGAAGATAAGTGCATATGCTCACGTCATACTGGCGTGGGCTCACTTATTGTTCCCGGTATACCAGTACCATGAAGGCAGTAAGCTGAGTTCCGCGCCTTTTCTATAATCAAAACTCTCTTACTATTCTTAGCGATAAACTTCCTTTTTTTCTTTAAGTTTTGCATCACAAAGTCGAATCTTTTAAAGCTTATTTCTGTGAACTAAAAAACTTATCATCTTTATGTCATTAAGCCGTTTACTTAATACATAAAAAATGGTCCTCTACTTCGTCGCCAAACTAGTATAGAGGACCTTAGCTAATCAAACTATCGTTAAACTAACCAATCCAATATTATGAATAATTTTTCATTTTACAAGGATGGAGGAGCTCTTTATTACCTAATTTTTTGTGGTGTATTGTTGTCTTTTTCTTCATCCTTTGCCGCAAACTCAAAACGGCATTTCAAGTTTTTATTTCAGCAACAGCAGATTCTGGGAACTGTCACAGATGGCAGCGCTCCCTTGCCAGGTGTAACGATTACTGTAAAAAACAAATCAAATTCTGCTGTCATTTCCGATTACAGTGGACAATATTCTATTTCAGCGTCGCTCAATGATACTTTAGTGGTATCCTTTATAGGATTTAAAACTGCAATAATTCCAATTGCAGGTCGAAAAAAACTGGACATAGCATTGCAGTATGATACTACAACACTCCAAGAGGTTCGCGTTAATGCCGGATACTATTCTGTAAAAGAAAGCGAACGTACCGGAAGTATTTCCCGCATCACATCTAAAGATATTGAAACACAGCCCGTAACCAATGTATTGGCCACTATGCAGGGGCGTATGGCAGGCGTGAGTATCACGCAGACCACAGGGGTTCCTGGAGGTGGTTTTGATATTAAAATCCGCGGGCAGAATAGTCTTCGGGCCACCGCCAATGCTCCTCTATACATTATTGACGGTGTGCCTTATGCTTCGGATCCAATCGGCTACAACCAGACAGCGACCATATATCCGGCATCGACCAGCCCTCTTAACAGCATTAATCCCGACAATATTGAAAGTATTGAGGTGCTCAAAGATGCCGATGCAACCTCCATTTATGGATCACGAGGGGCAAATGGTGTGGTGCTTATTACCACAAAAAAGGGAAAAGCCGGGAAAACAAAGTTCAGTATTACAAGTTCCACAGGTGTTGGAAAGGTTACTAAATTTATGAACCTTATGAATACCCAGCAGTATTTGGCCTTGCGTAAACAGGCGTTTATAAATGATGGTATCACCTATGGGGAAACTGATTACGACATTAACGGCACCTGGGACCAGAATCGTTATACAGACTGGCAAAAAGAACTCTTGGGTGGCACTTCCCAGATTAACGATCTCCAGGGCTCTGTATCTGGTGGCTCAGATCTTACCCAATTTCTTATTAGTGGAAATTACCACAAGGAAACTGTAGTTTATCCTGGTGATTTTGCTTATAAAAAAGGTGGTGGCCAGATTAGTTTGAACCATCGTTCACAAGATAATAAATTTCGCCTGAATTTTTCAGCCGTATACAATGTGCAGGATAATAATCAACCTGCCCAGGAACTTTCCTATTCAGCGCAAACCCTTGCTCCGAATGCTCCGGCATTTTACAACGCAGACGGTTCACTGAATTGGGAAAATGAAACATGGGAGAATCCTCTGGCAAATCTAAATGCTATTTTTAAATTCAAAACCAAAGACTTGGTTGCCAACACTGTTTTATCCTATGAAATAGCTCCTGATCTGACCCTTAAAAGCAATTTTGGCTATACGGATTTAAATACCATTGAAACGCGAACTGCACCTTCAACGCTCTATAATCCAATATACAATGTGAGTAGTACTCGCTCTACAATATATTTCAATAATACTAACCGATCTTCATGGATAATCGAGCCTCAGATCAACTGGGATAAAGAAATGGGTGGAGGTAAATTTGGTGTTCTTCTTGGAGCTACATTTCAAAGCCAAATCAACAATACACTTTATCAATCTGGCAACGGGTTTAGTTCCAACGACCTGATTTATAATTTGGCAGCAGCCAAAACCGTTACCGTATTGGCCAACGATGAAACCCAATACAGATATCAGGCATTCTTTGGCAGGTTTAATTACAACTGGCAGCAACGATATATTATAAATCTTACCGCAAGACGAGATGGTTCAAGCCGGTTTGGTCCCGGCAACCAGTTCGCTAATTTTGGCGCTATCGGGGCTGCATGGCTTTTTTCCAATGAAAGTTTCCTTAAAAGTAGCCCGTGGTTTAGTTTTGGAAAGTTGCGTGCAAGCTATGGCACAACAGGAAATGATCAGATCGGTGACTACCAGTTTTTAAATACCTACACCACAACAGGTATTCAATACAATGGAATTGTTGGTTTGCAGCCATCGAGGTTGTATAATCCAGATTTTGGATGGGAGATCAATAAAAAAATGGAAATTGCAATGGAATTGGGATTTTGTAATGATCGTATTTTCGCAACAGCTGCCTGGTATCAAAATAAATCTTCCAATCAATTGGTAGGGATACCTCTTCCTGGAACTACCGGTTTTACAACCGTTCAGGCCAATCTTGATGCCACAGTTGAAAACACTGGACTGGAATTTACCCTTCGCACCATAAATTTCAACAAAGGTAATTTTCACTGGTCAACAAACTTTAATCTTAGTTTCGCACATAACAAGCTCCTAAGCTTCCCATCTCTGGAGAGTTCAACCTACAATCAAAAATACAGGATTGGCAAACCTTTAAATATTGCCCTGGTTTACAAAGCAAAAGGAGTCAACCCACAAACAGGCGTTTACGACTTTGAAGACCTGAATAATGATGGCCGTATTTCTTTTCCTGCAGACAAGCAAACAACTGTTGACCTGAACCCACAATATTTTGGAGGTTTGCAGAACCAATTATCCTATAAGCGCTGGAACCTAGATTTTCTCTTTCAATTTGTCAAGCAAAAAAATCGACTGCTCCCAATGAGTCCTGCAGGAATGATGTCCAATCAGCAGGCCAGAATTTCCAATACATGGACTAAGGCTGGTGATATTACCGAATATCAAATTGCTACTACAGGCTTTAACAGTGCTGCTGTGAATGCAAATTCCAATTACGGAGAAAGTGATGCCATGATCTCTGATGCATCGTACATTCGTTTAAAAAACGTATCCCTTAGCTATGATCTTCCATTAAATCTTAAGGAGACAAGCTGTAAGGTAATGCTTCAGGGACAAAACCTTTTAACCTTCACAAAGTTCACAGAGGGAGATCCTGAATTTATGTCCTATGGCTTTTTGCCACCTCTTAAAATCATGTCCCTTGGAGTACAATTAAACTTTTAAAAGAAAATGAAAATGATACATCTAACCAAACAATATGTTTCAGTACTTTTTTTCCTACTGATTCTTGGTGCTTGTGATTCTTTTGTAGAAGTTGATCTTCCAAAATCACAATTAACCAACATCGCTGTATTTGACAATTATGAAACCGCCAACGCAGCTTTAATGAACATCTATGCCAAAATACGGGACACAGGCATCCTTACGGGCATAAATACAGGGATATCGAATGAACTGGGAAATTATACTGACGAAATAACGGCCTATGGAACTGCATCTAATTCCAGTATGCAATTCTACAATAATGCAATATTGCCAACTAGTTCAATTATTACAGGATACTGGAATTCTACCTATAACCAGATTTATGCAGCCAATGCTTTAATGGATGGAGTGGAAAACTCCAAGAATCTGTCTGCTGGAGAGAAAAAGCAATTACAAGGTGAAGCTTTATTTATTCGCGCCCTGGCTCATTTTTATCTGGTTGGTCTATTTGGCGATGTCCCATATATCACGGCAACTGATTATCTTCAAAACAGTACCGTTACTAAAACTCCTAGCGCTACAGTATATCAAAATATCAGTACTGATCTGCAAAATGCGGTTTTGCTATTACCGGAAAACTATAGCAGCCCAGAGAGAATCCGGCCTAATAAACTGGTCTGTAAGGCGCTGCTGGCAAGGGTATATTTATACATAAAATCCTATGCCGAAGCTGCAAATGAAGCCTCAGCTGTCCTGAATCAAACAGACCTTTTCTCCTTAGAACAAGACCTTAACAAGGTTTTTTTGATCCCTTCAAAAGAAACAATATGGCAGTTACAGTCAGTGGCGGCAGGGCAAAATACAAAAGAGGCCTCAATATTTATTTTTCAGGCGGGTCCTCCTACCACTATAGCGCTAAATCCTGTACTTGTAAATTCATTCACCACTGGCGATTTAAGAAAAACAAGCTGGATTAAATCGGTGACCAAAGGAACCATCACTTGGTATCATGCCTTTAAATACAAGGAACAAAACAGTACCGCAGTTTCCAAAGAGTATTCCATTGTGCTTCGTCTGGCAGAGATGTATTTGGTACGCGCTGAAGCAAGGGCATATCAGGGAGACCTGATTGGGGCCAAAGAAGATTTGAATAAAATCAGAAACCGGGCCGGACTTGCCCAGACAACAGCTTCGAATAAGGACGAAATTTTAAACGCAATTCTCCAGGAAAGAAGATGGGAATTTTTCACAGAACATGGCCACCGCTTTTTCGATCTCAAACGCTTCAACAAGTTAGATACCGAACTCACTCCTGTAAAATCGGGATGGAATTCCAGCGATAGTCTCTTTCCAATCCCTCAAAATGAATTAAGCACTAATCCAAATCTGGGACCCCAAAACCCGGGTTATTAAAGCAATGGAAATGTTAAATAATAATTTAATACAACAGTTTAAAAATACCCTTTTTAGAGCATTGTCTCTAGTTTTATTTTGTATTTTGTATTTAGGAACCTGTCCCTTATGGGGGCAGGTAATGCAAAAAAAACACCTCACACCTGCTGACTATTCTTTGTGGGGTCGCCTTGATATTGATCATGTAGCTCCAAATGAGAAATGGGTAAGTTATAATATGCACTACGAAAACAGGGACGACACCTTGTATGTGTGTAATGCTCAGAATCAGAAAACATATCTTTTTCCTTCTTCAGATAAATCACTCTTTACAAGGAATAATTTTTTTATTTGTCAAAACAAAGGTGTACTGCAAATTTTGGATCCTCAAACTGGCAAGAAGGAAAGTATTAATGGAGTACAGCAATACTACTACTCCAATGTGGCAAATTTACTTATCTTAAGTATTGCAAATGAGGGGCAAAGCAATACATTAATTATTAAAAGCCCACTTGGTAAAACTCTTCAGAAAATTCCTGACACAGATCAGCTATCTCTTAGTCCGGATGGACGACAGTTGATCTACACGATTTTATTCAATAAAAAAAGCTCCGTTTTTGTTACTGATCTCTTGAGCTTAGACAGTACAAAATGGATTTTGAATGCTACCGATTCCCTTTATGATACTTTTACGTGGCAAAAAGATGCTAAAGCGGTTGCGTTTTACAGCAGAAATGCAACACAGGAATCCATTAAATCACTATTTCTATACAAGCTTGAAAAAGACCAGTTATCAGAACTTAATCCCAACACACAAAAAGGTTTTCCCAAAGACTTTTCAATTATAAGGGAAGTCCCTTACGAGGTTATAATTTCTGACGATATGAAAAAGGTGTTTTTTACTATCAAGAAAAACAAAATGCCACAAATCAGTTCCGAAGATTCCAAGGTGGAAATATGGAATGCAAACGACAAATTTGTATATGCTTTCGAACAGCGATATGGAAACTTTGAATGGTCTTCAAAAATAGTGTTATGGCAACCTGATCAGGGAATTGTAAATCAGATCACCTCCTTGGAACTGCCTTCTATAATTCTTTCAAGGAATCATGAATATGCCCTGTTATCCAATCCAAAAGCATACGAACCCCAATATGAAGATGAGGGGCCACGTGATTATTATGTACTGGATTTTAAAAATTTTGAAAAAAATATTTTTCTAACCAAACAGTCCCCCTATTATCTGGATATTTTAGTTTCACCAACTGGCAAATACATTTCTTATTTCAGGGATAATAATTGGTGGGTGTATAATGTTGCAACTAAAAAACACAGTAATATTACAGCAAAACTGGGCATTCCTTTTTCAGGAAAAATACAACAATTAAAAGATAATTATGCATTTGGCAATCCTGGCTGGAGTTTAGACGATAAAGAGATATTACTTTATGATGAATTTGATCTTTGGGCAATAACTCCTGATGGAACTTCTTCGAGAAGATTAACTCATGGGCGGGAATCAAAAATAAGATATCGTCTGAATCTTACCGAAAATGAAAAAAATATTTATGAAAGTCGAAAGCTACTTCAGTATGATTTGAACCATGAACTTTTTTTTCGCCTTGTAGGTGAAGATGGAAAAACAGGTTTTGCATCATGGAAAAAAGACCAGAGCGAAAAATTAATAACCTACGAAGATTCCTCTGTAAGTAAACTTCGTTTTGGTATCAAAAAACAAAAACTCTTCTGGCTTGAGCAAAAATTTAACCTGCCTCCAAGGCTTATAACAAAAGAAAATTCATCGCCTGTTAAAATTATTTTCCAGAGCAATAAACAACACTATAATTATTATTGGGGAAATAATGAATTGATTCATTTTCAGAATTCAAAAAAACAAAATTTAAAAGGTATTTTATACTATCCCGCCAATTACGATGCGCAGAAAAAATACCCGATGATTGTACACATCTATGAAAAGCAATCACAAGGGCTGGACGATTATATCAATCCGTCACTATATAATGAACCAGCATTTAATATAACCGTGTTTACCATGGAAGGCTATCTTGTTTTCTTACCGGATATCGTTCACGAAAAAGAAAATGTTGGTCCTTCCACAACAGACTGTGTGGTCTCAGGAACAAACAAAATAATTGAGTTAGGGGTTGTAGATTCAAAAAAAATTGCTTTGATGGGACATTCTTTTGGAGGATATGAAACCGCTTTTGTTATTAATCACAGCGACCTGTTTGCAACAGCCGTGGCTAGCGGGGCTATTGTGGATCTTACCCGAAGATTCCTGACCTTGGGAGCTAACAAAGGGCAGCCCCAAATGTGGCGGTTCAACACTGGAGGTTGGCGAATGGGGGAAAAAACACCTTTTGCTAACCGATCGGATTTCGATCGAAATTCTCCTCTTGAGTCTATCGAAAATCTTAAAATACCACTTCTAATGTGGTCAGGAAAAGAAGATACCCAAGTCGATCCTTTTCAAAGTATGGAATATTATCTGGCACTTCGAAGACTAGGTAAAAAATGTATTTTTTTGCAATATCCAGGTGAAGGGCATACATTGGAGGATCCTGTCAATCAAAAAGATGCAACAATACGGGTTTTACATTGGTTTGATTATTATCTTAAAGGAGAAGCAAGTACCCAATGGATAAGTAAAGGCACACTTTAATTCACGTAGAAGGAGGTAAAAAAAATAATGCCGTTTCAAATTGGAACGGCATTATCATTTTGATTATTGTTTAATTTGGTTGTTCAGGACGGTACAGTTTTTCTGTACAGTTTCCGTTGACATCTTTTCCCCAAGCCTGTGCTCCTGTTGTCCCGTTTATGCGACAAACGAAATTATTTTCTTCGTCATCACAATCAGTTGTTGTATTGCTACAATTTCCTGATGGAGTAAGTTGATATCCAATTTGAGGCAAGGCATCCTTAGATGCTGTTTGCATCGAAGTAGTTGCAAAAGCTCCTGAAATGGCGAGGGTCACTACTGCAAATGGCGTAACGTTTTTTAAAAATAGCGTTTTCATAATAATAAATATTAAATTAAACTCTGATCTACTTTTTTCTACAGGTATTCGATCTTTTTTTCCTGATACTGGCCAGTATATTGTATAGGTTAATCTTTAATGAGATCAACACTTTTAATTTCTTTTTTAAGTACATGTTTCAGATCGTAAATAACTATTTCATTTCCGATCAGGCCATACAGATAAGAAGGGGTAACAACAAAATTTTTCAGTTTGTACTTCCCTGCATTGTAGACTGGAAAACTCATTAAATAGGCATTTTTATTCAAATCGTAAACATCAATTATGCAGGCTTGATCCCATAATTTTTCATTTTCATATTTTCCCTTTATTTTGGAATAAACAAAAAGCAGATTTTGACAAACTGCAGCATTTGCGTTGACAATAAAAGGCGGTGCAGACATTTTTCTAACTCTACGGTCCTCCAGATAAGAAACCTTTATTTTGGCTTTTGTAATAGTGTCTATAGTATGTCCACGGAACTGAAGATCTCCTGTTTTGTCGGCAACAATAAATTCATTGCGATAATAATACAGGTAGATAATTCTATTTGGATTTTCAGTGTATAATAATTTTCCATCAGTGTCAAAAACACCATCAATCTGCTTTTGCAAAAGCATCTCCTTGTATTCTATTTTTTTTTCTTCTTCAGAACGGAATATTCCAATTATATTGGCGAGATTTTTACCATTATTAGAACGAAATACAATTCTAGCACTATCTATCGGCTCAGCCTGGTCATAATAATGTATCCCTTTAAGTTCCTTATTGATTTTCCAATCTGAGGTAGTTCCCCTGAAAATTACTGGTACTGTTCCATCCTTGAGGTAAAAATAATTGCCCTTGATACTGATTCTAACCATTGAAAACGGGATTTTTTTTGGATCAAATGTTATCTTGTCGATCCTTTTATTTTTCAGGGTTTTATCAAATGATAAAAGTTGTAATGGCGCCGTTGAATTGCCAAGGTATATCCTTCCATTGGCAAATCCTGCAATGTAATAGGAATTAAACTTAATATCTTTTTGATCCAGTGAAGTTGCTGCATGATTGGGATAACGCCTGATAAAAGGATTATCATAATGCATAATCTTCTCTGAAGACAAAAATAAAGCAATCATAATTCCTATACTGAAAAGCGAAGTAATAACCATTCTTTTAACTGCTCTGATAATACTATTTTCTTTTCCTTTTATGGCACTTTGAAACAAAAAAGCGAATGCAGCTAAAAGTAGAAATACGATATTAAAACCAAGATGTACACTCCAGCTCATCTTCTCGAGTATCCCTCCACAGGAACATGGAATAAAGGAACTGTAATGCAGTACTATAAAAATATATGCCGTAAACATAATCATCAGGCTAAAAGCTGCAAAAAGTCCAAATGTTCTAAATTTTGGAATGCAAAGTAATAGAGAAATAACTAATTCAACCATTGGAACCAGCCATGAAATCCACCAGGCAAACGCGCTTAAAAGTGGCGACTGTCCTAATTGTACCTGAAAGTTTTCAAAGTCCAGTAATTTGCTAACCGCAGCGTACACAAAAAGCATAATATACAGTAAACAAACTACCTCAATTATAATAGTTTTGAAATGGTTTTGAATTTTCATAGTCTCTATTTTTTGGTTATGGTTTTTAATAGATCTGAAACTAACACTTGCAAATTTATAACTGTTCATTTTCTAATCGTATATCAAAAACAAGCCAAAAGTTTGCAAAAACAAGCCATTTTACACATCCATTATTCTTTGAATAAAAAAATGCTTCATAAATAAGTAATTTATTTATGAAGCATTTTTTTAAGCACTTAGAAAATTGCTATGATTTGCAGGCCTCACTGAGTGTCAAAAGCTTTTGATTGAGCTCCACCAAACCTGCTTTGAGCAGGCATTCCTGCGACACATTTCTAAGCTCTGTTAATCCCTCTTCGGAAACACTTCCCATCAGACTTGCAGTATCCTTTTCCAGCAGCAAACCCTGTTCTATAAAATGACTTAACAACAGTACATTTTTTCGCGAAATTTTCAAATCAATCTTCACCATCTCACTCATGCCAGGGGTACTCAAAACGGTATCATAAACCTTGGCAACATCATTTTTTGTAATCATAATTTCAGCGTTTTATGTTAATAATTCTTTGCTGTAAAATTAAGAAGCTTCCTCAATATTATTCACTTCAAAATTTGGTGATGATTGTACAGCGTTCTAAGCTTTGCTAATTTCGTATTGGTTATAATATGGCAATGCCAGTTTAATTCCCTTTTGATATGGGATGATTAAGTCCGTTTTAAAGTTAATATTTAAAAAAAGCTGAAAGATTGCAACGTTCCTGCAATCGGCCAGATGTCCGGTTGTATCACAACCGCTATCTGGCTGCCTTGTTGGCTCGGAACTCGCCGGCAGTGATTTATTAAGGTTAAACTGTAGCAGAAATGAAAAGGAGAAATAATGAAAAAGGAAAATACAAACCGAACCAAATGGATTCATTTGCGGTTAACACCGTCTGAAATGGAGCTTTTGAAAAGCCGATTTGAAAAATCCCTCTGCCCTAAACTTAGTGATTTTGCCAGAAAAAATTTGCTTCAAAAGCCTA
>Ga0247812_10000437_pt1 | contig 27646 bp, 24 predicted proteins | sample UWRJL149409B1_FD_178011 | JGI IMG/M metagenome (GOLD analysis project Ga0247812, IMG submission 178011) | Plant litter microbial communities from Arlington Agricultural Research Station in Wisconsin, United States - UWRJ-L149-409B-1 | ecosystem: Environmental > Terrestrial > Plant litter >...
GGCAACGTAGCGGCCGTCGGCATTTTTCATCGGAATGATGATTTCCGCACCGGAGGCGAACTCGTTGGTCCACGCGGTGTCGGTGTTCTCGACGCGCATCTTCTGGTCGCGACGGATGAACTGCTGGTGCGAGTTGCGAGTGTGTGCTCCGGGCACCAGGCGTGCCTCGGCGAGCATCTGGAACCCGTTGCAAATACCCAGAACGGGAACACCCTTGTTGGCGGCGTCGATGACCTCGGCCATAATCGGCGCGTGGCTGGCGATCGCGCCGGCACGCAGGTAGTCGCCGTAGCTGAACCCGCCGGGAAGAACGATGGCGTCAACACCCTGAAGGTCGTGCTCGCCGTGCCAGAGCGCAACGGGGGTGGCCCCGGCGATACGGATGGCACGCTGGGCGTCCCGGTCGTCGAGCGAACCCGGGAACGTGATGACGCCGATGCGCATTAGAGCGAAACTCCGACTGTGGCTCCGTCGACCGTGATCTCAACAACGTCTTCGATGACGGAGTTGGAGAACATGTCTTCCGCGAGCTGGCGGACTTCGGCGAGAACCGCGTCATCCACGGCTCCATCGACGGTCAGCTCAAAACGCTTACCGATACGCACACCCGTGAACTGGGACTTGCCGAGACGCGTGAGCGAGGCGGCGACAGCCTTGCCCTGGGGGTCGAGCAGTTCGGCCTTGGGCATAACCTCGACAACAATTTTGGGCACCAAATACTCCAGAGATTTCATCAGTGGGTGGGAGAGCTCAAGTCTAGACGACCCGCCGAAGAGCTGCCGGGTGAAGTTGGGTGCACGGTGGCCGCTGACCCGCGCTCGCATCGGCGGCGTCATGGTGACCAGCGCCGGCAGCGCAACCCTCACAACGCGATGGTGTGATCTGCTCGTCCGGCGGTGGCCTCAATCACCACGGCGTTCTTTTCGTCTGTTCCGAGCGACCACAGTTCGGCATCCTCCCGTGATTTGCCGAAGCGCACGTGCCGATCGATCAGGCGTTGGTGCCGGATGCCCTGGGCCAGACTGACAAAAAAGGTGAGATCGAGTTGCGGTGCCACCTCTCCCCAGCCGTCCGTGTCGAGCAGCAGGTAATTACCTTCAACCACCACCACGGAGAACTCAGGACCAATGCTGATCGCGTCGGGAACCGCCTCCTCCACCGTGCGATCAAAACCGGGTGCGAGCACCGTTGTGCCGGTGGGACCGAACGCCGTCGGCGCCGCGAGCGCGCCCAGCACGGACAGAAACCCCGGCACATCAAAGGTGTCGGGAGCACCCATTCGGTCTCTGCGACCGAGTTCCACGAGGCGGGCCTGCGGAAGGTGAAACCCATCCATCGGCAGCAGTGCCGCCCGGGGCCACTCACCTGCGGTGTGCATTCTTGCGGCCAGATCGAGGTATTCGACCGCGGCATCCGCAATCGTGGATTTGCCCGCACCGGGCGCACCGGCGATACCCACCAGGATGCGCCGCTCGGGCGATGCCGCGGCTGCCGTCGCGATTAGGGTGGCGAGCTCCTCGATTGAGGTGATGGTGGTCATGCGCTGGCCGACGCTGCCGTGCTCTGCGCTGCTGGGATGGCCGACGCTGCCGTGCTCTGCGCTGCTGGGATGGCCGACGCTGCCGTGCCCGCCGCTGACTTCGCCGAATCGACGAATTCTGCGGGGAGTGCCGGCGTCAACCCCGAGTCCGCCAGCGCAAACTCCGCCCAGTCGTGATAGCCACTGGCACTCGGATGAAACTGATCCGTCGCGAAAAACCCCGCCGTATACGGCGGCGGAGGCGGCGACATCATCACCCCAGGTTCACCCTTGACCACACGACGTGCAGCCGCTTCGAGCGAGCTCGAGTGCAAGTAGAGCACCCACCGCAGCGGATTGGGCAACGCCTCGAACCGGAAGAACGCGGGCAAGCTCGACACGAGGATAAACGCATGCGGATTGCGCGCCCGAAGTCGTCGCAGGATCACCCGAACATCCCGCCGGAACGCTCCCCGCGATCGAATGTGTAACGCATCGTTCGCACCGATCGAAAGGAAGATCAGGTCGTACTCGGCGACGGTTGCCGACGTGAGATAGCGCTGCACGATGTCCTGGGAGGTCGCGCCGTTCTCGCCGATGGCGTTCCACGTGGAACCCCGCCCCCAGTGGGTGTGCAACTCCCGGGCGATATTCCCCGGCAACGCGTCGTCCTGGGTGTGTGCGCCAACGCCTGCAGCGGTCGAATCGCCGAGCACCAACAGTCGAACGGGGTCGGTTGCCTCGAGTGATCCGGTCCACGGCTGCGCCGCATCGGGAAGAATCGGGATGCTCCGCCGCATCGTCCGCGCCTGAATCAGCAGCAGAGGCGACAGTGCAAGGGCGACCTGGCGGCTGAAGTTCGGGTTGATGTGCACGAGTCGAGAGTATTCGTCTGTGCTGTGAGCGTCACCCCGTAGCGCGAGTGATTCCTGGCCGACCACACCCCGCAGCGTGCGTCACTCCGGACGAACCGCCACTGCCGTTACGCCGCAGCAGTCACCCGAATCAGGTTCGCCCACGGGTCATCGATCGAGACGGTCCGTCCGTCATCACGCGTGGCAACACCAAAGTGCTTCATCCGCTCGGTCAGTGCTCCGAGGTCATCGGCACCGGGAACGACAATGTCGATCTGGCCAAGCCCGAGAGTGGGCTGGCGACGGCCAGCACCCTGGCTGTTCCAGACGTTCATGGCCATGTGGTGGTGGTACTTGCCCGCGCTCACAAACAGTGCCGAACCCGGCATCTCGACCGTGGTCTCGAAGCCGAGGCGGTCGACGTAGAACTCGCGTGCGCTCACCGTGTCGCCGACCGAGAGGTGGACGTGCCCGATGATGGCACTGCCGTAGACCGGGTTCTCCACAACCTCCTCGGTGAGGTTCTCCTGAAGAAAGGCGTTCGGGTCGAGGTAGAGGGTGCCCATTTCGAGAACACCGTGGGTCCAGCTCCACTCCGTGCGGGCGCGGTCCCAGTACAGCTCGATGCCGTTGCCCTCTGGGTCGGTGAAGTAGAAGGCCTTGCTGACGAGGTGGTCAGCGCTGCCCGTGAATGTCCCGGGCGAATGCTGGGCCACGGAGTACAGCGCCGCGGCGAGGGCACGTTCGGAATCGAAAAGGATCGCAGTGTGGAACAAACCGGCCTGGCCGGGCGATGCGTGGCGCAGCGCGGGGTAATGCTCGAGGATCACCAGCGGTGTGGTGCCGCGGCCCATGGTGACGCGTCCGGCGGCTTCGTCGATGACGCTCAGTGTGACGGCGTCGCGATAGTAGGCGACCATGCCGTCGAGGTCGGCGACGAGCAGGGTCACCGCGCCCATGGCGGTGTCGGCGGCGAGCAGGTTCGCGGTGTTGTCACTCATGGTTGTCCCAACAACTAAAAATGCCAGTCTATTTCGTTGGGGGTCAAACACCTAGCAAATGCCTGGTGCGGGGTGGATGCCCTGTCCTTACCCGTCCATTCAATCCATCGCGTCACCCGTAGAGTCGATCCATCGCGTCACCCAGCGAGTCGATTCATCGCATCACCCAGCGATTAAATAAAGAATCTCGGCCAGGCAGCGGCCGAGATTCCTGCAAGACGGTGCCCTTGTGAGGCACTGCTCGCTCGACGCTACTTCAGAGTTCGGGTCGATGGAGTGGCGTCTACTGAACATTCGAGACCACTGGGCAAATCGGTTTGGTGTGTTCGGGATGCTTTTCGCAACTGCACTTTTTCGCAACTGCACTTTTTCGTTACAGTGCCTTTTCGTAACACAGCGACTCGGCGCTGTGTACGTAGTGGCCGTAGCGCTCAATGGACGTAAACCCTTCGCGCTCGTAAAACCGCACCGCGTCGGGCTGCCCCGTCCCTGTTTCCAGCCGGAGTCGCGTCCAGCCCATCTCGCGGGCGTGCTCTTCGAGGAATCGCAGCACTGCGATCGATGTGCCTGTTCCGCGACTGGTCGGGCGCACAAACATCCGTTTGACTTCTGCCGACGACTCGTCGAGCTGGCGAAGTCCACCGCATCCGACGGGTGCACCCTCTGCCGAGTAGGCGACAACAAAAACGGCCATGTCCGCGGCGGTTGGTGCTGGTCCGGGTTCAGAGTCATCGGTGCCGTACCGCTCGGCAATCTCGCGACGCTGGAGATTCCGCAGCAGCTCACCGTCGGGGTGAGCCCAATCGACGATGCGTACGGTTACGGACACGACGGGAGCCGCGGGAGTGGCAGGAGTTGCGGGAGTGGCAGGGGTTGCGGGAGTGGCAGCGTCGTTCAGTTCATCACTGTGGGCAGACGCAGACGCGGTATCGTTCCCCGCCGCAGCGACGTAGGCCGCCGGTGCAACATCACCCGACCCACTCGCTGTGCCGCCGGTCACGCCTACTCGCCCGTCAGACGACTAATCAGCTCTCGGTACCGCGCAGCGGTCTGCTCCACAATTTCCTGCGGAAGTCGCGGCGGAGTGCCCGTTTTGTCCCAGTTGGCCAACAACCAGTTGCGCACTATCTGCTTGTCGAAACTCGCAGTGCGGTCACCCGTCGCGTAGATCTCGGCATCCCAGTAGCGACTGCTGTCGGACGTGAGAACTTCGTCCCCCAGCGTCAGTGTGCCGGAATCATCCCCGAATTCGAACTTGGTGTCGGCAAGGATCACACCACGCGCCTCCGCAATGGCAGACGCACGAGTGAAGATATCGAGCGACGCATCACGCAGCGCGGCAGCGATGTCGGCGCCGACAATCTCGACGGTGCGTGCGAACGAGATGTTCTCGTCGTGTTCGCCCATCGGGGCTTTCCACGCGGGAGTGAAAATCGGTTCGGGCAGGCGGTCGCCGTCGGAGAGTCCGGCGGGCAGGGCGACACCGCACACACTCTGCGACTGCTGGTACTCGACCCAGCCGCTGCCCGACAGGTAGCCGCGCACAACACACTCAATCGGATACATCTCGAGGGTCTTGACGAGCATCGAGCGCTCGGCGACGTCGGCGGGAATGGGCGAGGGGGACTCGTCATCACTCACCAGATGGTTCGGCACACCCTGCAGCTGCGCAAACCACCACTTGCTCAGACGCGTGAGCAACTCGCCCTTTGCAGGAATCGGCGGCTCCAGCAGGTGGTCAAACGCACTGACACGGTCACTGGCCACCAGCAGCACGCGACCGGGCTGGGTTGGTGACGTGTAGAGGTCGCGCACCTTGCCCGAGTAGGCGTGGTCCCATCCGGCGAGCGGACGCGATTCGATTGCCATCAGGAAACTCGCTCAGCGATATCGGTGCGGAAGTGCGACCCGGCCAAGTGGATTTGGCCCAGCGCGCTGTAGGCCTTCTCGCGGGCGTCAGCGAAGGTGTCGCCGAGGGCCACAACGCTCAGCACACGTCCACCGGTGGCAATAAATCCTTCTGCGGCTCCCGGGTCAACGGTGACATCGCGCCCAGCAATGGTGACCGGATTGGTGGATGCCGAGGTGGTCGACGCCGTGGCGGCGTGTGCCACCGAGACATCCACCATGCCCTGCACACGGTCAAGACCAGTGATGGGTCGACCGGTAATGGGATCTTCGGGATAGCCCTCGCTGGCCAGCACCACGGTGACGGCGACACGATCGGAGAATTCGGGACGCGGCAGCTCGCCGAGGCCACCGGTCGACGCGGCGTACAGCAGGCCGCTGAGCGGGGTGATCAGGCGGGGGAGCACAACCTGGGTCTCGGGGTCACCGAAGCGTGCGTTGAACTCGATGACGCGGGTGCCACTGCTGGTGATGATCAAGCCGCAGTAGAGCAGGCCGATAAACGGTTTCTGCTCGGCAGCCATCTGGCGGATCGTGGGGAGTGCGACCGTCTCGATGACCTCGTCGACGAATCCTTCGGGCAGCCAGGGGAGGGGTGAGTAAGCGCCCATTCCGCCGGTGTTGGGGCCCTCATCGCGGTCGAGTGCGCGTTTGTAGTCCTGGGCGGGGGAGAGCGGGAGCACCGAGTGGCCATCGCTGAGGAGGAACAGCGAGACTTCCTGGCCGGCGAGGAACTCTTCAACCAGCACACTGCCGTGCTGCAGCCAGTACTCCGCGTGCTCGAGGGCTGCGGTGCGGTCGGGCGTGACGAGCACTCCCTTGCCGGCGGCGAGACCGTCGGCCTTCACCACGTAGGGGGCGCCGTATTCGTCGATGGCCTCGGCGGCCTCGATGAGGTTGCCGACGCGGGCGGCGCGGCCGGTGGGAACGCCGGCTTCGTCCATGATTCGTTTGGCGAAGGTTTTGCTGCCTTCGAGTGCGGCGGCCGCTTTGCTCGGACCAAACACGGCGATGCCGCGGGTGCGGAGTTTGTCGGCGACGCCTGCAACGAGAGGTGCTTCTGGACCGATGATGACCAGTTCGATCTCGTTGTCGATCGCGTATCCGGCGACCACGTCACCGTTGGTGGGGTCGAGAGCAACGACGTCCACATCTGCTGCGATCCCCGCGTTGCCGGGCGCAGCCGTGATCTCGTGACCCGCCTGTTCGCTCAGGAGGGATGTGATGATGGCGTGCTCGCGCGCGCCGGAGCCGAGGACAAGGATTCGCACCTGCCTAGAGTAGCGGCGCTCGCCGATCAGCGCGCCGGGGTCAACCCGCATGCCTCGCAAATTTGACGGAACTTCTTGTCCGGGCATCCATTCGGCTGCCGGTGTGCTTTTTGCCACGCACGCCACCCGCGCGCTCAGCACAAGCACCCGCCCGCACCCTCGATGCCCGCTACCGTTGTTGCATGGGCAAGGCAAAAATTGTGGGAATCGTCGGCGACGCGAGTGTGCGGCTGGCGCTCGCCGGAAACGCGGACCGGGACGCCACCGCCACCGCCGTGCGGTATCTCTTGCAGATGCTGAGCGAGAAGGCGGAGGGCAACACCGTCGAAGTGCGGGTGCCGCCGTTTGGTGCGGTGCAGGCGATTGAGGGTCCGCGGCATACTCGGGGCACTCCGCCGAACGTCATCGAGATGGATGCGCCCACCTGGATCGCTCTCGCGACCGGAACCCTGCCCTGGGCAGAGGCACTGGGCGATGGACGTATCCACGCGTCCGGCCAGCGTGCTGACCTGACGGACTACCTGCCGATTGCGCGATACACGGTTTAGTGGGTTGTGGTTAGACGGTTGTGGTTGGTCGGCCGCGATTGGTCAGTCGCGATGGTCTCGGCGCCGTCGAGCATCGGAATTGCCCCGCTGAGCATCGCGCAGTGCCCCGTCGAGCATCCCGCCGTACCTCGCTGAGCATCCCGCCGTACCCCGCAGCTCGGTGACAGACGTGGATGCGAGAATAGACGGGTGAGCAACACCGACGACCAACCGGCCCACGTGCGCGATACGTCGAGCGACGTGCGTATTCGCCGTGCGCCGAAGTTTCCGACGTTCCTGATTCTGGGTGGCGGAGTTGGTGCGATTGTGTCGTTTACTCTCACGGCGCTGTTTCCCGTGGACCCGGCTGTCGGCTTCGGTGCCCTGTTCGGCTACTTTGCGCTGTACGGAGTCACTGCGGGTGTGCTGATTGGTGCGCTCATCGCGATTGTTCTCGATCGTCGATCGCTCAAGCATGTGTCGACTGTCGCGGTGACGGTGGAGACGACGGTGCGTGCTGAGGATCCGGCTGACTATGCCGATGGTGTGGCCGATGCTGATACCTCCGCCGATGCCAATAGCGCTGGTGCACCGGTGCCGAATAACGCTCCCGCAGCTCAGGCGCCTGGTGGTGCTGCGACCTCAACTCCCAACGATGATGCGATTCGGGATGCTCCTGCGCCTAGAAACTCCGATGAGTCGAAGCGCGACCGAGATACTGGCCAGACTTCGTAGTAGTCCGCTCTGCCGTGCTGCCGTGCTGCCGTTCTGCCGTGCTGCGCTGCGATCCGCTAGGAATCTGCCGGGCTGCTACCCCTGCACAGCCAGCACCTCGCGCTGCTAGTACCCCGCACTGTGCACACAAATCACGACTTGCACACGGTTCTCCGCACCGAGCTTGTCGAACACCCGACCGATATGGGTTTTCACCGTCGCAATACTGACGTGCAGCGCCGCCGCAATGTCGTTGTTCGATCGCCCGCGCGCAATCTCCAGCGCAATCTCGTGCTCGCGCTCGGTGAGTGACGCGAGCAGTTCGCGAGCGGCGGTGCGTTCGGCAATCGCCGGACCCCGCGCCACCACATCGATGAGCTGATCCGTGACGGACGGCGACAAAATCGACCGCCCCTCCGCCACCAGTCGCACGGCCTGCACGAGTTCTTCGGGCGGGGTGTCCTTGAGTAGAAATCCGCTCGCCCCGAAACGCAGCGCGGACAACACCATGTCATCGGTGTCAAAGGTCGTCAACACAATGATTTTCAGTTCGGGATGCTTCGCCAACAGTGCCTGGGTCGCGTCGAGGCCGTTTTGCCGGGGCATCCGGATGTCCATCAACACCACGTCTGGATCGGTGCGACCCACCACACCAGCTGCATCGATACCGTCGGCGGCCTCTCCCACCACCTCGATCTGCCGATCGCCGCCGAGAATCAGGCGGAGGCCCGCGCGCACCAGGGCTTCGTCGTCGACGAGGACAACGCGGATGAGGGCGCTCATGCGGTCCACGGTAGCCATGCGGTCACGGTGAAGCGTCCATCCTCAACACCGTGGGTCAGCTCGCCACCGGCGAGGCGGGCACGTTCGACGAGTCCGGGCAGGCCGAGCCCCGAGCTCGGAAGCGAGCCGGAAGAGTGGCCGCCGTGCAGGGATGGGGTGGTGCCGACCGCTACCACCGCATTGCTCAGCCGCACGGTCAGCCGCTCGCCGGGAACACCATCAATGGCGAGCTCGACGGTGGTGCCGGGTGCATGACGGCGGGCGTTGGTGAGCGACTCCTGGATGATGCGGAAGGCATTTCGCGCCGTGCTGTCGGGAAGGGTCGAGAGGGCCTCGGCCACGGTGGGGGCGGTGCGGGAGTGCACTACCGTTCCAGCGGCCGCGTTCTGGTCGAGCAGTTCGGGCAGCGCAGCCAGCGTCGGCTGGGGTGCCTGAGCGCTCGCGCCGGAGTCGTCCCGGAGTACCCCGAGTACCTCGCGGAGCTCGGTGAGCGCCAGATGGGCGTTGTCGCGCACCACTGCGGCCGTGGTTGACGTTTCCTCCCGGGTGAGGTCGTCGCGGTAGGCCAGCGCCCCGGAGTGCATCGCCACCAGCGAGAGGCGGTGGGCAAGCACGTCGTGCATCTCGCGCGCGATGCGGGTGCGTTCGGCACTCTGTGCGGCGTCGAGCCGGGCCGCTTGTTCGGTTTCGGCGAGGCGTGCGCGGTCTTGAAGGGAGACATACAGCTCACGTCGACCACCGATGTAGAGGCCAATCACCACGCAGAGTCCGAAGTATGCGGCCATCGCGATCAGTACCTGCCACAGAGGGAACTGCTGTTCGGGATCGGGGAGTATCCACTCGCTGGCAGTTGCAGCCACCAACGTTATGGCGGCGACCAGCATGATTTCTTTCGGGCGACGTCGGGTGGCGAGTGAGATCATCACAATGGAGATGGCGCCGAACCCGAATGTTGTCACCGCACCAAGGGCCGCACTGACGAGCGCGATGGTGAGCGGTGCCTTGCGTCGGAACGGCAGCAGGCAGAAGGCGACGATGCCCAGCGCGAAGTCGAAGAATGCGTGAACGGCGAACGCCGTGGCGTACGAGGGGTAGCGTGTTTCCAGTTCGTCGTAGCTCAGGATGATGAATCCAAACAAAATGGTTCCCGCAGCAAGCGCCGCTGCAAGGCGCCAGGCCAGTCCCCAAATGCTGCGGCGATGTGGTGCGCGCGTGGGGAGAGCGGTTTGTGTGGTCATGTCGACCAGCCTAGGAGTCGGGCTCCGAAGGCCGGATCAACCAAAAGTTCGAGACTGGCTGCTCCCTTCGCTGGGGTACCGGCTGCCGATGCTCTGGGTCGGTGTGGTGCGAGCGCTCGGATGCCACCGCGCTGGAAGCGGCCTCGGACGAAGCGGCCTCGGACGAAGCGGTCGCGGGCCGCGTGGTCGCGGGCGACGTGGTCGGGCGCGGATGGCCGGCACGAATTGGTCCCAGGGCGACTTGGTCGCTCACGGATGGGCACAGCGCGAAGTGGATGCCCCGGGTGTCAGTCTGTTGAGACCGTGCAACCCCGGAGCATCCACTAGGTCATGCGCTTGGTGTGCGATCACTGCCGCTCGACAGCCGCGTGATTGGAGCCGGGTGACGCCAGCGTGATTAGGGCCGCGTGACGACTACAGCGCCGCCGCCGCCATAAAGCCCGCATTGATCGCGTCGCCCACCTTGGCCGGCTTGACGCAGTCCCCAACGGAGATGACGTTCTCGCGTCCGGCAAGGGCGAGCGGAAGGGTGGTGTTGGGGCGCACACCAAAGGCAGCAATGACGGTATCGGCATCGACGCGAACGTCACCGTCGGCACCGGCAGCGACCAGACCGGTCGCATCGATGCTGGTGACCTTGTGGCCGGTCAGGATGCGCACACCGTGCTCCGCGAGCTGGCGGAGAAGTGGGATGCGGTTGATGACGATCATGTCGCGGGCGAGGTCGTCGGCCAGCTCGATGATGGTGACGAGGTGCCCCTGCTGGGCGAGCTCGAGAGCGGCATCGGACCCCGAGAGGCCACCGCCAGCGACAACAACGGTGCGTCCGACCGGGGCGCCGAGGTGAAAGGCGAGGACGTCCATCACGTTGTCCCCGTCCATGCCGGGAATGGGAGGCATCAGGGCGTTGGAACCGGTCGCCACGATGATCTCGTCGGCGCCCAGGAGGCGAGCGTCGTCCTCGGTGATCTCCGAGTTGAGGTGGATCGTGACGGGCAGCGGTGCGATCTGGCGGGCCCACCAGCCGATCATGGCGCGCAATTCCTTTTTGAATTCGGGCGTCGCGGCCGGCAGCAGTACACCGCCGATGTTGTTGCCCTTTTCATAGAGGTCAACGGTGTGACCGCGGAGGCCAGCGACTCGAGCGGCTTCGAGGCCACCGGGGCCTGCACCGATGATTACCACGTGCTTGGTGGTGGTGGCCGGGGTGATGATGCGCTCGAGCTCGAAGCCAACCTGCGGGTTCACGGCGCAGCCGAGCGGGAGGGCGAAGAAGGCGTTGCCAACACACATCGAGTTGCAGCGGATGCAGGGACGGATGTCGTCGCGGCAGCCGGCGGCGAGCTTGTTGGCCCACTCGGGGTCGGCGATGAGGCCACGGCCGATTCCGGCGAAGTCGGCTTCGCCCGCAGCGATGGCCGCTTCGGCGTTTTCGGGGGTGAGGTTTCCGACGGCCATCACGGGGATGCTCAGGACGGTCTTCAGGAGGGCCGCGGCCGGAGCCATGCAGGCGTCGCCGAGGTAGTAGGGCGGGAAGACGTAGTCCATCGCCTCGTAGGATCCGTCGTCGGCGATCATCAGGTCGACACCCGCGGCTTCGAGCTGAACGGCGATCTGGAGTGATTCTTCTGCGGTGCGACCGCCCTCGAAGCGGTGGTCGACCGAGAGGCGGAAGCTGATGGGGAGTCCGGGAGCGTTCTCGCGCACGGCCGCGATGATCTCGGCGGCGAAGCGGCAGCGGTTCTCGACCGAGCCACCGTAGATGTCGGTGCGGGAGTTCCAGACCTCGCTAATGAACTGGTCGATGAGGTAGCCGGTGTGGCCGTGGATGTCGATCGAGTCGATTCCGGCCTCGAATGCTCGCGCAGCGGCCTCACCGGCACGGCGCACGATGAGCTGGATCTCGTCGATCTCGAGCGGACGGCAGAGCACGCTGGGGTTGGAGTAGTGGGGGTTCGCGGAGGACGAGATGGGGGCGCGTTCCGGGTCGATCGTGTTGATGTTGCGGCCGAGACCTGCGGTGAGCTGCAGCGAGACGAGGCTTCCCGCGGCGTGGATCGATTCGGCGAGGGCGGTCAGGCCGGGAATGGAGTCGTCGGAGGTCACCCGGCACAGCCCGGGGGCGTTCATCTCGAAGTCGTCAGAGATGATGCTGATGCCCGTCATGATGAGGGCAGTGCCGCCGAGTGCACGCTCGGTGTAATACGCGATCTCACGGTCGGTGAAGAGCCCCTCGTGCGTGCCCATCTCGGTGCCCATCGGCGCCAGGATTACGCGGTTGGCAAGTTCGAGGGTGCCGATCTTGCCGGGTGCGAGTACGTGGTCGAACGTTGCCAAGGGGTGTCCTTTGTCTACGACACCAAACCGCTTTTGGTGCTCATAAACACAACGCTAAACCCGCAAAAAGTCACACTATGGGGGCTTTAGACCCAGAGTGTGCCCTTACTTGACAGGGCCTCCGAAGAGGGCACTACGCGGCACCTGTTGGTTAAAAAGTGCTCGCGCAGCCGGAGCATCCGGAACCATTTTTGCCTGCGATATCGCGATTATGTGGTGCGGCAGCGAGCTGGGAATCGTCGATCTGCGTGCCATTGGAGGACCAGCGGTGGATCGCCACCGACGTACAAGCACGCGGTCGCCGGCGGACGGGCAACGACGTACACGCAGGCAGGCGGGGCAGGCGGACGGGCAGAGACCAGCACGCAGGCAGGGGGCAGACGGATGGGCAGAGACCGGCACGCAGGCAGGCGGGCCGGCCCGACGGGCGACGACCGGCAGGCAGTCAGGGGGCAGCTGGACGGGCAGACCAGCAGATCAGCCAGCTAGCCAGTCAGGGACTAGCTGGCCTGGTTCGACTCCACCCAGGCAAGGTACTCGGGCGAGACAGTTCCCGTGACGTAGTCACCGGTGAAGCAGCTCATCTCAAGCGCGGTCACATCGGACCCCTCGATGATGGCAGCCTCCATGTCGGCCACCTCCTGGTAGATCAGGTGATCGGCACCGAGCTCGGTGGCGATTTCCGGGATCTTGCGGTTGTGAGCGACAAGCTCCTGACGCGTCGGCATGTTGATGCCATAGACGTGCGGGAACCGGACGGGGGGAGCAGCCGACGTAAACGTCACCTTGTTCGCTCCGGCCTCGCGGGCCATCTGCACAATCTCTTTCGAGGTGGTGCCACGAACGATCGAGTCGTCGACGATGAGGATGTTTTTGCCCTTGAACTCGCTCGACATCGCGTTGAGCTTCTGCTTGACGGACTTCTTGCGCTCCGCCTGGCCAGGCATGATGAATGTGCGACCGACATAGCGGTTTTTGTAGAAGCCCTCGCGGTACTCGATGCCGAGCTTGCGGGCCACCTGCATTGCTGCGGGACGAGACGAGTCGGGGATCGGCATAACCACGTCGATGTCACCCATGGGGGCGTACGTCGCGATGGTGTCGGCGAGGCGATCTCCGAGACGGAGGCGCGCGTCGTAGACGGAGATGCCGTTCATGATCGAGTCGGGGCGAGCGAGGTACACGTACTCGAACGAGCAGGGGATAAGACGCGGGTTGACGGCGCACTGCTTCGACGTCATCTCGCCGTCCATGGCGATAAACACGGCCTCGCCGGGGGCGATGTCGCGGACAACTTCGTATCCGCCGTGCTCAAGCACCAGAGACTCGGAGGCAACGATCCACTCGTCACCCACCAGACCCTGCGAACGACGGCCGAGGATCAGCGGTCGAATACCGAACGGGTCGCGGAATGCGAGCAGGCCGTGCCCGGCGATGAGGGCGATGGCGGCGTACGAGCCCTCGACGCGCTCGTGCAGGCGGGAGATGGCGCTGAACGCCTGGTCCGGTGCGAAGTCGCTGCCGGTCAGCTGGTCCTGCAGTTCGTTCGCGAGAACGTTGACGAGCAGTTCGGTGTCGCTCGTGGTGTTGAGGTGGCGACGGTCGACGTGGAAGAGCTCCTGCGTCAGCTCACGCGTATTGGTGAGGTTTCCGTTGTGCACCAGCACAATGCCGTAGGGCGCGTTGACGTAGAACGGCTGAGCTTCCTGTTCGTCACCCGCGCTGCCCTTGGTGGCATACCGCACGTGGCCGAGGCCCATGGTGCCGAGCAGAGAGCGCATGTCGCGGGTGCGGTACGCCTCGCGTACCTGACCCTTCGCCTTCTGGATGTGAAAGGTGTCGCCTTCGGCCGTGGCGATTCCAGTGGAATCCTGACCACGGTGCTGAAGAAGAGACAGGCTGTCGTACACCTGCTGATTGACGGGGAGGGATGAGACGATGCCCACAATGCCGCACATGCTGCCGGGGTTTTCCTGACGCTAGAGGGAACAAGCCGTGGGCAAGTCTACGGTCCTTCGACCCGATCTCGCTCGCTCGTGGTACCCACAAGGGGTGGATGTTCGGGCAGACTTATGCCATGAGCAATAGCTACCGTGAGGCCGGCGTTGATACCGCGGCCGGAGACCTTGCCGTTGAACTGATGAAGTCGGCGGTCTCTGCGACCCACGGTCCCCAGGTGCTCGGAGGGTTCGGTGGCTTTGCCGGTCTTTACGATGTTTCCTTCCTGACCAGCTATAACAAGCCTCTGCTTGCGACCTCGACCGACGGTGTTGGCACCAAGGTTGCCATCGCCCAGGCGATGGACAAGCACGACACCATCGGCCAGGACCTCGTCGGAATGGTCGTCGACGACATCATCGTTGTGGGCGCTCGCCCCCTGTTTATGACCGACTACATTGCCTGCGGCCGAGTTGTTCCCGAGCGGATCGCCGACATCGTTAAGGGCATTGCGCTCGCCTGTACCGCGACCGGAACAGCGCTTGTGGGCGGCGAAACGGCGGAGCACCCGGGTCTGCTTGGTCCCGACGACTACGACGTCGCCGGTGCCGCTGTCGGCGTTGTGGAGGCCGACAAGGCGCTCGGCCCGCACCTCGTAAAAGAGGGCGACGTTGTTATCGCGATGCAGTCTTCCGGTTTCCACAGCAACGGCTTCTCGCTGGTGCGCAGTGTTCTTCGTAAAGCATCGGTCAGCTTTATGGACTACTCCGACGACCTCGGGGGTGTGGTCGGCGAGATCCTCCTCGAGCCCACACGCCTCTACACCGCGCCACTGCTTTCCGTCCTCGACGAAATTCCCGGAGCGATCCACGCTCTCAGCCACGTCACCGGTGGTGGCATGGCCGCCAACCTCGCCCGCGTGCTTCCGGTCGGCTCGTGGGCCGAAGTGGACCGCTCCTCCTGGACACCCGATCCGCTCTTCCACACGATCGCTGGCTGGGGCGGAATGAAGCTCGGCGACACCGAAGGCACCTGGAACCTTGGCGTCGGCATGTTTGCTGTGGTGGATGCCGCGTCGGCGTCGAGTGTCATCCGCGCACTGGAACTGCAGGGCATCCCGTCGTGGGTGACCGGCCAGGTGAGCTTCGGTATCCGTGACCTGACCGGGTTCGAGCAGGGCGCCAAGGGTGTTAATGGCGGATCCGTGCAGCTCGTCGGAGCGTTCGCCGAGTAGAGCGCTGGGTGTTCGGTTCGCCGTAGGGACCGCCGGGTAGAGCGCTGGGTGTTCGGTTCGCCGTAGGCACCGCCGGGTAGAGCGCTGGGCGTTCTGTTCATCGGAGCGTTCGCCGAGTACAGCGACGCGCGTTCAGGAGAACTGTTTCGGTTGATCCGCTGATTCACAGGGCGGGATGACCGCCGCGCGATGGGTGTCGTAATTGTCGCGCGATGGATGTCGTGAGATGGACGACCCTTCGGACAGCCGACGGCGTGGCGACGAAGCATCCGGAATCACAAATGCCGAGACGCAAAAGCGCCTCGGCATAGTGAAGGTGATGTTCAGCCGATCCGCATCCCTGACGAGACGCGAGTCGAACCCATCGACGAGATGTTAGGCGGTACGGGACGACTCCTGGTCGTTGCCGTACTCGTCATCGTCGTCCTCGACGTTGTACTTATCGTCCAGATACTCCGACCATTTGTCGAGTTCGGGAGATACCGGTGCGACAGGCGCAACAGGTGCAGGCGACTCTCCGCCGTGCAGCTCGTTAGCGAGAGCTCCGTAGTTGGTGTCCGGGCTGAAGTACTTCAGGTCGCGTGCGACCTTCGTGTGCTTCGCCTTTTGACGGCCGCGCCCCATGCGTGACCCCCTCATGTTGAAAGTACGAGCTAATGAACAGGTTAAAATATCGCGATCACTTTATCACGCGCCCCTAGTGAGTCGGTTCGCGCGATCGAGCCAGCGGAATAGGATGCCGCGACTGGCATTCACACCAGTATGCATCGTCTTGGAGGGTTCTCAATCCCGTTCGGCATCAAAACCAGTACGCATTACATGCGCTTTCTTCACTTTACCAGCCGATCCATGGTTTGGGGCGGGTAACGTTGTCGAGTGATGACCCCGAATTCCGACACCCAGGTGCTTGTAGTGGGTGCTGGACAAGCGGGTCTGTCGGTGGGGTATTACCTCCAGCGACTCGGCTTAGTTCCGGGCAAAGATTTTTCGATTCTTGACCGCGGCCCGGGAGCCGGAGGTGCGTGGCAGCACCGCTGGGATGCGTTGCGCCTCGGATCTACTCACCGCGTGAACGATCTGCCGGGAATGGCTGACCTGGGGCTGAGCTTCGAGACGGCCGACCATAAAGTCCCCGCCAGCGAAGTCATCGCGGACTACTACTCGCAGTACGAGCAGCACTACGGACTTCGAGTTGTGCGCCCGGCATCCGTCACCGCCGTCCGCTCTCAGGGCGAACGACTCGACGTCGCAGTCACGGTCGGCGAGCGAGCCGGCAGCATTTCGACGGACTACGTAGTGAACGCCACCGGAACCTGGGGCTCGCCATTTGTGCCGTGGTACCCCGGTCGGGACTTTTTCCGCGGCGAGCACGTGCACACCGTCGACTACCGCGCGGCGAGTGATTTTGCCGGAAAGCACGTTGTGGTTGTTGGCGGGGGAACGTCCGCGATCGGATTTTTGCTGGATCTCGAAGGCAAGGCGTCGCATCTCACCTGGGTAAGCCGTCGACCGGTCGAGTTCCGCGACCAAGGCAAGATCGACCTTGAGGCGGGCGCAGCAGCTGTGGCCGATCAAGATGCCGCATCACGAGCAGGGCGTGCGCTCCCCAGCATCGTCAGCGGTACGGGAGTGCCGCGTACCCGTCGGATGCAGGCAGCCATTGATCGAGGGCTCCTGGTGGCGCAACCCATGTTCGACTCGATCGAACCCTCGGGTGTTCGCTGGGCCAACGGAACATTCCAAAAAGCGGATGTAATCATTTGGGCGACGGGATTCCGCCCGGAACTCCGGCATCTGGCCCCGCTCGGTCTCCGCGAGACAACCGGGGGAGTGCAGGTCACGGCGGGAGTCGCAGGTCGGGATCCCCGTATATTCTTTGCCGGGTATGGGCCTCAGGCAAGCACAATCGGCGCCCAGCGCTCCGGTCGATCGATCGCGCGTCGAGTTGTCGCGGGGCTAAGTCGGTCTCGATCGGGCTTCTAGGCGTGGGCTAGTTGTGCGTTCGCTTGTAGCGGGCGCGGGCAGCGCGTGCCGTCAGGGGGCGACCGAGTTGGGCGTGAGCGAGTGGGGCGTTAGCCGGCAGCGCGTTGGCCGGCAGCGCGTTGGCGGGCGGTGCATGAGCGCGTAGCGCGCGTGCGGGGTGCTGCGTTAGCGCGTCAGCACCCAGGCTCCGGCCGCGACAGCCAACCCAACTCCGATGTTGATCGCAACACTGGAGACCGCAGTACGCCATCGCCCATCGAGCACCAACTGCACCGTCTCTACACTCCAGGTGCTGAATGTGGTGAGTCCGCCCGCGACACCTCCAAGCAGGAGAAGACGTCCGTCGGACGACAGGTTTCCCGCCTGGGCGAGTCCCACTGCTGCCCCGCCGAGCGCGGAACCGATGACGTTGACCGTCATTACCGCCCAGGGAAAACCCTTGCGCTTCGCAAAGAGCACAGTGACGCCGTAACGCGCCACTGCAGCAAGACCGCCCGCGCCGAGAGTGGCGAGGGCGACGCCGATGGTCACTCCGAACATCACTGGTCTTCCTTGGTCGGCGGCGGTGTGGGTGGCGTCGTGCGTGGCGGTGCGGACGGTGTCTGGTCCGCCGTGTGCGAGTGCGCGGACGGTGTCTGGTGCGCCGCTAGCGTGCCGACCCGGAGTCCCGCCGCCGCGGCAGCAAAGCCGAGAACGAGTGACAGCGCGAGATACACTGCCGCCACGAGCATCCGTCCGCCATCCGTCAGCGTGACGACCGCGACCACCACCGCGGAAAACGTCGTGAATGAGCCGAGAACACCCGCCCCGAGACCTGCGCGCAGCCACGGCGGCGCGGTCGGCCATACCCGTGCGACCAGGAATCCCAGAAGCGCGGAACCCACCACGTTGATGATCAGTGTCGACAGGGGAAACCCCGTGTCGCCGTGCGGAACCGCGTAGTCAAAAAACAACCGCGCGGCCGTGCCGAGGACACCTCCGGCAAACACGGCGAGTAAAGACTTCACCTCGTCAGGCTACGGCTTCGCTGTCGGGGTGGGTTCGTCGTGGGGCGCGCCGGCGTGGAGTGCGTCGGTACCAGGCGCACCCGCGTGAGGTGCTTCGGTACCAGGTGCGCCGGCGTGAGGTGCGTCGGTACCGGGCGCGCTGGCCTGAGGTTTGTTGACACCGGACGCGCTGGCGCTGGGTGCGGTGGATGCTCCGGCCCTAAACGACCCGGCTGCCTCCACCCACCCGTGCGACGTGGCCTGCCGAGCAGCATCGATCGCCGCACGATTAGCTGCAATCGCCGCACGAGGACGGGGACGCACGGGTTCACCACGACGGTCCTGACCGGGAATCGGTCGAGACCGACGTCCGTAGATGATCTCCGAGGAGTCCAGAAGCCACGGCACCAACGCCAGCACCACACCGTGCACCAGCATCAGTTTGTGGCGAATACGGCGGGCCTTGTGGTTGTGGAGCATGTGCTCCCACCAGTGCCCCACGATGAACTGTGGGGTGTAGACGGTGATGACTTCGGAGCCGTGTTCCAGGCGGCGACCCTTGATGTAGCCAATGAGCGGCGCACTGATCTCGCGGTAGGGCGACGCAATGACTCGGAGGGGGATCTGGATGTTCTGGTCGATCCACTGCTGCTCGAGCACCGATGTCTCGGCGTCGTCAATCGAGACGTGCACGGCCTCAATGGAGGCGTGCTGCGCAGCAATCGCGTAGTCGAGTGCTTTGAGTACGGGCTTCTGCATCCGCCCCACCAGCACAATGGCGTGGTCGCCGGTGGCGCCGAAGGTGGTGGTCGGGTCTGCCTCGATCTCCGTGTCGACGTCGCGGTAGTAGCGGTTGATGCCGAGGAGCAGTGTGTAGAGGATCGGCATAATCAAAAAGACCAGCCAGGCGCCGTGGGTGAACTTGGTGATGGTCACCACGATTAGTACCACCGCGGTCATCATGGCGCCAATACCGTTGATGGTGAGGCCGCGAATGGCCGCTCCCGGATCGGCACAGCCCTTTTTGAGCATCTTCCACCAGTGCACAACCATGCCGGTCTGCCCCAGGGTGAATGACACAAAAACGCCGATGATGTAGAGCTGGATCAGTGAGGTCACACTCGCCTGGTAGACGATGAGGATCATCACGGCCGCAAGCGCCAGCACCAGAACACCGTTGGAGTAAATGAGGCGGTCGCCGCGGGTCTGCAGCGACTTGGGTGCGTACTTGTCCTTCGCGAGAACCGAACCGAGCAACGGGAACCCGTTGAACGCCGTGTTGGCGGCGAGCAAAAGCACCGCGGCCGTCGTCGCCTGGATAATAAAGAACGGCAGCGAGTTATTGCCGAACACCGCCGAGGCGATCTGGGCGATCAGGGAGCGCTGAGGTTCTGTCGCGCAGTTGTCCCACCCCACGAGGTGGCACGGGTTCTCCGCGTAGTGCACCTTCGCGATGAGGGCGACGGCAATCAGTCCAACAAACAGGATGATGGCGATGACCACCATGTAGACGAGTGTCTTCTGGGCATTTTTGACCTTCGGGGTGCGGAAGGCGGGCACACCATTAGATATCGCTTCCACGCCGGTGAGGGCGGAGCATCCACTCGAAAAAGCACGAAGCAGCAGGAGGATAAACGCGGCCTGCGAGAGCGACTCAGCCTGGACACCAAACGCGGCCGACTCGGCGACGGGCGGATCACCCAGCGCGGTGCGCACCAGGGCGACAACAACCATCACAAAAATGCTGCCGATAAAGATGTAGGTGGGGAAGGCGAAGGCCTTGCTCGACTCGCGCACACCACGGAGGTTGACGGCGGCGAGGAGAATCACAAAAAAGACGGCGAGTTCGACGCGGAACGGGTCGAGGCCGGGGAGGGCGGAGATGATGTTGTCCACACCGCTGGCCACCGACACAGCGACGGTCATCACGTAGTCGACAAGTAGTGCCGAGGCGACGACCAGTCCAGCTTTCTCGCCGAGGTTTTTATGGGCGACCTCGTAGTCGCCGCCGCCGCTGGGATACGCCTTGATGAGCTGGCGGTACGAGACGACCACCACCACCAGAAGAACCACCACCGCGAGGGCGACGCCGGGCGCGAAGGTCAGGAACGAGAGCCCGCCCAGCATCAGGATCATCAGCAGTTCCTGCGGCGCGTACGCCACCGACGAGAGGGGGTCGCTCGCGAACAGCGGGAGCGCGAGATGTTTGGGGAGGAGCTGACCCTCAAGCTTTTCTGACGCCAATGGTTCGCCGATCAGCCACCGCTTCGGCGACCGAACTTCGTTAGTCACGAGGGGCGAGCCTACTCCTGCTATCGGCCGAGTCAAGCGGATTTAGACCCGGTGTGATACACGCTCGTAAAGCATCTGTCTCACACCGGGTACTTACGCCTCTAGTGGTGCGTAAATCCGCGGTTTGATGCGGGTTTTCGGCGCGACGTGGCGCTCCCTCAGCGTTGGCTCAGGGTTAGCGCAGGTCGTTGTGACGTCCATTGGAGTCCCTGGGGCGACGGTCAGAAGGGGCTCAGGGTATGCGCGGGTGGCGTGCGGGTGGTGCGCGGGTGTCGCGCGGGTGGCGTGCGGGTTGCGCGTCAGGTTGTCGGCCCGGCGAGCGTGGTGCGCAACTGTGCACGCACGGCGTCGAGCTGGCTGCCCAGGAGGTCGACGGCGGCGGCGTCCAGCGTGTGTGCGGTCACCTGGGTGCGCAGGTCGGTGCGCACCTGCTGGCGAAACTCCGACAGCATCATTTCTGCCCGCTGCAGCTGCACCCGACTATCGATGCGGCTGGATGTGCTCGGGATGCCTGTGGCCGAAGCATCCGGCGCAGCAGGTGATCCTGTGCCAGTGTCTGTCTCATGCCCGGCCGACGCCAGATCCGCACGGAGGGTGCGCATGGCTGCCGTCACGGACGAACGAACCTCAGCGGCGAGACGGCGAACGGAATCGCTCAGCTCGGTTTCGATTCCGTCGAGTTCGCCCAGCCGCGAGGCGAGTTCCGCCCGGCCGGCGTCGGTGATTTCGTAGACGGTTTTGCGTCCATCGGTGGTTTTGGTGACGAGGCCGTCTTCCTCGAGTTTCGCGAGGCGCGGGTAGATCGTTCCCGCACTCGGAACATAGGTGCCGCCGAAGCGATCACTCAGCGCCTGGATGAGCTCATACCCGTGCCGCGGCGACTGGGCGAGCAGGCTGAGCAAGTACAAACGCAGGTGGCCGTGGCCAAACACGGGGGTCATGCGGACACCGCGTGGAGAACGGAGACGGCACCGCTGACGGTGTTGGCTTTGAACTCGAGCCATGACTCGTCGAGCTGCCCGAACTTTCCGGAGTAGCCGCCGCGCACCGTGGCGATGTCCGCGCCATCGAGCTGAACCTTGCCGGTTGCCGAGTTGATGCGATATTCGGTGGCGACGTCGGGCGCCAGGCGTACCGTGATGTCGCCCGTCACCGAGTTCACCCGAACTTCGCGAGGTTGGCCTTCCAAGTCGAGGAAGAGGTTGCCGCTGACGGCTTCCGTTGTGAATCGCGTGATGGCGCCCGTGGCCGTGATGTCGCCGTTGACGCTGTGCGCGGCGATCGTTCCGGTGTGGTTGCGCACCGAGATTTCACCGGCGACGGAGTTGAGGGTCAGATCGCCGGTCAGGCCGTCGATAACAACGTCGCCGGTGACGGTGCTGATGGATGCTTCGCCGGTCAGTCCCGAAATGAGCGCACTCGCTCCGACAACACCAAACTTCAGGGCGATATCCCGCGGCACCATAATGCTGACGTCAGCACGAGCGTTGCCCCGGAACGACGAAAACACGTCGATGAAGTTGTCCCATCGCAGCTGAGGATGGTCGATTTCCAGGCGGTCACCGTTGACGGTGATGAGGAGGTCGCGGCCCACAACGGAGTGCACCTCGATGCGGGTCTCGGGTTCGTTGTGTCCGACGATGTCGACCTGGCCGGCGACCATGCTGACCTTGAGGGTGCGGATGAGGCCGATGTCGATGACCTTGGGTCCTTCGACGAGCCACTTTTCCTGCGCCATTGTTCTCTCCCTTGGGATAAAAGTTCAACGCGATATATCGCGTATTGGATGACACGCTATATCGCGAGTCTGGGAGTTGCAAGGGGTCGTGGCCTGGCGACTTCGGGCCAGGTTGTATGGGGCAAATCGTGCGGGCAGAGGTGTGCGGGCAAAGTGTGCGGGCCGACGTGTGCGGGCAAAGAGTGCGCGGTGGGTGAGGCGGGCAAAGTGTACAAAGCGGGTGCGGCAGGTGCGGCAGTGGAGCCGGTGGTCTCTCCGCGCGGTGTGTGCGCTGCGGCGGGTTCGCGGTGGAACCGGGGTCTGTGCTGCTGCCGAGCATCCACCCCGCCCTGCATTTGCGAACAGCCAGAAAATTGCTCTTGACCTTGCCGCTACGTCAACTTTTAGAGTGTGATCACAGCCCGACCACAGCGGGCACTGGGGGTAAGGAGGAGTTGTTGATGACGGATTCAGCGGCGGAGTGGTCTATTTCGGAGATCGCACGCCTCACCGGAACCACCTCGCGCGCGCTGCGACACTACGGCGATATCGGACTGCTCGAGGCAACACGAACGGGTGCCAGCGGCTACCGGTACTACGACCAGCGTGCCCTCACGCGGCTGCAGCGCATCCTGCTGCTGCGAGACCTGGGCCTCGGGCTGCCCGCCATTGGCGAGGTGCTCGCGGGGGAGCGCAACGATTCCGCGGCGCTTGCCTCCCACCTGCGCTGGCTGCGGTCAGAGCAGAACCGTCTCGACCGGCAAATTCGCAGCGTCGAGACCACCATTTCGAGAATTGAAGGAGAACAACCGCTCATGGCTGAGAACATGTTCGACGGGTTTGACCACACCGTCTATAAAAAAGAGGTCGAGCAACGCTGGGGTCGGGATGCTTATGCGGCCAGTGACGCCTGGTGGCGGTCGAAGAGCGAGAACGACAAAGCCGACTGGATGGCGCAGCACACGCAATTGGCTGCGGACTGGATTGCGGCGGCGGCTCGGGGAATCCCGGCGGACGGACCCGACGCGCAGGATCTCGCGCAGCGTCACTTCGAGTGGCTGCGGGAAATTCCGGGAACACCGGGCGGGCCTTCGGCGACTGGCGGGCAGTCGGCGGCCGGGGGACAGTCGGCGAATGGCGGGCCCTCGGGGGCTGGCGGGCTGTCGGCGAATGGCGCGACGGGTGATGGTCCCACCAGGGAGTACTTCGAGGGCCTCGCTGAGATGTATGTCGAGGATGAGCGATTCGCGGCCAACTATGGCGGGATTGAGGGTGCGACCTTTGTGCGGGATGCGATGCGTCACTTCGCGGAGCTGCACCTGTAGGGCTCGGTTGCACCCGGCGGTGATGCGCCCTCCGACGGTGCTGCGCCCTCGGGCGGGGCTGCACCCGACGGCGCTGCTGCACCCTCGGGGTGGTCTGCACCCTCGCGCGGTGCTGCCGTTCATAACTCCTGCTCGTTGCTCGTGCGGCGCCGGATTGACGCCAATTTCGGCCGATTGGGCGCGGATAGCAGGAGTTATGAACCGGCTGCCGGTCGCACTAACGTCCCCGGCTCTGTCTCCGGGAGGTTTTCACGCGACCGTCCGGATGGTCGGGCCGCGGGAACCGCCAGCCGCGGCAGCGTGATCCCGACCAGTGGGCCGATCAGTAGAGCGAAAGCGACTGTGCCTGCACCGACGTTTCCACCGAGCATCCACCCGACGGCAACAACACTCACCTCGATCGAGGTGCGGATGACCCACAACTTGCCGCCCCAGCGGTGGTGGATGCCCGTCATCAGGCCATCGCGCGGACCGGGCCCGAACCGTGCGCCGATGTACAGGCCGGTCGCGACCGCGAGCAGCAGTAGTCCGCCGGCGAAGAGTGCGATGCGGAGCACCATCGAGTCCGGGTGGGGGATCAGCCAGAGACCGAGTTGGGCACTCGGGCCGATCAGCAGAACGTTCATCACCGTGCCGAGGCCAGGCTTCTGGCGGATGGGGATCCACAGCAGCAGCACCACAGCGCCGATGAGGTTGGTGAGCAGGCCGAAGGAGAGCCCGGTCTGGTTGGAGAGGCCCTGGGTGAGAACTTCCCACGGGGCGACGCCGATCTCCGCGCGCACCATCGCGGCGATGGCGATGCCGTAGAGAAAGAGGCCCACAAAGAGCTGGGCGAATCGGCGGGTGAGGGTGAGCGCGGGTGAGAGTGGCCGAGACGTCTGGGGCGGGCGTGCCACGGGTGACGACGACCCGGGTGACGACGACCCAGGTGACGACGTCGCGGGTGACGACGTCGCGGGTGACGACGACCCAGGTGACGATGGTGCAGGAGACAAAGGTGCGCGGGACATAAAAGCATCCAATTCCTTAATTGGCATCGTATCAAGAGGCCAATTCGCCTAAAGTGGCCCCATGAACACGCTGTCAGCTCGCGCCCTGGCCCTTCTGGTGGACGGATGGCGCAGTGCCGCCGCTGGCCCGGCCTATCTGGCGCTCGCCGAACGCATCCGTCTGCTGGTGCTCGACGGTCGCATCACCCTCGGCGCCCGAGTGCCGGCCGAACGGGACCTCGCCGCGCAGCTCGGCGTCAGCCGCACCACGGTGGCTGCCGCTTACGCCTACCTGCGCGACGCCGGATACCTGAGCAGTGTGCGCGGGTCGGGCAGCACCGCACGGCTGCCGTCCGCCGCGCCTCTCGCCGAAGCGTCGCCCGTCGGCTTTCTCGACTTCAGTAAAGCGACCATGCCCGCCTATCCAGGGCTGGCGCAGGCAGTGCGGCGCGCGGCCGAGCAGTTTCCCGCTTACCTGGGTGGATCCGGCTTCGACCCCATTGGCCTCCCCGTACTCCGTCAGGCGATCGCCGACCGGTACGAGGCGCGGGGGCTTCCGACTGCCCCCGACCAGATCATGGTGACGATCGGCGCCCAGCACGCGATTGCGCTGTTGTCCCGCACCCTGATGGGGCGAGGGGATCACGCCATCGTTGAGTCCCCGAGTTATCCCCACGCCTTCGAGGCCTTGCGCTCGGCCGGAGCCCGGCTGGTTCCCGTCGCCGTGACGAGTGACGACGGCTGGGACGAGCAGGCCTTTGAGCAGGCGATCCAGCGCACGAGTCCGTCGGTTGGGTACCTGATGCCCGACTTCCACAACCCGACCGGGCAGTCCATGACGCCCGCGTTCCGGCAGCGTGCCCTCGCGCTCGCCGCCCGCCAGGGCACCACCCTCATCGCCGACGAGACGATGGCCGAACTCGGGTTCGACGGCCCTGACGACACCGCGCCCCTGTTGCCGTTCGCGGCGTATGGCGAGGGTGGACGCGACAGCACCTCCGCCATCCTCATCGGATCGGTGGGCAAAACCGTATGGGGCGGGTTGCGTATCGGGTGGATTCGCGCCGAACGCTCCGTCATCCAGCGCCTGGCACGCACGCGGCCCGCGGGCGACCTCGGCACCCCGATCCTTGAACAGCTGGTGGTCACCGACCTGCTCTCCGACTACGACACCATCCTCGCTGAGCGCCGCGCGTACCTGAGGCAGGGACGCGACCGGCTCGAGTCGCTGCTCGCCGACCGCTTTCCCGACTGGCAGGTGCCGCACGTGCCCGGAGGCCTCACCACCTGGGTCAACCTCGGCGCCCCGCTCAGTTCGCAGCTCACGCTCGCCGCCCGCACCGAGGGCCTGCACATTGCGGCTGGCCCCCTGTTCGGCACCGAGGGCGCGTTCGATCGCTTCCTCCGCATCCCGTTCTCGTATTCCGCGGTCGAGACGGAACGGGCAGTGGATGCTCTCGCTGCAGCATGGCGGTCGGTCGGCAGGTACCCCGCGCCCGAGCACACGTACCTCGCTGAAGTCGTTTAGAGGCGATGCAGAACTCGGCTGCAGCACCGCACAGAACCCGGTCGTATAACGAACGGCTCCTAATCCGGGGCGAACAGGTGCGCGCACGACAGCCGTTGAGATAATTCAAACGGTTGCACGTTGCCGTGCGCTGCCGTTCGCACGCCATAACCCGGGTCGTGCACTGCGACCTCAAGGGAGAACCCCCGTGCACTTACTGTCCGTCTTCAGCCTGCGCAACCGCGCGCTCATCGCGCTGGTCACGATTGTGGTGGGCATTTTCGGCGGTATCGCGCTGACGACCCTCAAGCAGGAACTGATCCCCTCGGTCACCTTCCCGCAGCTAGTTGTGGTCACGAGTTATCCCGGTGCCTCCCCGGCTGTGGTCAACGAAGACGTCAGTACTCCGATCGAGACTGCAATCCAGGGTGTTGCCGGACTCGAATCCACCACCGCAACATCCCGAGCCAACGTCTCGACCGTCTCTGCCTCGTTTGAGTACGGCACCGACATCACCAACATCGAGCAGAAGGTTCAGCTCGCGATCAACCGCATCAGCGGCCAGCTTCCCGACAGCGCCGACACCCAGGTGGTGACCGGCTCGATCGATGACCTGCCCGTCATCCAGATCGCGGTCACCAGCGACCTCGACGCCCGCGCCCTGTCTACCCAGCTCGAGGCCAGTGTCATCGATGACATCCAGGCCCTCGACGGAGTGCGCGAAGCCAGCCTGCTCGGAACCACGGGCCAGCGCGTCACCATTACCCCCGACGTGACCGCGCTCGCCGAACGCGGGCTCACCAACCAGAACATCGTGGACGCCCTCGACGCGAACGGCGCCCTGCTGCCCGCCGGTGAGATCACCGAGAACGACGAGACCCTGGTGGTGCAGGCCGGCGAACGCATCGACACGACGGTGGCACTCGGCGCCATCCCGCTGCTCGGCGGCACCGACCTCACACTCGTCACCCTCGCCGATGTTGCGACGGTCGAGATCACCGACGACCCAACCGTCGGTATCTCGCGGGTGGACGGCGAACCCGCCCTCACCATCGCGGTCACCAAAACGCCCGCGGGCAACACCGTCGCGGTGTCGCAGCTCGTCACCGATTTGCTCCCCGAACTCGCGTCCTCGCTCGGCGACGGCACCGAGTTCACCGTGGTGTTCGATCAGGCGCCGTTTATCCAGCAGTCGATCGAGAGCCTCGCCGTGGAGGGCCTGCTCGGACTGGCCTTCGCGGTCATCATCATCCTGGTGTTCCTGATGTCGATCCGCTCGACGCTGGTCACCGCGATCTCGATTCCGGCGTCGGTGCTCATCACCTTCATCGGCATGCTCGCATCGGGCTACACCCTCAACATCATCACTCTGGGTGCGCTGACAATTGCGATCGGGCGGGTGGTGGATGACTCGATCGTGGTCATCGAAAACATCAAGCGTCATATCGGACTAGGTGAAGACAAACTCGCCGCCATCACAACCGCCGTGCGCGAGGTCGCGGGAGCGATCACTGCGTCGACAG
>Ga0247812_10000438_pt1 | contig 27533 bp, 21 predicted proteins | sample UWRJL149409B1_FD_178011 | JGI IMG/M metagenome (GOLD analysis project Ga0247812, IMG submission 178011) | Plant litter microbial communities from Arlington Agricultural Research Station in Wisconsin, United States - UWRJ-L149-409B-1 | ecosystem: Environmental > Terrestrial > Plant litter >...
ACCGAGGAGTTCTTCAACCTCAACATCAACGCCCGCTACGTCCGCCTGCAAGGCGTGACGCGCGCCACCAACTACGGCTACTCGCTGTTCGAGGTCGAATTCAAGACCCCGGGCAGCGACAACACGCTCAGCAGCAGCGGCACCTCGCCGATCAAGTTCCCGGCATCGGGCGCCGGCTGGGCACCGCTGCCGAGCGCCGCGCAACCGCTGGAAACGCTGCAGTTCACGCTGGCCGACGGCACCCTGGTCACCCGCTTCGGCGCGCGTGGCGTGGGCCGCCACGGCCGCGAGCGCGGCGAGGATTGGGAAGTCGGCGTGCACAACGAGACCGTCGATCCGGTCACCGGCCTGCCGATGGACAAGGGTCCGGGCAACTACTTCTCGTTCGTGCCGAACTACTTCAAGAACCGCACCTGGGGTATCGAGATCATCGATAACAGCCGCGTCGCCGGCGTGGCCGCACCGAAGCTGGTGGTCAATGAATACTTCGGCCAAAGCAATCTGGCCGGCGGTATCGCCTTCTTCCGCGCCTTCGACCGTCCCGGCGCGACCGGCTACGGCTGGATGAACAACGGTGCGCTGTACCAGGACATCCCGAACCAGATCTGCAAAGCGACGCCGATCCCGACCGAAGCCAAGCTGACCAATGCCAACGGCATCAACAGCAGCTGCACGATCCTGGTCAAGGACTACCCTGGCCATGGCGACCTGGACGCCGACGGCAACCCGAACGGCAAGAACATTCCGGCGCGCTCGCTGAAGGTCGGCGATGCGATCGAAGTGTCGCCATCGATGTTCGCGCCTGAAGGCGTGATGGCAGCCAAGGGCGACAGCGGCGGCGGCCGTTACTACTCGACCGAGTTCATGTACGTGGTCGGCAACGGCATTCGTCCATGGTACGGCATCCAGCCGCGCCTGAACTCGATCCCGCTGCCAGCGGAAACCCTGTCCGGCGGCATCGGCTCGGTCTCGTACAACTACGCCGACGATTCGCTGTACATCTTCCAGCAGCCGTTCACCAACATCGGCATGCAGAACATGCAGCGCTTCGTTGAAGGCCGCCGTCTGGTGCACACCAACTTCACCACCGGCGACCACAATGAACCGGGCAACGACCGCAACCTGGCCGCCGTCGGCCTGCAAGGTCAGCGCTTCAACCAGTCCGCGTGTATCGGCTGCCACGTCAACAACGGCCGCAGCCCTGCTCCACTGGCGGTGAACCAGCGTCTGGACAGCATGTCGGTGCACGTCGCCGTCACCGACGCCAACGGCGTGCAAATGCCGCATCCTCAGTACGGCACCGCCGTGCCGATGAACGCGATCTCGGCCAGCGGTACGCCGCAGAGCTGGGGCACCGGCGTGCGCGTGGCCAGCTTCGAGAGCCGTACCGCGAAACTGGCCGACGGCACCGCCGTCGAACTGCGCAAGCCCAAGCTGGTGTTCGAAGGCGTGACGCCGGAAATCGTCTCGCTGCGCGCCGCCCAGCCGATGATGGGTTCCGGCCTGCTGGAAGCCGTGCCTGAAGCCGACATCCTGGCCCGCGCCAACGCGCCGGTCGACGGCGACGGCGTCAAAGGCGTGGCCAACTTCGTGTTCGAGCCAGAAAGCGGCGCCGTGCGTCTGGGACGCTTCGGCTGGAAGGCATCGAAAGCGACCCTGCGTCACCAGGCCGCTTCCGCGCTGCTGCAGGATATGGCGGTCACGTCGCCGGTCTATCCTAACCGCAGCTGCAACACCGACCCTGCCGGCTGCGCCAGCGCGCCTGCCCAGAAAGGCATCAGCGAAGCCGATCTGCAGTCGATCGCGCGCTACCTGCAACTGGTCGCCGTGCCTGCGCAACGCAGCCTGGCCAGCGGTTTCCCGAAAGGCGTTTCGCCGATCGCCGACCTGGACGTCGACGAAGCCAAGGTCAAGGCCGGCTCCACCGTGTTCCAGGCGCTGCGTTGCGTCGCCTGCCACACGGCTGAAATGAAGACCGGCAACGGTCACCTGATGGCCGAGCTGCGCAACCAGACCATCCGTCCGTACAGCGACCTGCTGCTGCACAACATGGGCGACGGCCTGGCCGACAAGATGGTCGAAGGTCAAGCCAAGGGCAATATGTGGCGTACCGCGCCGCTGTGGGGCCTGGGCTACACCGAGAAGGTCCTGGGCGCCAACGCCAAGGTCGGCTACCTGCACGACGGCCGCGCACGCAACCTGACCGAAGCCGTCATGTGGCACGACGGCGAAGGCGCGGCAGCACGTCAGCGCTTCGAGAAATTGTCGAAGACCGACCGCGACAACCTGATGATTTTCCTCAAGTCGCTGTAATATCGCCATAGCAGTATCCGGATGCCGGGCAGATTTTTTGCCCGGCATTCTTTTTTTATGCAATGATAAGGTTATGAATATAACCACATTCATCGCCTGCCTGACCCTTGCCGGCTTGTCTGCGCTGCTCTGGCGCCGGATGCGCAAGATCCGCCGCGAGGCCTATATCCGCGAGTTCATGCTGCCCAAGGGTTTGTTCGACAAGCTGATCAAGATCCATCCGCAACTCAGTATCAAGGATTGCCAGCTGGTGTCGCAGGGGCTGCGCCAATTCTTCCTTGCGCACCTGAAAAGCCGCAAGAGATATGTGGCCATGCCGTCCCAGGTCGCCGACGACCTGTGGCACGAATTCATCCTCTACACCAAGAACTACGAGCATTTCTGCCGGCATGCGTTCGGCGGCTTCCTGCACCACACGCCGGCCGTGATGCTGAGCACCGGCCAGCGCGGCAACGCCGGCATACGTCGCACCTGGCACTTTGCCTGCCATGAAGAGAACATCAATCCCGTCAAGCCGATGCGGCTGCCGCTGCTGTTTGCGCTGGACGGCAAGTTCAATATCCCCAACGGCTTCATCTATGTGCCCGATTGCAGCGGCTTCCGGCGCCAGAACGATAGCGACGCCGCAACCTATTGCGGAGCCGACCTTGCCAGCTCCCCCGCCAGTTGCGGCGGCGATTCCAGCGATGGCGACAGCGACAGCGGTGGCGGCGATGGTTGCGGTGGGGGTGGTTGCGGCGGTGGCGGCTGCGGTGGCGGCGGCGACTAGTACCATGCCGCTATGCGCGTGATCGCACGGAAAGTCTCCTGCTCCCACAGTATCGTTGTGGCAGAAAATGGAGGTCACTATGATCCTGTGGATACTCATCGCACTGTTGGCGGCCGTTGCCGCCGTGCTGGCCATACCCGCGCTGCGACGCAGCCTGGTCACGCCGCACATCTTCGCGCTGTTCAAGCGCATCCTGCCGGCCATGTCCGACACCGAGCGCGATGCGCTCGAAGCTGGCACCACCTGGTGGGACGCCGACCTGTTCAGCGGCCGCCCCGACTGGAATAAATTCCTCAAGCTGCCGCGTCCGGCGCTGACCACCGAGGAGCAATCCTTCCTCGATAATGAAGTCAAGACGCTGTGCGAACTGGTCGACGACTGGGAGGCGACGCAAGTCTGGCAAGGCTTGCCTGCGCCGGCCTGGCAGTACGCCAGGGACAAGGGCTTCCTCGGCATGATCATCCCCAAATGCTACGGCGGCAAGGCCTTCTCGGCCTATATGCACTCCCAGGTGGTGATGCAGCTGTCGACGCGCTGCTCGGCGCTGGCGGTGCAGGTGATGGTGCCGAACTCGCTCGGCCCAGCCGAACTGCTGCTCCACTACGGCACCGATCAGCAAAAAGATTACTACCTGCCGCGCCTCGCCGCCGGCGTCGAGATCCCCTGCTTCGCGCTGACCAGCCCCTACGCCGGATCCGACGCCGCCGCGATCCCCGACACCGGCGTGGTCTGCATGGGCCAGTTCGAAGGCCGCGAAACCTTGGGTTTGCGCATCAGCTGGGACAAGCGCTACATCACGCTCGGCCCGATCGCCACCTTGCTTGGTCTGGCCTTCCGCGTGGTCGACCCGGACGGCCTGCTGCCTCCGGACGCTACGCCCGGCATCACCTGCGCGCTGATCCCGACCACGCATCCCGGCGTGGTGATCGGCCGCCGCCACTGGCCGCTGAACGCCGTGTTCCAGAACGGCCCGACCAGCGGCGACAACGTCTTCATCCCGATGGAATGGATCATCGGCGGTCCGCAGCAGATCGGCAAGGGCTGGCGCATGCTGATGGAATGCCTGGCCGCCGGCCGGGCGATCTCGCTGCCGTCGGCCAGCGTCGGCACCGCGAAGCTGGCCGTGCGCGGCACCAGCGCGTATTGCGCCATCCGCCGCCAGTTCAAGACCGCCATCGGCAAGTTCGAAGGCGTGCAGGAAGCGCTGGCCCGCATGGGCGCCAACCTGTACATGATGGACGCGACCCGCAAGCTGTCCGCCCTGGCCGTCGACCTGGGCGAAAAGCCGGCCGTGATCTCCGCCATCGCCAAATACCATGTGACGGAGCGCGGCCGCGCCGTGGTCAACGACGGCATGGACATCCTCGGCGGCAAAGGCATCTGCATGGGGCCGAGTAACTTCTTGGCCCGCGCCTATCAGCAGATCCCGATCGCCATCACGGTCGAAGGCGCCAACATCCTGACGCGCTGCCTGATCATCTTCGGCCAGGGCGCGATCCGTTCGCACCCCTACGTGCTGCGCGAGATGCGCGCCACCGCCGAAGCGGACCAGCGCAAGGGGGAGCGCGATTTCGACGCCGCCTTCTTCGGCCATGTAGGCTTCATCTGCGCCAACGCGCTGCGGGCGTTGTGGTACGGCCTCACCGGCGGCGTGACCGCGCCGGTGCCGGAACGCGCGGCGAACGAGATGGCCCGCTACTACCGCGCCATCGGCCGCCTCTCGACCGTGTTCGCGCTGATGACGGATATGTCGATGTTCATCCTCGGCGGCGAATTGAAACGGCGCGAACGCATCTCCGCCCGTCTGGGTGACGCGCTGTCGCTGATGTACCTGGTCAGCGCCACGCTGAAGCGCTACGAGGACGACGGCCGCCGGGAGAGCGACGCCGTCTACGTCCACTGGTCGGTGCAGGATGCCCTGAACAAGGCCGCGCTGGCGCTGAACGGCGTGCTGGAGAACTTCCCCAACCGCCCCGCCGCCGTGCTGGCGCGCCTGCTGGCCTTCCCATTCGGCCTGCCGTATGCACCGCCGTCCGACGATCTGGGCGCGGCCGTCGCCGTCGCCATGCAAACGCCGGGCGATAGCCGCGAACGCCTGCTGGCCGACGGCTACCTGGCCGACGAGCTGCGCGATCCGGTGGCCTGCGGCGAGCTGGCGTTCGCGCTGCTGCCGCTGGTGGAGTCGATCGAGCACCGCCTCAAGCCCGCGATAAAATCCGGCAAGCTGGAATCGATCCCGCAAAGCCTGCCGCAAATGGAGGCATGGATCACGCAGGCCGCCGGCCAGGGCTTGCTGACGCCGGAGGAACGCCGCGCGATGTCGGACTTCGCGCGCTTCACCGACCTGTCGGTGCACGTCGACGATTTCCCGGCCGACCTGGGCGCGGCAGGCGATGCCGACAAGCGCCGGCGCATGGCGGCGCGCGCCGGCACCGTCGAGGCCTAGCAGCACATCGGTCAGAAAAATGAATACATCGCGCAGGGCGGTGCCGGAAGCGTGGCGACAGCGACGCTAGGGCAGCGGCGTCAGCTCCACATTGCGAAGCTCATACGGCGTGCCTTCCAGCTGAAAGCCGATGCGTCCCGAAGCCGGCTGCGCACGCGTGACACGGTTCTGCAAAACGCCGTTGACGCTCACCTCGACGGCGCCGTCACGACTGACGATATCGCAGACATTCCACTCGCCGACCGGCTTTTCGCTATCCGGCGCCGTATGGGCCTTGATGCGCGGTTCCGCGCCGGCAGCGCTGGTCAGCGGCTCCGCGAAGCTGGCTGCGGACATCGGCAGCAAATCGCCGGCGGCGCCGTTCTTGGTCTGCACTTGCAGGCTCACGGGCCAGACGCGGTCCATCGGGCCGTCGCTGACATGCAGCAGCACGCCGCCGTTGCCAGGCTTGCCGCTCCAGCGCCATTCCACGTGCAGGCGATAGTTGCGGTAGCTTTCCAGCGTCGCCAGGAATCCCGATGGCTTGCCCTCGGCGGCGATCACCCCGCCAGGCAGCATGCGGAACGCGCTGTCGATGGAGGCGGCCGGCGTCGTCTTCAACTCCCAGCCGGCGAAATCGCGGCCGTTAAACAAATCCACCGCAGCTGCGGCCTGCGCGGACAGCGCTAATGTAACAGCGCACCAATACCGTTTGTTCATCTGCTGAAGTCTCCACCATGAAAAAATACTGCTTACGCTGATCCCTGGCGCCGCCGCCAGCCTGGCCTTCGGCGCTCCCTCCGTCATCCAGCTGTGGCCAGAGGGCGTGCGCGGCGCACGCGACATCGGTCCCGGGACATCCTGAAGTATCGCATGCAGGCGCATGGACATCCAGCGCCGTTGCAACCGGCGCCAAGCTGTCGCGCTGCGCGGAAAAAAATCGGTGCACAATCAAAGAATCACGATGATAATCGGGAGCCACGCCCTATCTTCTGATATGGCGGTGCAGCATGTACTCGGAGCTAAACTGTGAACATGGATATCTACGACACCTTCAAGTCCCGCGCTGCGCAGGCGCTCCCGGAACTGACGCCGGCGGAGATCAAACGCATGCAGCGCTTCGGCGCCCTGACCAGCTTCCGCGACGGCGAGATGCTGTTCGAGGCCGGCCGCAGCAGCTTTGGCCTTTACGTGGTGCTGAAGGGCGTGGTGCGCATCAGCCGCTACGACGGACTGGGGAACACCTCGGTCATCACAGAGCACTCCGAAGGCGAATTCGCCGGCGAGATCAGCCAGTTCTCCGGCGCGCCGTCGCTGGTCAACGGCCATGCGGTCGGCGACGTCGACGTGCTGGCGCTGACCACGGAGGCCCTGCGCGCGCTGCTGATGGCGGAGGCGGAGCTGGGCGAGCGCATCGTCCGCGCCTTCATCCTGCGGCGTCTGGAACTCATCGAGAGCAAGGCCTGCGGCCTGGTGCTGGTGGCGACGCCCGGCCATCCGCGCATGCATGCACTGCAAGGCTGGTTGACCAGCAACGGCCATCCGCACAAGGTGCTCGATCCGCATAGCGACGAGCAGGCGCGCGCGCTGTGCGAGCGTTACCAGCCGCAGGCCGACGACTGGCCGCTGGTGGTGTGCCCGGACGGCTGCGTCAAGACGAATCCTTCGGTGGTAGAGATCGGCCGCTGTCTCGGCACGCTGCCGGATCTGGCCGACGACAAGCTGTGGGACGTGATCGTGGTCGGCTCCGGGCCGGCCGGACTGGCGACGGCGGTGTATGCCGCCTCCGAGGGCTTGTCGGTGCTGGCGCTGGAGACGCGCGCCTACGGCGGCCAGGCGGCTGCCAGTGCGCGCATCGAAAACTATCTAGGCTTCCCGACCGGCATATCGGGCGGCGCCCTGGCCGGGCGCGCGTATGTGCAGTCGCAGAAGTTCGGCGTCAAGATGGCGATACCGGCGCCCGCCGGGCGCCTGCTGTGCGGCCAGAACCCGATGGAGGTGGAGATGTGCGGCAGCCTGACGCGCCTGCGCGCACGGGCCGTGGTGCTGTCCTGCGGCGCGCGCTATCGCCGCCCTTCCCTCGCCAACCTGAAGCAGTTCGAGGGCAAAGGCGTGTACTACTGGGCCTCGCCGCTGGAGGCCGGACTGTGCGCCAGCGAGGAAGTGATCCTGGTCGGCGGCGGCAACTCGGCCGGACAGGCGGCGGTCTACCTGGCCAGCCACGCCGCCAAGGTGCATCTGCTGATCCGCAGGGACAGCCTGGCGTCGACCATGTCGAGCTACCTGATCGAACGCATCGCGGCGATGCCGAATATCGCACTGCACACGCACTCGGAAATCGTGGCGCTGGAGGGCTCCGACGACGAAGGTCTGCGGCAAGTGCGCGTGCGCGACAACCGCGCCGGCCAAGAGCGCGATTACGATATCTGCCGGGTGTTCCTGTTCATCGGCGCCGATCCCAACACCGGATGGCTGGGCGATTGCGGCGTGGAGGTGGACGACAAGGGCTTCATCCTGACCGGCGCCGACGTGGCGAACGGCGCGCCGTCAAACCGCGCCGGACTGGAAACCAGCGTGCCCGGCGTGTTCGCCATCGGCGACGTGCGCGCGCACTCCACCAAACGCGTGGCCGCGGCCGTCGGCGAAGGCGCGGCCGTGGCGTCGCAGATCCACGCCTATCTGGCGCGTCGGCGGCGCGAGGCCTGAGCGGTCGTTCAGGACTTGCGGCGCAGGCCGTACCAGGCGCAGCAGAGCACCGGCACGCCCAGTACGACGGCCGATAGCGCGTCCCAGACGCCGTCGCCCAGCAACGCGGACAGCAGGCCGATGATCGTCAGGATCGCCAGCAAGATAGGCGCGCCCCACATGCGAAGGAACCAGCCGCTCATCGCGCTTCTCCCTCGGTGGCGTAGGCCGGCGCGGCGCGCTCGCCGGCTTCGATGTCGGCGCCCTTCTGCTGCGGCGCGCTGGCCCGCACGCCGCGCTTAAGCCACAGATACACGCCGCTGCCGAGCACAAAGATGGTGGCGACATCCAGCACCGCCCACAGGAACTGCATCCATCCGCCGCCGTAATCGCCGAAGTGCAGCGGCTGCGAAATAAGCAGCGCCGTCAGATACCACGGCAGGTCGCGGCTTTCCGTGACCTCGCTGGTTTGCGCGTCGATCAGCACCGGCTTGTAGAGGCGCGAGGTCAGCGCCTGGTCGCCGCGCATGAAGACGCCGTAGTGATGCGGACTGGCGAACGGCGTCCCCGGGAAGGCGACGAAGCCGATCTTCATGCCCGGTTCCGCCGCGTTGGCGTTGACCAGCGCCTTCTGCATCGAGCCGAGGGTCGTCGGCGGCGGCAGCCCTTTGTATGGCGCGATCATCTCCGACATCTCGGTGTACTGCCAGTATTTGAGCAGCAGGTCGGCCCAGGTGTTGATCATGCCGGTGGCGCCGACCACCAGCGCCCACGTCAGCGTGACGATGCCCAGCATATTGTGCAGGTCCAGCCACTTGACGCGCGGACCGCGCTCGCGCCGCACTTCGCCGAATTCCAGCTTGCGCATGAACGGCGCGTACAGCACCACGCCGGAAACGATGGCGATCACCAGCAGCAGTCCCATGAAACCGAGGAACAGCTTGCCCCACAGGCCGGCGTACAGGTCGACGTGCAGGTGAAACATCACGCCGAGCAAGCTGCCCTCGAAGCTCGGCTGCGCCAGCACCTTGGCCGTGCGCGCGTCGACGGCGATCGATTTATAGCCTTCGTCGGTGGGATTGTCGCCCAGCGTCAGGTTCCAGATGTTCGGTTCGTCCGCCTCCTGCGAGATGTACATCGGCTTCTTGCCCGGATAAAGCGCGTTGCCGGCGGCGATGACGTCGTCCAGGCTGGCCTTCGGCGTGCCGGCCGCCATCGCCGGCGCCTCGACGCCGTTGCCGAGCAGGTGGTCGATCTCGTGGTGATAAATCAGCGGCAGCCCGGTCACGCAAAGCAGCAGCATGAATACAGTGCAGATCAGGCTGGACCACTTGTGGATCCAGGCCCAGCGACGGACGGTGATGGGGGTCATGTTGATATCAAAACTTCGGTGTCGAAACTGGGATGATAATGCAAATCACTCTCATTTAGTAGCGAAAATGGTGCAATCCAGTTACAATTGAGAATCAATCTCATTCACTTAACAAAAAAATCATGATGAACCCGAATTTGAAGCTGTCCCCCCTGGCCCTGGCCGCGATGCTGCTGGCCGCTGCCGCCGCGCACGCGCAAACTACCGAGACGCCGATCCAGACGGTGGTGGTCAGCGCCTCCGCAGACGCCTCGGCCGACGGGCTGACCAAATCGTTCGCCGGCGGCCAAGTCGCGCGCGGCGGCCGTCTCGGCCTGCTGGGCAACGTGGACATGATGGACACCCCCTTCAACACGCTGAACTTCACGCAGCAAGTGATCCAGGACCAGCAGGCGCGCAGCGTCGCCGACGTGCTGCAGAACGATCCATCGGTGCGCGTGGCGCGCGGCTTCGGCAACTACCAGGAGCTGTACGTGATCCGCGGCTTCGCGGTTAACTCGGATGATCTGGCCTACAACGGCTTGTACGGCCTGCTGCCGCGCCAGTTCGTGGCGTCGGAACTGCTGGAGCGCGTGGAAGTGTTCCGTGGCGCGAACTCCTTCCTTAACGGCGCGGCGCCGGGCGGCGGCGGCATCGGCGGGTCGATCAACCTGCTGCCGAAACGCGCCACCAATAATCCGCTGACCCAGGTGACGGTCGGCACCGAGACCGGCGGCCAGGGTTACGTTGCCGCCGACATCGGCCGCCGCTTCGGCGCCGACGGCAACACCGGCATCCGCGTCAATGCGGCCCGCCGCGACGGCGACACCGCGATCGACGGCGAGCACCGCGAACTGACCGTGGCCTCGGTCGGCGTCGACTTCCAGTCGCGCGACTTGCGCCTGTCGGCCGACATCGGCCACCAGGACCACAAGCTCAAAGGCGCGCGTCCGAGCGTGACCGTGGCCGCCGGCGTCGCCCTGCCTGCGGCGCCTGAAGCGGACAGCAACTGGGCGCAGAAATGGACCCACTCGAACGAACGCGATACCTTCGGCACCCTGCGCGGCGAGTACGACCTGGCAAAGGACGCCGTGGTGTGGGCCGCTTTCGGCGCGCGTTCCGGCGACGAGTCCAACATCCTGGCCGCGCCGACCGTCAGCAACAGCAACGGCGCCGCCAGCATGTACCGCTTCGACAACGAGCGTCACGACAATGTGCGCACCGGCGAGATCGGCGTGCGCGCCAAGGTCCGCACCGGCGGCATCGGCCATAGCCTGAGTGCTACCGCGTCGAGCTTCTGGCAGGAGTCGCGCAACGCCTACGCGTTCAGCAACTTCGCCGGCTTCGCCACCAACATCTACAAGCCTGTCGACGTGGCTGCGCCGTCCACCGATTTCTTCACCGGCGGCGTGTTGAGCAACCCTAAGCTGACCAGCAAGACCATCCTCTCCAGCTACGCCGTAGCCGACATGTTGTCGCTGCTGGACGATAAGCTGATGATCACTGTCGGCGCGCGCAACCAGACCATCAAGGCCGACAGCTACGACTACAACTCCGGCGTCTCGCTGTCGCACTACGACGAAAGCAAGGTCACCAAGGTGGGCGGCATCGTCTACCGTCCGGTCAAGTCGGTGTCGATCTACGCCAACTACATTGAGGGCCTGCAGCAAGGCCCTACCGCTTCCGGCAACTACACCGATCCGGTGAGCGGCGCCACCCGCCCGGTCGACAATATCGGTGAGAACTTCGCGCCGTACGTCTCGCGCCAGAAGGAAGTCGGCGTCAAGTACGACCACGGCAACGTCGGCGCCAGCGCCGCCATCTTCAGCGTCGACCAGCCGTCGGCGTACATCGTCAACAGCCACTTCGGCGTGTACGGCGAGCAGCGCAACAAGGGCCTGGAGCTGAGCGTGTTCGGCATGCCGATGCGCGGCTTGCGCGTACTGGGCGGACTGACGCTGCTCGATGCCAAGCAGCGCATCACCGCCGGCGGCGTCAACCAGGGCAAGGATGTCATCGGCGTGCCGGATACGCAGCTGAACATCGGCGCGGAATGGGATGTGCCGGGCGTGCGCGGCCTGAATCTGACGGCGCGCGCGCTGTACACCGCCTCGCAGTATGCGGACGGCGCCAACACCCAGGAACTGCCGTCGTGGAATCGCCTGGATATCGGCGCCAACTACGCCACCCATATCCTGGACCGCAACGTGACCTTCCGCGCGCGCATCGACAACGTCGCCGACAAGAACTACTGGGCGTCGGCGGGTGGTTACCCGGGTTCGGGCTACCTGGTGCTGGGCGCGCCGCGCACGGTCACCGTGTCGGCGACCATCGACTTCTAATAAATTTCGCGGCGCAGGCGCTGCATCTGCTGGTCATGACGATCCGCCCAACGGCGGGCGTCATCCAGCTGGCGCTCCAGCCGCTGGATATAGTCGATCAACTCGCGCCGATCCTGCTCGCGGCGCCGGTCCTGCTTCTTGGTCTCTTCACTCACCGGGCGATCCTTGGCATCGAGGTTGGCGCGGATCTCGCGGTCCAATCGTCCGAGACGATTGCGCGCATCGCGCAGGCGGTCCGCCAGATCGTTGGCGTCGCTCACCGCCTGGCGCAATTTCGCCGCCGCGATTTCATAATCCTGTCCGCTGACGTACGCGTGCTTTAACTGGTTACGCAATTCGGCGCGGCATACGTCGACGGCGACGCCGCTGTTGGTGCGGCCCAGTTCAAACGCGATCTCCGGCACGCAATAGCGGGCGTTCTGCTCCTGCCATGCGGCGGTGTACAGGTCGCGCGTGGCGGCGATGGTGAACACGCCGTTGCGGCCTGCATTGGCGATGCGGTCTTCCAGCAGGAACGGTTTGCCGTAGCCGTCGTCCGCGCCGGCCTGGCGCCAGTAGTCGGCCAGGCGGGTTTCCCAGGCCTGGCGATAATCCTGCTCGAAGACCCTGAGTCCCTTCTGGCGTGCTTCCTTGACGCGCATGGCGAAGTCCTTGCCGCTGACCGCATCCTGCGTGCCGAGATTGCGCCAGTAATTGACGATCTCGCCGTTCCACGCGGCGCGATAGACCTCCTCCTGCACCAGCACACCGGCCGCTCGCGCAGCGGCGGCGCGGTCGCGCAAGGCGCTGTCCGGCGTGCCGTTGCGGGCGTCGGTGGAGCCGGCGTCGGACCAGAAGGTGCGGTTGCCGGCGGCCCAGCCGTTGGCGTAGGCGGCTTCGTCGAAGCGTAGCCCCATCGCGGCGGCCTTAGCGCGGCTGCCCTCCTTCTGGGTCAGCGCCAGGCCGGCGATGCCTTCGCGGTTGCCGATATCCTTCCAGTATTCGGCATTGCCGAAGCTCCAGCCGGCATCGTAGGCCGGGCGGTTGAGCGGGGTCTTGTGCTTGCGGACGTCGTCGCCGGCGGCGTGCTGGTCGAACTGCGAGGGCTGCAACGCCTGCCGGCCGTCGGCGCTGCCCAAGGCGTACCAGGCATCCCAGTTGCCCTGCTGCCAGCCGGCCAGATAACGCGCGGCGGCATCGGCGGCGGCCGGCGTTTTGGCGTCGGCATGGTCGTCGCAGAAGTCCTTGCGGTCTGCGTAGCCCGGGGGCACGCCGGAGATACCGTCCTTGTGGCCGATGACGTTCCAGTCGCCGACCTTGCAGTCGGCGATACGCTGCATGGTGGACTGGCACCCGGCAACCATAACGGCGGCCAGCACCAGGGCCGACAGTCGGAGGGCGGTTTTCAAACTGTCACGCCGCAGCCGCCGCGTGCGCATCGCGACAACGCAGCGCGTGGCTCAGGAAATCCGTCGCCGTCAGCGGCTTGGCGAAGTGGTAGCCCTGGGCGATATGACAGCCCCATTCACGGATCAGATCCAGCGACTGTTCGGTTTCCACGCCCTCCGCCACGACCTGGTACTCCAGTTCCTTGGCCAGCGCGATCAGCGAACGCACGATGCGCTGGTCGCGCGGATTATTGTGCACATTGCGTATCAGCGACTGGTCCACCTTGACCACGGTGGCCGGCACCTTCTGCAGATAGGCGAAGTTGCTGTAGCCGGTGCCGAAATCGTCCAGCGCGAGGCTCATGCCCAGCGCACGGATGCCGTGCAGCGTCTTGAGGATGCCGGGGCCTTCCATCCAGATGCCTTCGGTGCATTCGATTTCCACGTAATGCGGATCGACGCCGAATTCGGCGCACAAGCCGGCCAGGCGGTCGACGATGTCCGGCTCTTCGAAATTGAAGGCCGAAAGATTGATGGCGACCTTGATCCGGTGGCCGTCGGCGTGCCATGCGCCGACCTGCCTGATCGCGGTGCGCATCACCCAGTGGGTCAATGGGCCGATCAGCGCGGTCTTCTCGACCAGCGGGATGAACTCCGCCGGCGAGATCGGCCCCAGCTCCGCATGGTGCCAGCGCAGCAGCGCCTCGGCCGACAGGCAGGCGCCGTCGACCAGGTCGTGCTTGGGCTGGTACAGCAGCTGGAAGTGGCCGCCGGCGATGCCGTCGTTGACGTCGTTGAGCAAACGGAAGGCGCGCTGCTGGCGCTCATCCTCGGCGTTGCTGTAGATGTTCCAGCGCTGCTGTGCGATCAGCGCCTGGTTGACCGCCGAAGCGGCCTTGCGCGGTGCATCCTTGGCCGAGCCCGGGCACAAATCGAATTCCACGATGCCGCCGTAGATCGGCAGGTTGAGCGGCACATTCCGGTTGTGCAGCGGCGCCTGCAGTTCCTGCTGCACGCTGTACAGGTAATCGATGAAACCCTTGTTGTCGCCGTCGTTGGAGAGCACGGCGAAACGCGCGTCGGTCAGGTGATAGACATGCGCCCTGCCCGCGAACAGACGCACCAGCCGCTCGCCCGCCTCGCGCACCAGCCCATCGTAGACGGTCGCGCCCAGCACCCGCACGATCTCGAAGGCCTTGGCGGCGTCCGGCATGTCGATGTCGGCCAGGACGCGGTCCTCGCCGGGATGGCGCTTGGCCAGCGTGGTCAAATCCTCGAACAGCTGATATTTGTTCGGCATGCCGCTGACGGCGTCGACGTGGCCGACGGCGCGGCCCAGCATGATGTGCGCCATCAGCAGCGCCGCCAGATTAGCCAGCTTGGCCTGTTCGGCGGCGTCCAGCGTGCGCGGTTGCGTATCGATGACGCACAGCGCGCCGACGGCAAAGCCGTCGGGCGTGAGCAGCGGCGCGCCGGCGTAGAAGCGGATCGCGGTCGGCCCGGTGACCATGGGATTGTCGACGAAGCGCGGATCCAGCAGCGTGTCCTCGACCACCAGCACGTCGCTCTGCTGGACGGTGTAGTTGCAGAAGGTCTCGTCGCGCTGGATGCTCCCCGGCGAGCAGAATCCGGCCACGGACTTGAACCACTGCCGGTCGCTGTCGATCAACGAGACGTAGCAGCCGGTCACGCCGAACATGTCGGCGGCGAGCCGCGTGATGGAATCGAAGTACTCGCTGCCGTTGGTGTTCAATATGCCCAGCTGCTGGAGCGCCGCGACGCGCTGCGCTTCCGTATTCTTTTGCAAAATCTCCTGCATGATCACACGCCCGCCGGAGCTGCCAGCATCTGGTAGCCGGCCTTGCCGGATCCCTGCGCGCGCGCCGGCTTGGCATGCTGGCCATCGCGCTCGGTCTTGAACACGCCGACCGCGTGGTTCAGGTGCGACGCCTGGTCCTGCAGCGTGCCCACCACTTCGGCCGCCTGCTCGACCAGGATCGCGTTCTGCTGCGTGACCTGGTCCATCTGCGCGATGGCACGGTTAACTTCCTCGATGCCCTGGCGCTGCTCGTCGCTGGCGGTGGTGATGGCGCCGACCATGCCGCTGACCTGCTTGACGCTGTTGACGATGTCGCGCATGGTGCTGCCGGCGTGTTCCACCAGCTCGGTGCCGGCGTGGATCTTGGCCACCGATTCATCGATCAGCGTCTTCACTTCGCGCGCCGCCGTCGAGCTGCGCTGCGCCAGGTTGCGCACTTCGGTCGCCACCACGGCGAAGCCGCGGCCCTGTTCACCGGCGCGCGCCGCTTCAACGGCGGCGTTCAGCGCGAGGATGTTGGTCTGGAAGGCGATGCCGTCGATGACGCTGATGATCTCTTCGATCTTGCGCGACGATTCGTCGATGGCGTTCATCGTCAGCACCACTTCGCCGACGATCTCGCCGCCCTTGCTGGCGATGTCGGAGGCGTTCTGCGCCAGCGTGTTGGCGTCGCGGGCGCTGTCGGCGTTCTGCTTGACGGTGGCGGTCAGCTGCTCCATCGCCGAGGCGGTTTCCTCCAGCGAGCTGGCCTGGTCTTCGGTGCGGCTCGACAGGTCCTGGTTGCGTTCAGAGATCTGGTCGCTGATGGTGGTCACGGCGACGGCCGCGTCGTGCACTTCGGTGACGGTGGTGCGCAGGTTGCCGCTCATTTTCACCAGCACCGCCATGATGCTGTCCTTGTCGTTATGGCGCAGTTCGACCTCGTGATACAGCTCGCCGCGATCGACCGCGTTGGCCAGCGCCTTGACTTCGGACGGTTCCGCGCCCAGGGCGCGCCGCAGGTACTGCGTCACGCGCCAGGCCACCACGGCGCCGACCGCGATGGCGATCGCCACCAGCGCCAGCGTCAGCGACTGGAAGTTGTGCGCACCTTTGCGCGCCACGGCCGATTCGTTCTCGGTCATGTCTTCCTGCTGATCGATGAAGCCGTTGATCGTGGCCAGCCATTCGGTGAAGGCCGGCTTGGCGTCGGCCAGCATCATGCGGCGCGCGCCTTCGATGTCGCCGGCGCGGCGCGTCTCGATGATTTTCTTGATCAGCGGTGTGGTGCGGGCTTCGCTCTGCTTGATCTTGGCCAGCCAGTCGCGTTCTTCCGGCTTGACCATGTTCTTGGCGTTGGCGCCGTTGAACAAGGCGTCCAGCGGTTGCGCCGACGCCTGGTAGTCGGCGTCGAGCTTGTCGATCAGCGTGGTCACGCCGCCGATGTCGCCGTCGGCCACGAGCGTCACGTCGCGCAGCGCGATGGCGCGGTCGTGGACACTGCCGCGGAAATTGATCGCATAGCGCTGCTTGACGTTGTTGACTTCGCTGATGTGCAGCAGGCTGTTGTCGATGGCGTTGACCTTGAAGATGCTGAACATCGACAGCACCAGCATCATTGCGAGAATGATGCCGAAGCCGATGCTCAGGCGGGTGGCGACGCTGATTTCGTTTTTAGTGGTTTCCATGCCGTTTTTCCTTAGGTCGCATCCGAGATAATCGCTATCATATTTCTTTTCGTTACGTTAGGTGAAATTTATAACTTAAATATGTGCAATAGCAATTTCCTATTTGAAATTTCACATAGTAAATCTTTGAAACTTTACTACTTCCAGGCAGGTAAATCACCTCTCCGATGGAATAAAAAATCTCCTACAATCGCCGGGACTTATCCAAGAGGAATTATGCATGCGAATTAACGCCATCGACGCGATCCGGGGTCTGACGGTCGCCGCCATGTTGCTAGTGAACGACGCCGGCGACTGGTCGCACATCTACCCCTGGCTGGAGCACGCGCAATGGCACGGCTGTACGCCGGCCGATTTCATCTTCCCGGTGTTCATGCTGATCGTCGGCGTCTCGATCAGCCTGGCGATGGGGCGCCAACTGGACGCCGGCGCGGCCACGGCGCCGCTGGCGCGGGCGGTGCTGCTGCGCGGCGCGCGCATCGTGCTGCTGGGCGTGGCGCTGAACGTGGTGTCGATGCTGTCGATGGACGGGCACGGTTTCCGCCTGCTCGGCGTGCTGCAGCGCACCGGCATCTGCTTCGCCGCCGCCGGGCTGCTGGCGATCTATCTGCGCGGCGCCCGCGCGCAGTGGGCGGCGCTGGGCGCCCTGCTGCTGGGCTATTGGGCGCTGCTGCTGGCCGGCGGCTCGCTGGAGCCGGCGCTGAACCTGGCCGACCGCATCGATACCGCGCTGCTGGGCAAGCTGTCTTATCAGTACGATGCCGCCTCCAGCCTGGCGCACGAGCCGGAAGGCCTGTTGAGTACGCTGCCGTCGCTGGGCACGGTGATACTCGGACTGCGCGCCGGCGAGTGGCTGCGCCGTGGACGGACCGGCGCGCTGGCCATCGCCGGGGCGGCGGCCATGCTGCTGGGCGGCCTGTGGTCGCTGGCGCTGCCGCTGAACAAGCAACTGTGGACGCCGTCCTTCGTGCTGTGGACCGGTGGTTTCGGCATGCTGGCCATCGCGCTGGCGCACCGCTTGATCGACGGGCGCGGCTGGCCCGCGTTGGGCCGCGCGATGGGAATCAACGCCATCGCCGTGTATGCCGGCGCATGGATCGCCACCTGCCTGCTGTCCTACAGCGGCGTGATGGGGCCGTTGTACCAGCACCTCTTCCGCACCCCGCTGACGCCGCTGATCGGCCAGGAAGGCGCGTCGGCGACGTTCGCGGCGGCTTTCACCGCCATGTTCTGGCTGGCCGCCGCCTGCGCGGGCCGGCGCGGCTGGCGCGTCACCATCTAGTCGAACAACTAAGCTTTAAGCAATAAACTTTACTGAAACTAAATATTTATTTGCATTTAGTTTGTCCTATGATAATATCTGCCGTGAAACTTAGTTGCCCTTTAGGCAGCTTCCACGAACGAATTTTGGAGATGACATGCGCATTAAATCGATCCTGATGTCCCTGACCGCCGCCGCACTGACCGCCGGCGCCGCCCAGGCCGGTGAACTGATCATCAACGGTGGTTTCGAAACCGGCACGCCCGGCCAGATCGACAAGATCGGCACCGTGCTCGGCTGGAATACCACCGGCTATAACTTCCTGTTCAACGGCACCGGCGCCGATACCGCCGGCGTGGAAGGCCAATACGGCAACCTGCAGCTGTGGGGCGCCGGCAACGGCTCGTCCAACGGCCTGGGCGCTAGCCCTGTCGGCGGCAACTTCGTCGCTTCGGACGGCGCCTACATGCAAGCGCCGATCACCCAGACCGTTCAAGGCCTGGTCGCCGGCCAGAAGTACAACCTGACCTTCTACTGGGCCGGCGCGCAGCAGCGTGGCTACGACGGCGTCAACACCGAGCAGTGGGAAGTCAAGCTGGGTAACGAGATGCATGCCACCGAAGTGAAAACCAACACCAGCCACGGCTTCACCGGCTGGCAGAAGGAAACCTTCACGTTCACCGCCAACGGCGCCACCGAGTTGCTGAGCTTCCTGGCCGTGGGCACCCCGGCCGGCGTGCCACCGTTCTCGCTGCTGGACGGCGTGTCGATGACCGCCGCCGTGCCTGAGCCGGAAACCTGGGCCATGCTGGGTCTCGGCATGGGCCTGATCGGCTTCGCCGCCCGCCGCCGCAAGGCACAAAACCTGACGGCTTAACGAGCTTGTTGCCGTTCATCCTCGACCGCCTGGCCAAGCTGCCGCTGGACATCGCGCGCCTGGCGCTGTGGCTGGCGCTGCTGTCGGTCCTGTTCATCCCGCTGGAGCGCTGGCTGGCGGTGCGCCATGCCAGGGTGTCGCGTCGGGTGGTGATCGGGGATGTGCTGCTGTACTTCTTCAACAGCCTGGCGCCGGCGGCGGTTCTGGCCGTGTTGATGTCGGTGGTGGCGTTTGCGGCTCAGGCGCTGCTCCCGGCGGCGCTTCCCGCCGCGCTGGGCGCCCTGCCGCTGGCCGCCAAGCTGGCGTTGTCGCTGCTGATCGCGGAGACCGGTTTTTATTGGGGTCACCGTCTGAGTCATCAAATTCCCTGGCTGTGGCGCTTCCATGCGGTGCACCATCGGCCGGCGCATCTCTACTTTCTGGTCAACACCCACGCCCATCCGGTGGACATGATCGTCACCCGGCTGTTCGGCATGACGCCGCTGTATGTGCTGGGCCTTGCCGGTCCGGGACTGACCGGCAGCGCTGCGCCGGCGCTGGTCATCGTGGTCGGGACCTTGTGGGGATTTTTCATCCACTCTAACCTGCGCGTCCGGCTGGGACCGCTGGAATGGCTGTTGGCGACGCCGGCTTTCCACCATTGGCATCACAGCGCGGTCGCGCCGCTGAACCGTAATTTCGCCTCGACGATGCCGCTGCTGGACCGCGTGTTCGGCACCTGGCATTTGCCGGCGGCCTGGCCTGAGGCATATGGCCTGGCGCCGGAACCGGCCGCGCCGGCCGCGGAGGCTAAAAGCGCCAGCGCAGCGACGCAGTGATGCTGCGTTCGCTCTGCCTGCTGCGCTCGCCTATTTGCGCGCGCGCGGCGCGTTCGCTGCGCACCAGCAGCGCTTCCGTCATCAACGCCAGGTTTCCGAGCAGCGGCCAGTCGTAGGCCAGCGCGACGCCGTGGCCGCGTTCGTTGTTGGGATCGACGGCGATGGCGTCGTGCTCGCTGGTGCTGAAGCGGTCGTAGCGCATCGCCAGCGTGCCCGGTCCCAGCGGATGGCTAAGCAAGGCGTACCATGCCTGGAAATCCAGCGCCACCGCGTTCGCGCCCATCAGCGTGTCGCCGCGCATGGCCTGCATCAGTACTTCCCATTCGCCTTGCGGGCGCCATACCGCGCTGACGTGGTGGAAGCGCGTGCGCCAGCCGTACTGGCCGTCCTTGACCACGAGCGGATCGGCGCGGTTGTCGTATTGCAGCGCGGCCAACTCCACAGCCGTGCCCCAGTTCATATTGACGCCGGCGTAGTAGCCGAGCCGCCCGTCCACTTCGCGGAACGGGTGGATGGTGCGCGACTGGCGCGGGATGGCGCCGTCGGCGCGGTAGACCGGCAGGTCGGCCAGTTGCAGCGCCTCGTTGCGGCCGGCGATGCGGTCGCTGATCGACCAGCCGCGCCAGGCCAGCATGGTGCCGGTCGGGTCGTTGCCGTTGAAGACGGCCGCGACCACGCCTACGTCGTAGCGCGCCCCGGCGTGACGGCCCAGCCGGCGCGCGCTCCATTCGATGCCGTTGCTGCGCAGTTCCTCGCCGATCCAGCTGTTGATGGCCGAGCTGGAGATGGTGCGCTTCGGCGTCCAGCCTATGCCTTCGTAATCAATCTCCACGCTGGACGGCGGGAAGAACTGGCCAGCCTTGACGCGGGTTTTCCAGGCGCCGGTCGGCAGCGGACTCCAGCTGATGAAGGCTTCGCGCGCATCGATCACGCCGTTGTGCTTGTCGTCAGCGCTCAGTTCGAGCGTGGCGCTGATGCTGTCGGTGAGGTCGATGTCGCCGCGCAGCACGGCCTGGCCCAGCTGCAGGCCGTTTTCCGACCTGGTCTTGCCGAGGCCGCCCTCGATGAAGCTTCGTGGCGCATCGGCGCCGACCGCGCGCACATCGAGCAGGCCGCGCCATTCGGCCGCTTGCGCGTTGCCGACAGCCAGCGCCAACACACCAGCCAGGGATAAAGAACGTTGAAATTGCATCCGGGCATCATACAACCATGCGGCGGCGAAGGCTATAATCCCAGCTCCTCACGACTTAGAAAGTTTGGCATGATCAAAAGTTTGCGACTCGCCGGATTGGCGCTGCTGGCCTGCCTGTCCGGCACGGCGATGGCGGACGGCTTCGAGACCATCGAATCGGCGCCGCTGAAGGAGGTCTGGCTGAACGGCGGGTTTTACTCCTACCACTTCCAGCGCGACAAGGGACTGAACGACAGCAATCCGGGCCTGGGCGCGGAGTGGAGGTTCTCAACGGTGGCGTCGGCGACGGTCGGCCGTTTCTACAACAGCGACCGCGCCTATTCCAATTACGTCGGCGTGTACTACCAGCCGTTCAAGCTCGGCCCGGTGCGGCTGGGCGCGGTGGTCGGCGCCTTCGACGGTTATCCGAAGATGCGCGACGGCGGCTGGTTCCCCGCCGCCATCCCGACCGCCAGCTTCGAATACCAGCGCGTCGGCGTCAACGTCGCCATCGTGCCGAGCTACAAAGACCGCCTGTACGGCGCGATCTCTGTCCAGCTCAAGCTGAAGGTCTTCGACTAACGGCCCTTGACCGCGATCTGGTCCAGGATGTGCTTCGGCACGGCGGAGTAGTGCTTGAACTCCATCGTGTACGTCGCCCGTCCCTGGGTCGCCGAGCGCAGCGAGGTCGAATAGCCGAACATTTCCGACAACGGTACCTCGGCGCGGATGATCTTGCCGCCGCCGCCCGCGATTTCATCCATGCCCTGCACCATGCCGCGCCGCGCCGACAGATCGCCCATCACCGTGCCGGCGTAGTCCTCCGGCGTTTCCACCTCGACCGCCATCATCGGCTCCAGCAGCACCGGATCGGCGCGCCGCATCGCTTCCTTGAAGGCCAGCGAGCCGGCCATGCGGAAGGCGTTCTCGTTCGAATCGACGTCGTGGTAGGAGCCGAAGGTCAGCGTGGCTTTCACGTCGACCACCGGGTAGCCGGCCAGCACGCCCGACTTCAGCGTTTCCACGATGCCCTTCTCGACCGCCGGAATGAATTCGCGCGGCACCACGCCGCCCTTGATGGCGTCGACGAATTCAAAGCCCTTGCCCGCCGCCTGCGGCTCCAGGCGGATCTGCACGTGGCCGTACTGGCCGCGCCCGCCCGACTGCTTGACGAACTTGCCCTCGACGTCGTCGACCGCTTTCTGGATCGTCTCGCGGTAGGCCACCTGCGGCCTGCCCACGGTCGCCTCGACGCCGAATTCGCGCCGCATGCGGTCCACCAGGATTTCCAGGTGCAGCTCGCCCATGCCGGACATGATGGTCTGGCCCGATTCCTCGTCGGTATGCACGCGGAACGACGGATCCTCCTGCGCCAGGCGGTTCAGGGCGATGCCCATCTTCTCCTGGTCGACCTTGGTCTTCGGCTCGACCGCCTGCGAGATCACCGGCTCGGGGAAGATCATCTTCTCCAGCACGATCACGTGCTCCGGCGAACTCAAGGTGTCGCCGGTGGTCACGCCCTTCAGGCCGACCGCCGCCGCGATGTCGCCGGCATAGACTTCCTTGATCTCCTGGCGCTCGTTGGCGTGCATCTGCAGGATGCGGCCGAGGCGCTCCTTCTGGCTCTTGGTCGGGTTGTAGACCGTGTCGCCGGAATTGACCACGCCCGAATACACGCGGAAGAAGGTCAGCTGGCCGACGAACGGGTCGGTCATGATCTTGAAGGCGAGCGCCGAGAACGGATCCGTGTCGTTCGGATGCCGCTCGATCGGGTTGTCCTGCTCGTCGGTGCCGGCGATGGCGGGCACGTCCAGCGGCGACGGCAGGTACTCGATCACCGCGTCCAGCATCGCCTGCACGCCGCGGTTCTTGAAGGCGCTGCCAGCCAGCATCGGCACGATCTCGTTGCGGATGGTGCGCAGGCGCAGCCCGGTCTTGATCTCTTCCTCGGTCAGCACGCCGCCTTCCAGGTATTTATCCAGCAGTTCGGGCGTGCCTTCGGCGGCGGCCTCGACCATCTTGTCGTGCCACTCCTGCGCCACGGCCTTCAGATTGTCCGGGATTTCCTCGTAAGTGAACTTGACGCCCAGGCTCTCGTCGTCCCAGTTAATAGCGCGCATCTTCACCAGGTCGATGACGCCGTGGAAGTTGTCCTCGGCGCCCAGCGGCACCTGGATCGGCACGGCCATGCCCTTCAGGCGGCTGGCGATCTGCTCGCGCACGCGGAAGAAGTCGGCGCCGACGCGGTCCATCTTGTTGATGAAGGCGATGCGCGGGACTTTGTATTTGTTGGCCTGGCGCCACACGGTCTCCGACTGCGGCTGCACCCCGCCGACGGCGTCGTACACCATGACGGCGCCGTCGAGCACGCGCATGGACCGTTCAACCTCGATGGTGAAATCGACGTGGCCCGGGGTGTCGATGATGTTGATGCGGTGTTCGGCGAAGTTGCCGGCCATGCCTTTCCAGAAGGCGGTGGTGGCGGCCGAAGTGATGGTGATCCCGCGCTCCTGCTCCTGCTCCATCCAGTCCATCGTCGCGGCGCCGTTGTGGACCTCGCCGATTTTGTGGTTGACGCCGGTATAAAACAGGATGCGTTCCGTGGTCGTGGTCTTGCCAGCGTCGATGTGGGCGCTGACGCCGATGTTGCGGTAACGCTCGATGGGGGTCTTGCGGGTCATCACAATTCTCCTAGAACACTGTATTAACAGTTATGGGAAGTCTCAGGTGCGGTGCTTCACGGCAAATTCAAGTGCTACCTAGCGTGCGACATGACTAGTGGCAATTAATATAGGCTATGGATTAACCTGCAAGCTTACCCCTGACTTGGACCACGTGCATGACTCTTCGAAGAAAAACCAGCCTTCTCCTTACTTTTGGCGTGGCTCCGGCCCTCGCTTTCGCCCAAGCCTCCGACCTGGAGATGCGGCTGGAGCGCTGCGCCGTGCTGGGCGACGCCAGCGCCCGCCTCGCCTGCTATGACGGCATGTCGAAAACCGCGCCGGCCGTGGCCGCCGCCGGCGCCAACGCCGTGGGCGCGCCGGACGCCGGCAAGACCAGCAAGCTGGTCACCGCCATCACCCAGCCTTCTTCGCCCGCCGCCGCCGAGGCCACGCAGCCGGCCGCGCCGCCGGAAGAGCCGAAGCTGCCACCCAAACTGGCGGAGATCACCACCATCAAGCCCGAAGACACCGTCTCGCGCATGGTGCAATGGTGGGAACTGGACCGCTCGGCCAAGCGCGGCGTGTTCAACTTCCGCCCGCACCGCGACAACTACCTGCTGCTGGCCAATTACAGCACCAGCTCCAACGATACGCCGTTTCAGGAAGTCACGCCCAGCGGCGTCGACACCAAGCATGTGGAGCTGACCTACCAGCTCAGCTTCAAGATGAAGCTGATCGAACAGGTGGCGGACACGCCGATCGACTTCTGGTTCGGCTACACGCAGAACAGTTTCTGGCAGGCTTACAACCGGGCCGCGTCGAGCCCCTTCCGCGAGACCAACTACCAGCCGGAGCTGATGCTGACCACGCCGCTGAGCCTGAACCTGGGCAAGGTGGATATCCGTTACCTGACGCTGGGCATGGTGCACCAGTCCAATGGCCAGACCTCGACGCTGTCGCGCAGCTGGAACCGGATCTATGCGGAGGTGGGCGCCGAGCACGGCAAGTTCGACGCGCGCTTGCGCATCTGGAAGCGGCTGGACAACGCCCGCTCCGACAACGACAACATCGACATCACGGATTACCTGGGACACGGCGACCTGAACTTCAGCTACCGCAACAACGGTCATGCACTCACGCTGATGACGCGGCGTAACTTCTCGACCAACCATGGCGCGATCCAGGCCGGCTGGGCGTTCCCGGTGCTGGCGAATCTGAAGGGGTATGTGCAGGGCTTCAGCGGCTACGGCCAAAGCCTGATCGACTACAACTACTCGCAGAAATCCCTGGGCGCGGGATTCCTGGCCGACTTTTAACGCGACGGGCCACCGAGGATGCGCGCCGGCAGCATGACCACGGCGCGCAGCAGCGCGAACAGGCCGTCGACGCCGATGCCGACCAGGCGGAACGGCAAGGTGATCAGCCAGAACAGCGGATACAGCACCAGCGCCAGCAAGGCCAGCGGCCAGCACAGGAACAGCAAGAACAGCCACAGTACGAAACCCAGCATGAGATGCTCCGATCCAGTTGTTGCGTTATCAATGCTGTCACTTTACCGTCGCGCCCCGGCATGGGCCATGGCCATGCGACCAATTGCGGAATCCGGCGATTGACCGGGCAAAATCAAGGATGAGCGGGAGACTTACTGGCCGAGGCAGATGATCTTGGTCACGTACTCATGCGCGTTCGGCTTCTTCTTGGCCGCCCATTCGATGGCCTGGTTGGCCTGTTCGATGGTCAGCACGGAAGCTTTTTCCTTGGATTTGATGAAGGATACGCCCTCGAAGGCGCCTTCCTTGCTGCGCATGACTTTGGCAAACACGGGCGGCTTGCTTTCGCCGTCGGCGATCTTGTTTTGCTGGATGAGGTAGCGCTGGTCGTTCTGTTCCATAGATTTCTCTTTTCAAAAGACGAAATATACGCTGCAGAACGACCGTTGTGGGGACTTTTTAGGCGTACGCGGGCGCCAGTTGCGAAGGCTGCAATACGGCTTCGTACAGCACGTCGGCGCGCAGCGAAGCTTGCAGCGACGGGATCGATCCACCCGCGCGGTACTGGAAGCTGACCTGCAGCACGTCGCCCTCGCGCGCCTTGACCGGATTGGCCAACGGCAGCGTCATATAGTGGTTGAGCCAGTCGATGGTGGTCGAACGCTCCGACACCACCGCCAGGATATTCTTGGTGACGAAGCGCATGGCGTTGATCTCGCCGGCGCGCTCGACCACGAACTTGCCCTGCCAGGCGTACGACAGTTCGTTCGGCTGGTTGAAGTCGATGATGCTGTAGACGGCCGGCTGGGCCATCTCCACCGTACCCGGATAGATCACCGTGGTTTCCTGGAATTGCACGATCGGGGCGTAGAAACCCTCGAAATCGTATTCCTGGCTCAGCGGCTGCACCGCCATGATGACCGCTTCCGGCAGGAACACCGGCAGCGGGCCGCCGAAGCGTTCGAGATAGCGGCGCTTGAACGACTCGATCACTTCCACTTGTTTTTCGCGCAGCATGGCGACGTGGATCATCTCGCAGATGACGACATCGACCGGCTCCGGCGGCAGGTATTCGAAGGCGTCGGCGTGGACCACTTCGACCTTCTCGCCGTTCGGGTTCAGGGCCAGCATCTTGCGGGCTTCCTTGACCATGTCCGGATTGAATTCGACACAATACACCTTGGAGGCCTTGGCCGCCGCGAACCACGACAGCACGCCGGTGCCGCCGCCCAGCTCCAGCACCTTGGCGCCGGGCTTGACCGCGTAATCGATCGCCGACTTGAAGCCGTGCATGCGGTTTTGATCCATCAGCATATTGTGATGGTAGTGGACTGGAATGAATTGCCCCAGATAGCAGCTTTCGATCTCGCGTTCGTTCAGCATGGTTGTCCTTGGTTGATCCGCATTGTGTCTGGAGGCAATGCAGTAAGGACATTATCGTTAACATGATTGACCTTCCAAGCGGTGAACTCACTTGGAAAAGCCCTTCAATTCGGCTGTTTCGCTAAACAGTTAAGTATTTTGCATTGTTGCTTGTTATACTTGCGGTATCAATCCGGAGATACCTGCATGTCGATTCACCATCGTAACAATGTTGTATGCCACGGCGACGGCGCGGCCACCGTGATGCTGGTTCATGGCTACGGCTGCGACCAGCACATGTGGCGCTTCATCTACCCGGCGCTGGCGAAGCGCTACAGGGTGATCCTGCTGGACCTGGTCGGCTGCGGCGACTCGGACCTCAGCGCCTACGACCGCAACAAATACGCCACGCTGCACGGCCATGCGGAGGACATGCTGGATGTCATCAACCTGTATGCGGCGGGGCCGGTGGTCTTCGTCGGCCACTCGGTCGGCGCGATGATCGGGATGCTGGCGTCGATCACGGCGCCGGAGAAGTTCGCCGCGCAGATCATGGTCGGGCCGTCGGCCTGCTACATCAACGATGACGACTACGTGGGCGGCTTCAACGCGGAAGATATAGACGGCCTGCTGCAACTGCTGGAGGTCGACTATCTGGGATGGGTCAAGCGGATGACGCCGGTCGTCATGGGCGCGCCGCTGCAGCCGCGCCTAAGCGCCGAGCTGAGGGCGCGATTCGAGCGCAACGATCCAGCGATCGCCAAGCATTTCGGCCGCGTGACCTTCACCGCCGACCATCGCGCAGACCTGCCCAAGTCCACTGTTCCCGCGCTGATCCTGCAATGCAGCGACGACCTGATCGCACCACGCGAAGCGGGCGACTATCTGCACCGCCATCTGGCCGGCAGCAAGCTCGCGGTCATCGACAACACCGGCCACTGCCCCCACCTGAGCGAGCCCGACGCCAGCTACGGCCTCATCAGCAGCTACATGGAAGAGATCCTAGCTGGGCAAGCTTAGAAACGCCGGGGTCAGATACCGTCTTGAATAGCAAGCCCTTTTGCAAAATAGTTAGCGTCAAAGGGCTTGCCGTTTTTGATGACGCCGTAAATTAGGTGAGTTAGTTTGTGCATGACGGCGCCGATCACCGCTT
>Ga0247812_10000440_pt1 | contig 27479 bp, 20 predicted proteins | sample UWRJL149409B1_FD_178011 | JGI IMG/M metagenome (GOLD analysis project Ga0247812, IMG submission 178011) | Plant litter microbial communities from Arlington Agricultural Research Station in Wisconsin, United States - UWRJ-L149-409B-1 | ecosystem: Environmental > Terrestrial > Plant litter >...
TAGCACCTTTATTAATAAATATTTCTAATTTTTCTCCGGAAGATGTATCCTATATTCTTATACTGGCAGGCTTCGGAATGGTAGTTGGGAATTTTGTTGGAGGTAAACTGGCTGATAAATATTCGCCAGCATCAACAGTTTTAGCTTTATTATTTGTGATGGTTATTGATTTGATTATGGTTTACTTCTTTTCTTTTAATCAATATGTATCGTTGCTTCTTACTTTTTTAACCGGAGCAATTTCTTTTTCGGTTATAGCTCCAATTCAGATGTTAATGATTAAAACTGCTAAAGACGCCGAAATGATTGCTTCGGCTGCACTTCAGGGAAGTTTTAATATAGGGAATGCATTAGGGGCCTTTTTAGGCGGATTGCCTTTAGCAGCTGGATATAGCTACGCTTCTCCAAATCTTATAGGTGTTGGAATGGCAGTGATAGGAATGATTATCACTTTATTTCTGATACAGAAGCATAAAAATTCTCTGCGCTTGAAACATATTTAAAATTGGCGTGATTTAATAAATGAGCCGTTAAGAAAATTACTTAACGGCTTTTTATATGACTTTTTTTAATATGATAATTAAAGATTTATATCAAATATTTTTAAATCTTTACAGGCAGCATTTTTAATCAGCTCTTTTTTTAACATTATAAGGAATTTACTTAATTTTCTATATTTTATCACTTATTATAGAAATAACAGTAGATTGTGTAATCGATTGATTTTATTGTAATAACTAATGTAATGTTTAAAAAATAAAAGACTATTTATTGATTTTTGGCTATAAAAATTACATATCTGACATTAAAATACAATATATTTTTTAATATGTAATTTTTTTTATGAATTTTTTGGGAAATTTTATTTTTTATTTGGATTTTTTTTTTATGTTTGTGTAATCGATTACATGTGTTTTTTTTAGACCACTGTAAAGCCAATTTTGACAGTATTTACAAGGGTTTAACAATGCTTTGGATTATAATTTAAGTAATAAAAAAACATGTTTTTCTTAAAAAAAAACAGAAAAGAATGTAATTAAGCAACAATTAAACTTAAAAACAATTAATAATTAACTAAACAGAGACTATGAATTTTAAAGATTTATTTAATAAAGGAACAAATTGTTGTTTTGCTTTTGTTTTCTTATTGTGTTTGCTTTCGGGCAATCAGGTAAGTGCGCAGGGGACAACGCTGGAAGGGGTTGTTAAAGATGCTTCAGGTTTGACTTTGCCTGGTGTGAATGTATTAGAAAAGGGTACAAAAAATGGTGTTTCTACTGATTTTGATGGAAAATATAAATTGAAACTTTCTAATCCTCAGGCTACAATAGTTTTTTCTTTTATAGGATTTACAACTAAGGAAGTTGCTGCTGCAGGAAAAAGCACAATTAATGTAACTTTAGCTGAAGAAGCAAATTCTTTAAATGAAGTTGTTGTTGTGGGGTATGGTACAGTAAAAAAATCTGATTTGACTGGAGCTGTATCTTCAATTTCGGGAAGTACTTTGGCTAAAATACCTGTTTCCAATGTTGCTGAAGCTTTAACAGGCAGAATTGCCGGAGTTCAGGTAACTTCATCTGATGGTGCTCCTGATTCAGAAATTAAAATTAGAGTTCGTGGTGGTGGTTCGCTAACACAAGATGCATCACCATTAATTATAGTTGATGGATTTCCGGTAAACAGCATGAGTGATGTCGCTGCTTCAAATATTGAGTCAATGACGGTTTTAAAAGATGCTTCGTCAACTGCGATTTACGGATCTCGTGGTGCTAATGGTGTAATTATTATTACAACAAAAACCGGCAAAGATGGCAAAGTGTCTGTTAGTTATAATATGTTTTACGGTATGAAACAAATGGCTAATGATATTGATGTACTTCCTGTTGGTGATTTTGTGAAATGGCAATACGAATATGCGATGCTTAAAAATACTGATACCAGTGTTTTAAGTAACCCATCTGATTATACCAAATATTTCGGAAATTGGCAGGATCGTGATATTTATGACGGTGTTAAAGGAACCAATTGGCAAAAACAAATTTATGGACGTACAGGAGAAGTACAAAGTCGTGATTTAGGAATTCGTGGAGGAACTGATCTGTTAAATTATAATTTCAATTACACATTATACGATGAGAAAGGAATTATGATTGGCTCTAATTATAAAAGAAACAATTTGTCTTTAGCACTGAAAAGTAAATTGAATGACAAAATTGATTTAGGTTTTACTGTAAGATATTCAGATACTGAAATTTTAGGGGGAGGGGCTAATGATCAAAATAGTAATGTGCAGGATAGCCGTTTACGTCATGCCGTTGGTTATGCCCCGCTACCAATGCCGGGATTGACAACTGATAATGAGGATCAGACAGTAAGTACTTATTTATTGAATCCTTTTGTATCTGTGGCTGATAATGATCGTCAACAGTTTAGAAAAAACTACAACATGTTGGGAAGCTTTGGTTGGAAGATCACTAAAAGTTTAAAGTTTCAAAGTGATTTAGGACTGGATAATTACAATAATTTAGATTACCGTTTTTATGGATCATCTACTACATTTTCATCACAAAATACAATTGGTAAAGGTAATCCTGCCATGGTTATGAGTGATCGTAAAGATGTGCGTTTCAGAAACGCCAATACTTTAAATTATGATTTTAAAGAACTTTTGGGAGTAAATCATCATTTAACAGCACTTTTGGGAGAAGAGTCAATTACTACAAAAGTAAACAATACTGGTTCGACACTTTTGAACTTTCCTGACTTCTTTAATCTTGATCAGGCAAAAAAATTAACCGTACAAGGAACTCCACTGACAGTTAATAATTATTACAGTCCGGATGATAAATTGTTGTCATTTTTTGGTCGTGTAAATTATGATTATAAAAACAGATATTTATTAACTGCAACTTTTCGTGCTGATGGTTCCAGTAAATTTTATGGAAGTAATCGTTGGGGATATTTCCCGGCAGCAGCAGCAGCATGGAAAATTTCTGAAGAAAGCTTCCTGAAAGATGTTTCATGGTTGGATAATCTTAAAGTAAGATTCAGTTATGGTGAAGCAGGTAATAATAATATTCCGGTAGGTCAAACTACTCTTGCTTATGGTCCGGCAGTAAATAATACAATGAACGGATTTGATAGCTACTGGAAAGTTGGAGATGAATTGATAAATCCTGATTTGAAATGGGAAACTACAATTACACAAAACGTTGGTTTGGATTTTGGATTTTTCAAAAATCGTTTAAGCGGAACGCTAGATTTGTATAAAAATATTACCCAGGATTTATTGATAGAATTTCCAACAGGAGGAACAGGATATGCAAGTCAGTTTAGAAATATGGGAGAAACTCAAAACACAGGTATTGAGGCAACTTTGAATATTACTGCTATCGAGAAGAAAAATTTTGGTTTAAATTTCTCTGTTAATGTTGGTGTTAACAAAAACAAAATCAATTCATTAGGTGTTCTGAACAATTTTTACAGAGATTCCGGATGGGCATCAACTGATGTAACGGGAGATTATGCAGTAAATATTGGTTCTCCAATGGGATTAATGTATGGCTATGAAAGCGATGGTCGTTATGAAGTTTCTGATTTTGATTATGCGAACGGAAAATATACTTTAAAGGCAGGTGTTGCAGATGCTGTAGATGTTATGGGTACGGCAATCAAACCTGGTATGATGAAGTTAAAGAATACAGACGGTTCAGCTGATAATAAAGTAACAGCATCAGATAAAAAAGTAATTGGTAATGCGAATCCAAAACATACAGGAGGTTTGGTTGTGAATGCGAACGCTTACGGATTTGACCTTTCTGCTGCTTTTAACTGGAGTGTTGGAAATGATATATATAATGCCAATAAAACAGAATTTGGGACAGCTAACAGAAATGGTCAGTACAAAAATTTAAATACTGAAATGGCCGAAGGTGTACGATGGACAAATATTGATCCTGCATCAGGACAATTAGTAACTGATCCTACAGAATTGACCGCATTAAATGCTGGTACGACAATGTGGTCTCCATATATGCAGCGATTTGTTTTTTCTGACTGGTCAGTAGAAGACGGGTCATTCTTTAGATTGAATAACCTTACATTAGGTTATACAACACCGGAGGCTTTAACATCTAAGATAGGGGCGAGTAAATTGAGGTTTTATATTACAGCTACAAATGTTTTTATTATTACAAGTTATTCTGGTTCAGATCCAGAAGTATCAACAATAAGAAAAACTCCTCTTACTCCGGGTGTAGATTATTCAGCTTATCCTCGTAGCAGACAAGTGATTTTTGGTTTAAACCTTAATTTCTAATTTAAAATTTATCAAAGATGAAACATAAAATAATAATAGCAGGATTAATAATTTCAGGTCTACTTAATTCCTGCCAGGAATTTGGAGATGATTTTTTAGAAACACCTGCACAATCAACCTTAGACGAAGAAGTTATTTATTCTACTCCAGAATTAGCGCAAGGTGCCATAAACGGAATTAAAATTGCATTTGGAGAAGAACAATCTTACAGAGGAAGACTTTTGGCTTACCAGGGTCTAAATACTGATGTGGAGTGGTTTCTGGCATCTTCAAGTCCAGGAGCAAAGGCTGATTTGGTTACTTACAATGCTTTGGCTGACAATACCGAGATGAATACGGAAAAAAATGCATGGGCAATGATGTACGAAGGTATTGAGAGAGCCAACTTGTGTATTCGGGCATTACATAAACATACAAATCCTGCTCCGGGTACGGCATTTGGACAATTATTAGGTGAAGCATTGACTTTGCGTGCCATTCTTTATGCTGATTTGGTAAGAAACTGGGGAGATGTCCCTGCCCGTTTTGAGCCTGTTTCAAGCAATACTGTTTATATTCCAAGAACGAATAGGGATATAATTTACAAACAATTAATTGCAGATTTAGGAGAAGCAGCAACTTTGGTAGCATGGCCTAAACAAACAAATGCAACTGTAAGTGTTGAGAATATTAATAAAGCTTTTGTGAAAGCTTTTAGAGCGCGTTTGGCTATGGTTGCCAGTGGTTACCAACAATATCCTGACGGAGTTAGAAGAAGTACTGATCCTGATTTATCAGTTGCTAATATGTATAAATTGGCATTAGATGAATCTCGTTCTGTAATTCAAAGCGGTTCAGCTAATTTAGAGCCTACGTTTGAAGGTTTCTGGAAAAAATACAGTCAGGAAAACCTTAATGCAGGAGGAGAGTCTCTTTGGGAAATTCCATTTGCACAAAATAGAGGAAGATTTTTTTATTGGTTTGCTGTAAAACACGATGCTATAGATCAGGCTCAGGGAATGAGGTCAAGTAATGGTGGGACTGCAGGGCCATTGCCATTTGTTTATTATGATTATGACAGGGCAGATACACGTAGAGATGTTACTTGTGTGCCATATAAATGGGGTTCAGCAGTTGTCGATGCTGCCGGAAAACCTATTGCTAAGCAAGAGTTAACTGATTTACAGGTTTGGTACTTTGGAAAATATCGTTTTGAATGGATGCCAAGATATGCCACAAATTCAGGTGATGATGGGATGAATAAAATTTACATGCGTTATGCTGAGGTGCTTTTGATTGCAGCTGAAGCAGCTAATGAAATTGAAGGAACTGCTGCTGCGGCACCTTATCTTAAAGAAATCAGACGCAGAGCTTTTGCTGTTGCAGATCACCCAGTTAAAGTTGATGCTTATGTTAATGCATTATCTGGTAAAGAAGCAATGTTTAATGCTATTGTAAATGAAAATCAGTATGAATTTACAGGAGAAATGGAACGTAAATTTGCTCTTATCCGTTGGAACTTATTAAAAACAAAACTGGATGAGGCTAAAGCTAAAATGACAAATTTGAAAGCACGTACGGGTGAATATGAAGATGTTCCAAAAACATTATACTATAAATATAAAGCAGATAATATTACGCTTGATATTTACGGATTAAATCGTGGAGAAATTGTAAATCCAGGTGGTGATTATATATCCAAAGGTTGGGAGAAGCTTGAAGACAATAAAATAACAACACTTTACCATGAAGGAGCAAATCCTGATAAGAAACAATTTTGGCCAATATGGTTATTCTTCGTTAATGGAAGTAATGGTTATTTGGATAATAATTGGTACAAGTAATATCTAATTAAATAAATTATAAATTTTATAATTATGAAAGCAAAATATATATTTAAAGGGCTACTAGCCACACTTTTACTACTTGTACTTACTGTAGGTTGTGATAGTTATAATGAAGGAGTATTAACTGATATTGATAATACAAGATTATTTTCACCAGTAAATGTTAAAGCAATAATTAGAAATCAAACTAGTGTTGAGTTAAACTGGGATAAGCGTGATCAGGATGATCATTATATTGTAGAATTTAGTGCAGATGACCCTAATTTTACCACTATTTTTAAAACTGTAAAAGTAACTCCTGCTGAATTGCCGGTTCGTATAGCATTAGAAGGAGAAACACTTTATTCTATTAGAGTTAAGGCGGTTAGCGCAACACTTGAAACTTCAAAATGGTCTGTTACAACGGCTAATACTTTGTCAGAACAACTTTTCTTAGCTATACAGGAAACTGATATCGCTGCTAAAGAAGCTACGCTAAGATGGGTTGCCAATAGTAGTGTAACTAAAATTGTTCTTAGTCCCGGAGATATTACACATACTATAACAGCTGAAGAAAAAGTAAGTGGTATTGCAAAAATCACAGGTTTAAGTCCGGAGACAATTTATCAGGCAAATTTGTTCAATAACACTAAGAAAAGAGGTGCTATAACATTTACTACAGGAATTGATATTGGAGACGGTATTTTAGTAAAAAGTACAGATGATTTATTACAAGTTATTGAAAATGCCACTTCTGGAGCAAAATTATTTTTGGAGCCAGGTGATTACAAATCGGTAGGAGCTGATGGAGTAACACCAAGTACTGATATTACATTAAAAAAGACAATAACGATTAGTGCTTTACCGGGAAAAGCCAAACCAGTTTTACATTATAAAATTACAGCTAATTCAGGTACTAATAATATTTCATTATTAAACTTAATTTTGGATGGAACGGGTATGGAAAACGCAAGTTTAATTACCGTTGCTTCAACTTCAGCCATTAAATATGGAGACATCCTAATAAGTGGATGTGAAATACATGATTATACCCGCGCATTATTAAATGGTAGTAGTGCAGGAAATTCAACAATTGGTTCATTCATTGTAGAAAACTCTAAAGTTACTAGTGTAAATACAAATAATGGTGTAGAATTTATCAATTTAAGGACTGCATTTGTTAAAAGTCTTGTGTTAAAAAATAGTACTTTCAATAACTGTTCTAATAGTCGTGATTTTATTCGTCTGGATCCAATTACATCCATCACAGGAGAAACTTCAACTGTTTTAGTTGAATCTTGTACCTTTAACTGTCAGGGAATGATAGCTACAAACAGATTTATGTATGTTCGTTTTGCTGATAATTCATGTACGGTTAAAAACACATTATTTTCAAATACTGCGGCTTTTTATTCTTCTAATCAGGCTGGTACAAAACTTCCTGCTTTTAGTAATAATAATTATTTTAATTCGCCAAATTTCCAAAGCACAGCAATTCCTAGTAATAAAGCAGATACTGCAGGATCTGCATTAGATCCAGGATTTACGAATGCTGTAGGTGGGGATTTTACAATCAGCAATCAAACTTTGATTGATAATAAAGTAGGAGATCCTCGTTGGATTAAATAAGGTTATCTAAATATTGGTTACTTAAAAAGGCATGCTGAATTTTAAATTTGTTGCATGCCTTTTTGGTAACACAAAATTTAATTTTAAATAAAATGAAAAGAAAATCAATGTTAGGGCTATTACTATTATTTATTTTATTCTCATGTCAAAAAGAAGATGATGCTAATGTTCCTACACAAATAGTAGTACAAAAAATTGAAATAACAGGTGATGATATAACAACAGGAGTTAATGGACAAATTACTGCTAAAATTATACCCGAAAATGCAACTGATAAAACCGTTTCATGGAAAGTATCAGATGCTACAATTGCGGACATTGCTACTGATGGTCTTATCACTGCCAAAAAAAATGGGACTGTTACGATTACTGCTACAGCAAAAGATAAAAGTGCTGTTGTAGCGAGCAAAGAAATCAAAATTACAAGCTTTACAGTTCCTCAAACGGCTGATTACGAGGTTTCAAATATGGTAGAATTAACTAATGCAATTACTAAAGTAAAAGCAGGACAAACTATTATTGTGAATAGTGGTAAGTATGCAATGACTTCTAAAATAAACATAATAACTTCAGGAACTTCTGATAAAGTAATTACCCTTAAAGCTAAAGAAGGAGCAGCACGTCCGAAATTAGATTTTTCAGCAATGCCTGAAAGCTCGTCTAATCAGGGAATTGTTTTAAAAGGGAATTACTGGCATTTTAAAGGAATTGATATTTACAAAGCCGGTGATAACGGAATGCAGATTACAGGAAGTAATAATATAATTGAGTTCATGACTTTCTCAGAATGTTCAGATTCAGGATTACAATTGGATAATGGTGCTGCAAATAATACTATTCTAAATTGTGATTCTTATTTCAATGCCGATTCAACTCTTGAAAATGCCGATGGTTTTGCCTGTAAATTGAATGCAGGAACCGGTAATAAGTTTATTGGATGCAGGGCATGGCAAAATTTAGATGACGGCTGGGACGGTTACTTAAGAGGTACTGATAATATCTCAACCACATACCAGAATTGCTGGGCAGTTAAAAATGGTTATCTTAAAACAGGAATCAAAGGTGCGGGAGACGGTAACGGATTCAAAACCGGAGGGAGTGATGATAAATTATTAAAACATAATGCAAAATACACTAATTGCATAGCGGCAGGAAATGTAGCTGATGGTTTTGATCACAATAGCAACAGGGGAGAAGTAACGATCTATAATTGTTCTGCATATGACAACGGTAGAAATTACTCTTTTAGCAATTCCAACCCATTAGCAAAATTGATTATTAAAAACAGTAATGTTTTAGGAACTTATGGAGCTACTCTTGCAGATATTACAGCTGTTACCAATAACAGCTGGCAAAACGGAATAACAGTGACAGCAGATGATTTTACCAGTATTGATTATGCCCAGTTATTAGGAGCGAGAAAAGCAGATGGCAGTTTACCGGATGTTACTTTCTTTCACTTAAAAGCTGATAGTGATATGATCAACAAAGGGGTCGATGTTGGCTTGCCATTTAATGGCACATTACCTGATTTGGGTGCTTTTGAGCTTTAAATATTGATGATAATATTAGAATTTAATAATAAAATAATCTGTTGGGTAATCATCAAAACTAACGGATTAAATAATGACCATTAACTTTTTTTACAAACTAAAATTTAACCATTTAACACATTAACTATGAAGAAAAATTATCTATTTTTTTTAGTATTGATTCTGTTTGGATCCGTTGTACGGGGCCAGATTGCGAATTCAATCACTTATGATTTTACAGACGGAACCATCATTGCTGCTAAGCAGAGTACAGATGGTAAACTGACTTTGGGAGATGCCTATATATGGCATAACAATAGTCCGAGTGGCTATGGTTTGGATTTGAAATTAAACCAGGAAATTAATATTTCAGTTGCAGGAAGTTGTACGATTCGATTTCTTGGATCCAAATATTCGGGTTTAAAACTTACCGGAACTTCTTCTACATCTGCTAATCTTGGAACTCAGGTGACTACGGTAGTCAATGATAAAGTAGATACTTATGAATTTGTTTACTCAGGACTTGCCGCTGTTTTAAACTTTAAGGCTGTAGCAGGTACAGGGAATGATATTTACCTTCCTAAGATTGAAGTGATACCTGCCCAGCTAGGTAAAAACTTTACTTCGGCTGAAAAAAACATTGCTTATTCTTTTGATTTAAGAGACCAGAGCATCATTTCAAGTGTATATCCAGGAAATAATTACGAGCTAGGATTGTTTAAAATCGAGGCTGGAGCAAGTAATGCTTATAGCTACCACGGAACCCAACATGGAATTTATTTCAAAGCTGGAAACAAAATTACGCTTAAGGTTGCAGGAAATAGCTACATTAGAGTAGCAACTGATCAGTATTCAGCAGGTACAATAAAGGCGTCAAGTGCTACTGGTGCTTTTGATGTTACCACTGTAAGTAATACTGGTATGACATTTAGTGATGGAACCCCAGCTTATGTTAATATCTTATACGTAGGAACTGCCGGTACGGTTACACTTGAAAGCGTAGGAGGAATCAATTACTTACCTTATATAGAGGTTTCTCCTGTGCCTTATCCTGTTACATTAAGTTCTTATGTGCAAAAAGCAGGTACTATTGCTATAAACGGAACAACTCTTAATCTTCAATCCGGAATTGATGCTGCGTCTAATGCTATCGTTAGCGTTAGTGCTGGTACTGTAATTAGTGCTACTAACGAAAAAGCATCAGTACGAATTAACTTGAGTGGAAGTGTATTGTCAAGCTTTACACCTGTTTTAACAGGAGATATTGCTTCAGTAGGTGTTAATGGCGATGTAATGACAATTACTTATGCCAATAGTGCAACTGATCCAAAAACATATTTAATTACTATTAAAGACAATAGTATTGTTCCTGCGCCGGAATTTGGAAAAACCTACACCTATAATTTTGCAAATGGCTCTGAAATGCCACAGACAGCTTATACTTCTTTGCGTTACAATACTTTTGTTACCAATGATGGTATGGTTACCGTAAAAAGTAATACTGCTACTGATGCTGTTAAATTTGGTTATCATGATGCTGCACACGGTGGTGTTTTTTATGCCGGAAATTCATTTGATGTAGCGGTAGCAGGTAATGCAACTATTACTGTAATAGCATGTATGTATGGATCTCCTGATGCTCTTTTAGAATTTAGAGACGCATCAAGTAATCTTTTAGGTAGCATTAGAGCACAAAATAATGGTTTAACAGATGCACAGCCATTTAGTTTTTCTTATACAGGACCTAAAGGAATTGTCACTGCAAAATTAGTTAGTGCTGCTAACCCAACGGCAGAAATTTATATACACGGAATGAGCGTTGAAAATGCTGCGCAAGTGATAGTTTCAAATGGTAAAACTGATGTTTGGGATTTTGGTGCAACACAACTTGATGTTGCTTTGTACAATAATAAACTAACTCAGTCAGCAATTAATAGCTGGTATTTACCTTCTGTCACTGTTGGTAGTAGTAATAATGTATTGCCATCTTTTTCAGCTGGTGTATTAAGCTGGGTTGGAGGTTCAAATGACAGATTAAGAACGCTTAATACCAATCTTACCCGTTACGACGAAAGTTATGCAGGAACAACTGACTACCAAGGTAGAGTGTATGTTAATGGGGGAGCAGCGGTAGGAAGATACATGAGCCTGACATTAAGTGCAGATGATGAAGTTACGGTTGTTGCCAAAACAGATGGAGGTGGAGTTCTTAATTTTGAATATGTTGGAAACCCTGCTGAACAAACCGATCAAATTGCACTTTCTTCGACTATAACTGAACTTAAATTTGTAGCTAAAAAATCGGGAACGTACCATATTTTTGATACTAAAGATAAGCCTAGCTATTATAGAATTTATAGAAAAGATGCTGATTATGTTAACTTGACTGGAACTATAGATGTAACTCAGGCTAACGGAATTCCTAACAGCTATAATGTCCAATTTACAAATGCTGCTGGTAAAGTTTTCCCTGCAACGATTACTTCTGGTTCTTATACGGCAAAATTGCCTGCAGGATATACATATAATATAAGTTTATCCGATGCTAACGGATATGTGATTAGTAATGGAGCTTCTTTACCGGTATTAAAAACGACTACAACACATGATGTTGTAATTGAAAAAGTGCAATTGTATACTGTTAGCGGTGCAATTACAGGCTTGGGAACTACTATTTCAAATTTAGTTTTAAAATATACAGCTGCTGTATCAGCTAATAAAATTTATATACCGGTACCAGTTATAAATACTGCGAATAGTACTTATACTGTAGATTTAGAACCAAATACCCAATACACTATTTCAGGTTCAGGTCAAAACATAAATGATTTTGAGATATTAGCCAATACAATTACAATCATAGGAACTACAAGTCCGAATGTAGCATTTACCGCAAAACCAACATATCCAATAACCATCAATACAACAGGTTTGGATGCGACTCAGATTGGTAATTTAAAATTGACATTTACAAACCTAAACGAAAGTGGGTATGTGTATAACTTTAATTCTGTTTCAGGAATAGCGTTACGTAATGGAACTTATAGTATTTCATACAGCGGATTAGATAGTAATGTAGTTGTAATGACTTTGACTTCTAACTTAAAAGTCACTAATGCCGCGACTTCTAAAACACTAGATTTTGTAGCGCCGGCTTCAACTGGTAACACAGCTTATTCGCCAATTCTTACTGTCGGTACAGATAAGACATATAAAACAATTAACGGTGCTCTGAATGCTGTGACAAAAATGACACGTACTGCTACAGACCGTGTGACAATTATGATTGATCCGGGTAATTACGAAGAAATGTTGGTAATTAGCCAGGCAAATGTAACGTTGAAAAATGCTGCTGCAACTCCAAATATTAACTTATTAAATAAAGGAGTTGATATTGATGCAGGAGCAGTAAGAGTTACTTCTTATTATGGTCACGGATACAATTATTACAGTATGTCATCTGATCAAAAGTGGCATGCAGATGTTTTAAAAGTAAACAAAGAAAACGGTTATTTATCCTATGAAAATAAAGGATCAGGAACAACAAATGGTTCTTATTGGAATGCTACAGTTGTAGTGGGAGCAAATGGTTTTGAGGCTAATGATATTATTTTTGAAAACTCATTTAATCAGTATGTTTCTAAAAAAGAATCTGAAGATGTTGTAGTAATGTGGGCTACAGGAAGTAAAGGACTGCGTTCAACAACTTATGGAGATACAGAAGTACAAAGAAAAAGTTTTGTTGAAAGAGCAGCTGCAATTTCTATTCTGAACAATATAGATAAAGTTGTATTGAATAAATGTAGAGTTGTAGGCCGTCAGGATTCTTTTTACGGAGGTACTGGCTCAAGAGTTGTGGTTTATAAAGGTGTGATGATGGGAGGTACGGATTATATTTTTGGCGGAATGAATGCTGTTTTCTATAAATCAGACTTAGCAATGAACACAAGTGATGATAGTGGAGATCAGTCTTATATTACTGCAGCACAACAAGCATCAGGAAGAGGGTATTTAATGTATGAGTGTAAGGTTACTTCGGCAATACCGGGTACGGAAACAGCTTCAGCATTTCGCTCTAAACCTGGTTATTTTGGTCGCCCTTGGGCAGCAACAACCAGTGAAGTTGTTTTTTTCAAAACGACTATAGAAACGACTAATTTCACTGCTAATGCTGGTCAGTCTTTAATTGTTCCATTGGGTTGGAATGACTCGTTAAGTGGTCAGTCTGCTAAAATGTATGAATTTGGAACCACTGAAAATTCAGGAGTAAATAATTCATCAGCCCGTGCAGCATGGTCCACTAAATTGGCTACGCCTTCATTAACAGATGGGACTGCTATTACGACTCTAAATTTTACAAAAGGAAGTGATAACTGGGATCCTTTACCGCAATTAATTGCAAACGAAAGTTTAGGAGTAAAAGACAATACACCAGTATCTGCTGTGAACGTTGTCGCTTATAAAAACAGAATAGCCATTTCAAATGTAAAATCAGAAACTGCTGTAGCAATTTACACGATATCAGGAGCAAAGGTTAAAACATTTAAAACCACTCAGGATATTGATTTTGAATTCCAAAATGGAGTTTGGATTGTTTTAATTAAAGCTGAAGATGGTCAAAAAGCTGTAAAAGTTATTACCAATTAATTATAACCTAAATTTTTAATACATCATTTAAAAAGCAAGCTGCTGAACAATTTCAGGGCTTGCTTTTTTGATTTATTATGAACTTAAATTCAATTATATTTTCTTAATGCGATAATATTTAACGGTTATTAAATTATATGTGTAAATAAATTGACTAAAAATTTTACATTAATAAAAAAAAATCCTAACTTTATGCAATCGATTACAAGTGTATCACTAAACTTATAAACAAAAAATTATGAAAAGAAAATTACTTTATTTAACTACAATTGTGCTTTTTTCAGCATTTTCAACTATTAATGCCCAAACTACTGTTTGGAATTTTAGTATTGCAGCAGATTGGCCACCTAGTGTTATCCCTCCTGCTACAACACCGGTTACCCCTCAAGAATCTTACTATCTTACTGAAACAGTAGTAAATAAATTAGGTATTGTTCCAGGACCATCTACAGTTAAAAATTTCGGAACTGTTAATCAAAGTAATGCTGTATTTCCTTCTCCGAATGATTTTACAGGAACATACCGTTTTCAAATGAATGGTGCTGGTTATACACAGGCTACAGGTTTCGTTTTTACTCCAGTTCAACGTTATCTGTATTTTACTGCGGATGATGCTTGTACTGTAAAGATATGGTTTAAGACAGGAAGTAATAATTCTGTGCGAACAATTTTTGTGACCGATGGTACACAAACAATAGCATCGGGCACTTCAAATTCTGGTGGGAATACCGATTTTGTAGTCTTTACTGCTAATGTAACGGCTGCTCAGGCTGCAGGTAAAATTTATATATTTGGAGATGCTGCTAATAATCTTTATAAAATTGAAGTATCTGGAGCAAATGTGACAACCCCATCACTAGGAGTAGATGGTTTCAAGGCAGATGCAGCATCAAATGTTTTCTCTAACGGAAAATTGGTTTTCGTATCTAATGTGAAATCAGATACAAAAGTTGATGTTTACGGAATCAGTGGTGTTTTGGTAAAATCATTCACAACCGGATCTGATACAAGTTTTGATTTAAATACAGGTGTTTACGTTGTAAAATCAAAATCAGCTGAAGGAGAAAAAACCGCAAAAATATTGGTGAACTAATTTTATTTTATCACAATATAAAAAGGAGAATATTCAAATTATGAGTATTCTCCTTTTTTGTTATATAAACTTAATAATACATCCTAAAATCCAGTAACTTACAGAGTGCATAATGCTTTTGATACAACTCCTCTACTACCTCAGCAAGGTTGTCATTTTCCTGGTACAGACTAAAAAAGGCTTTATCAATTGTACTGGAACTTGCTATTTTATTGTAAGATGATCCGTAGCCCAAAATCGCGCGGGCACCTGTAATATCCAGAAAATATTGTGCCTCTTCATTATTCAGGTCCAGTATTTTTTTATTGGCAAAATGTATCACTTTCCCTTTCATTCTTCCTTCAAAAAGTTCGGCTATTTCTTCCAGACTGTAATAATAATCGTGAAGGCAAATATTATTGGGTCCGCCGGGCATCACAAAGTAAATGATTTCATAATCCTTAAAATTATGATCGTCGTAAAGTAAGGCGTTCAGACTTTCTTCCAGACCTTCAATCGTATCACAGCTTTTGTAAATACTGGCAATACCCTGATCAATGGCAATTTCTTCAAGACTTTTTACCACTTCGGTAGTAGTAACGTAATCTACATCGCGAACTCCTTCCAGACAGAAGATAAATTTTTCATAATCCATACAATTATGTTTTCTTATAAGTAAGCAGAACTCACTTTATTGGTTTAAACAAATGTATTTTTTATTGTGTAAAACTCCTATTTGGAATGTATTTTTAACTCATTTTTGACATTAATCCGATTATTGCTATGCTGGTATGTAAATAAACATTGTTGTACCATAATTAAGAGTGCTAACCGCTTTTATAAAACCATGATGGTTGGCTACTATTTTATTAACAATGGTAAGTCCGAGTCCGCTGCCACTATATTGGTCATTGTTGTGCAGTCTGTAAAAAGGATCAAAAATCCGGGTTTCATACTCTTTGCCAAAACCAATACCATTATCCGTTACAGCAATTTTTACATATTTTATCTCCGGATTGCCTCCAATTTCAATAATTTCTTCAATAGAAGGCTCTTGAGGTTCCATTTTTATTTCCGGTACAATACTTTCTCTTGCGTATTTTATTGAATTGGTTATCAGATTGGTAAACAACTGTTGAATTTGATAGGGAATGACATTTAACTGAGGGAATGTGCTAAAGGCAATTACAGCATTTTTTTCTTTGATCGTATCTTTTAAATCTCCAAGCGTTTTCTTTAAAAGCAAATTCATATCGGTTAACTTGTATTCCTTTTCGATGTAATTGATTCTCGAATAATTAATCAGATCACTAATTAACTGACTCAGATTGGATACCGAAAATAGTACACGCTCCAAATTATGTTTTCCGGATTCACTTAAGCCGTTTTCGTTCTCAAAAATTCTTTTGCAGAACATATATATTTTGCGGAGAGGTTCTTGTAAATCATGACTCGCTGCAGCTGTAAAGGCTTCCAATTGCTCGTTGTGCTTTTGTAATTCAAAATTCTTAGCTGTTAATAGTTCATTTGAAGTGACCAAATCTGTTATGTCTTCCAATGCTAAAAGAATCATGCCATCAGGTTTAGAATTTAGAATAAGCCGTGCATTGACTATCATAGTTTTCTTTCCAATATTGGTGCAAATAGTATCTACTTTTAAGTCCACTATAGAAAACTGATCATCAATTTTATGCATCTGCTGCTTAAATTCAGGCAGATCCCATTGGCAGTTTCCTATTTCAAAAAGGCTGTATCCTTCGGTTACATTCTCGGTTGTATCGAAATATTTATAAAATGCAGGATTAGCAGTTTTAATAATGAAATCTTTGTCTACAATAAGTAACGGTTCCCGTATGGTTTTGACAATTGATTCAGAATAATTACGCATGGATATTAGCTGTTTCTGACGATCCATAAGTTCATCATTCACACACATTAATTCTTCATTGTTAGACTGAAGTTCTTCGGTAGAGGTTTCCAGTTCTTCATTCATTGCCTGGAGTTCTTCACCGCTGCTCAACAGTTCCTCATTGCTTGTCTGTAATTCTTCAAATGCGGTCTGCTGTTCTTCGGTTACTCTTTTAATGTTTTGGCGTAATTGTGAAAGTTCACTTTCAAGTTCTTCAATACGCTTTTGTTCTGAATTTTGATGTGTTGTCTTGTTAGTATTGGTTTCGGGAAGCAAAATCTTATAAAAAAGAACCATAAGGTGCTCAGTGTCATTAGGAAGCAGAAGTATCTCAAATGAAACAAGATAAGGCAGTAATTTAACCTGAATATTGTCTTTTCGAATATTTGATTTTTCTTCTTTTGCTTTTAAAATAGCATTTTGTAATTCAAAACCAATTCCTTCACGTGCCATTTTTACTATATTAAAATTTGGCTTTCCTGGTGAAGGGGCTAAGAACGGACTGGTGTCGCCATGAAAGTGAACAATTTCAAGATTTTTATTAATTATTACACTGGCAGGAGTATACATTGTGAATAAAATATCTGATGCAATTTTTCTGAAATCAGCTTCCGGTGTACTACTGGCCTCAGAAGTTTTCATTTTTATCTGAAAAGCACCTTGTGAAGGTTTAAATGGCTGAGCAGCATACCTGCCAGGAACAAATTTGCGAATGTAAATTTTATCATATTTTTCAAGACTCTCAAATAAATCTTGAGAATGAGTTGCTGATTCTGATTTTCCGAGAAAAAGCAGCCCTTTGTCTTTAAGGGAATAATGGAAAGAGCCCAAAACTTTATTTTGGAGATACGGATCGAGATAAATAAGTACATTGCGACAGCTGACCAAATCAATTCTGGCAAAAGCAGGATCTTTTACAAAATTATGTACTGCAAAAATGCACATATCCCTAATAGCTTTGTTGATATGGTAATTTCCATCGCTTTTTGTGAAGTAATTTTGCAGCCTTTCTTCAGATACCAGCTGAACATCCTGATAAGAATAAACTGCCGATCTGGCCTTTGTAATACATTTCTCGGATATGTCAGAAGCAAAGATCTGGACCTTGATGTCTTTATTGTTGGTCTGTACTAAGTATTCATGAAGACAGATTGCCAGTGAATAAGCTTCTTCACCAGTAGAGCAGCCAGCAACCCAAATTCTTAAGTTATTATTAGTTACATTTTTAATTATGGATGGAAAAACGTTCGTAGATAAATTTTCGAAAGCTTCCTGATCCCTGAAAAAATAGGTGACATGAATAAGGAAATCGTTAAATAACAAATCTTGTTCGTCTTTGTTGTTTCTCAGAAAATTATAATAATCTTCAATCGTATTTCTTTCGGCTATTACCATTCTTCGGGCAATTCGGCGTCTTATTGTAGGCTGTTTGTAGTGTCTGAAATCATTACCGGTTCTGGAAAAAATAAGATTAATAATCTGTAATAGAATTTCCTCGTCATTTGTTGGTATATGCTCCTGCTCCGTATAACCATAATTTGCAATGTAGCTTTGCTGTATTTCCAGTAACTGGGAGGGAATTTTTTCCGGCGACAGTATATAATCTGCTGCATCAGTATCTATTGCATTCTGCGGCATGCCTTTATAAGCTGCAGTTTCCGGATCCTGTACTATTGTTGCACCTCCTAATTCCTTTATTTTCTTTAATCCCAGTGTTCCATCAAAACCAGCGCCGGAAAGTATAACCCCAATCGCAAAAGTTCTGTGAACATCCGCAAGGGATTCAAAAAAGATATCGATAGTATTGGTGCGTCTCTCGTTGCGTGTTCTTAATTTTAATTTTAATAACCCCTCTTCGGCAATTAAAAGGTTGTTTTCCGGGATGATATATACATTATTGGGCAAAAGATTAATATCACTGATAATTTCATGAACCGGTATATTTGAATGCAATGACAGTATTTCTGTGAGACTGCTTGGATGATCTGGTGATAAATGCTGAACAATAACATACGCCATTCCTGAATCGACTGGTATTGCTGAAAGTATTTTTTTAAATGCATCCAATCCGCCTGCTGATGCTCCGATACCCACCACTGGAAAATTTAATGGTATTTTTGATGAATTTATAGTATTAGGGGTTGACATATTTTTGTTCTAAGGTAATTATAAATCAAAGATAGGAAAGTTAGTACTGATTAAAATTTTATAGTTAGCATATGTGGAAATCATGTAAATCATACATGGAAAATGTGTAAAAATTAGTCTGTTATCTTTATAATATTTGCTTTTGAAGTATTTATAAAAAATGTATTTGTCTAAAAATCAATTTATTAAATTAAAAATTCAATATCATGAAAAATTTATTTTTAACAGCCGCAATGCTTGTTTTTTTAGGAAGTGCTATTGCACAGGAAACTCCAGCAAAAACAAAAAAACAATCTGCCAGAACTTCTGACACGATTAAAAAAAGTAAAAAAGGAAGTGATTACAATTCTTCAACTTATAAAACGGATACGGTTAAAAAACACCGTACCGATAAGAATGCCACAAAGGTAAAATCTACAGATGCGACTACCAATCGTGATTCTTTGGAAATTGTAAAACCTTAAATTAAGGTTATTCAATGAAAAGTGTAAAGCCTATTTAATTCGATAGGCTTTATTTTTTGTTTAAAACTATTAATTCCTGATGTTTTGCAGTGATTACTTCTTCTTCATCTTCTCTTGTAAGATCTTCATCATCACAATGGTCACAATTGACATTTAGCAGAGCAATAAAAACGAGAGGTATTAAAAATTTTAAATTTGTAAGATTTGATTTTTTTGGATTTAGGGAGTACATAACGTTTATTTAAGGGCTTTTAACATATTTATAAAACAAAAATAAATCGTCAGATTATACGTCATTTTCATAATTACTTAGATTTGTTATATAATTCACATGTTTTAAAGTTTTGAAATTGTTTTAAAAGACAAAAACCGTCTGATGACTCAAACGGTTTTTAGCTTTTTTTTTGAAGAATTAAAATTCTCTTGGCTTGTCAGATCCAGTTTCATTAATATCATCCTGTAAACTGGTTTCATTAAAATCGCTTTCATTTTCTTCTTCATCCATATCTTCTTCCTCTTCCTCAAAATCTTCATCATCCTCATCCAGATCCTCTTCCAATTCTTCTTCTTCGGTAAAATCTTCTTCATAATCATCAGGATCTAAATCGTCTGCATCTTTGTATTCTTGTTCATCAATTGAATTATCCAGTACGTTCGATACTGAATCATCATCTTTGTATTGGGAGTCATTTTGAAAAGACTGACCATCCTGGCTGTAATTTTCTCTTTCATCTAAATTCATAATGTTTTTTTTAAAGTTATTTTTTTATTTTAGTTGGCGCCTTTTCATCTTTGGCAGATTTCGACGTGCTCTTAGAAGCTGTCTCTTTTTTGTCAGCTTTTTTTGTTTCTGTTTTCTTTGTTTCAGCTTTTTTATCAGTTGATTTTGCACTATCAGTGCTGCTGTTTTTTTGGTTTGAAGTAGCCATTGTTTTCAAAGTTTTAAATTTATATTAAGTAAATGTACTTGCCCTATGAATCAATAACTTACACAACATCTGATTGTAATTACATAATTTGCAGATTGTGATTTAATTCAAATCAAATAGTTATATAATTTGAAAATTAAAAGGATAGGCTGCCATGATGAGATAAGCAATTATAATAATGCTCATCAGAAAAATAGCCACAGTAAGAATAGTCAGTAAGAGTGTTGAATATAAATATTCTCCTTTTTGTAAAAGCTTATGTGTCTGTTTGTATTTAAAGTAAGATAATAATATCGTAAGTGCTCCTGTAAGAACTAAGCCAATGCCAAGAAAAATCGTAAATCCATTTTTTGGAATTGTCGAATCCTGAAAAAAACTGGCAGGCAACTGATTCACGAATAAAGAAAATTTTACTATTACAAAACCAAATACCATAATTCCGATACCGGTGCGAATCCACGATAAAAATGTCCTTTCATTAGACATATGTTCATTGATCATTTTTTTACTACTTTCCATTTTATAAATTGTTATTAATGTTAATCTATCCACACTAATTAATAGCTTTTATTAGGAGCTTCTTTTTAAGGTCTACAAAATTCTCCTAAACGATCTCCTGAGTATTTACAAAGTACATTTTTACAGCTAATTAAAAGAATTCAATGTGTTGCATTTCAAATTTATTAGGAAGCGATTAAACTCTTTTATAATATTAATATTTCAGTTTATAGAATATCAATATTATATCTTATTAATTAAATTAAATAAGGTTTAAATAACTGATAATATTATAAATACGAGTTGTAATTTTATAAGATAGTGGTGAATGTGTAAGCTACTTTTGGAGTATATAATTAATTAAAATAATATTATGAAAACGACAAAAAACACCGCTACTGCTGATACTAAAAAGAAAAGTACAACAGCAAAAACAAAATCAAACGGAACAACCGTTAAAGCAAAATCATCTGCCGCAGATGGATTAAGAGAATTATTTGTGGATTCTCTAAAAGACATTTACTGGGCAGAAAAAGCATTAGTAAAAGCGTTACCTAAAATGGCTAAAAATGCAACTTCAGAAAATCTAATTACCGCTATTAACGATCATCTTGCCGTTACAAAAGAGCAGGTAACAAGACTGGAACAGGTTTTTGAAATCGTAGGTGAAAAAGCAACTGCGAAAAAGTGCGATGCTATGGAAGGCCTAATCAAAGAAGGTGAAGGTATTATGGAAGAAACTCAGGATGGCCCTGTGAGAGATGCGGGAATTGTTGCTGCTTCTCAAAAAATAGAGCATTATGAAATTGCAACTTACGGAACATTGGCAGCATTTGCCAAAACTTTAGGTGAAGACGAAGCATTGGCTTTATTGCAACAAACACTGGCTGAAGAAAAAGAGGCAGACACACTATTGACAGAAGCTGCTTATAATAACATCAATTTTGAAGCTTCGGAAGAAGATGAAGAATAGATTATTTCACTTCACAAAAAAACCTGTAATCATTTAAATGGATTACAGGTTTTTTTTATTTCAATTTTTAAAGGCTGACGATACTGTCGATAATAAGTTCGGCTGTTTTGTCGATTGCCTGTAATATAATTTCCTCGGGAGAACCTTTAAACACTTCACGATGATTAATTTTTTTATCAGGTGTGATGATATAGAAAAAGATTGTCCCAACAGGTTTTTCTTCGGTTTCACTTCCACCAGCAGTTGTAAGACCTGTAATGGCAACAGTTATTTTAGAATTGAATATTTTGGCTGTCTGTTGACAAAGAATTTGAGTAACTTCTGCAGATTCCGGAGTGTGTTTTTCAATTACGTTGTGCGGAACATTTAAAATTTGTTCTTTCACAAATACTTCATAGCAGACAATTCCGCCACGTAAAATTTTACCTGATTCCTCGGTCATTGCAAATTCAGTACTCATTCTTCCTGCTGAGGCACTTTCTGAAAAAGCGATATTCCACCCTTTTGCTGCGATTGCTTTACTGCATTTTGTAACTATTTCTGAAGGCATAAAAATGTAATTTAGTAGTATAGTAATATAATAAATTTTTATTTCCTTTTAGTGAAAAGAATGTTACACTAATTTTAAACATTCACGTTCATACACTTCTTTTCTAAGACCACTGCTTGAAAAACGATGATTACGTTTGTTGAAAATAAGTTTGATGCCCACATTTTCACAATATTCACGTCCTGTAAAATTCTGATCTTTATATTCTTCTCCCAGAATTCTCACATCAACAGGAAATGCCTGAAGAATATCCTGAAGATCCTGCTCTGTAGCATATGGAATAATCTCATCAACAAATTTGCAGCCTTTTAATTGTATATATCGTTCAACCACAGATTGTGTGGGTTTGTTTTTCTCCGGTCTGTCAAGAGTAGGGTCGGTCTGCAATCCTACAATCAGGTAATCACAATATTGTTTTGCTTCTTCCAGCATTCTGACGTGACCTGCGTGCAATAAATCAAATGCACTAAATGTTATTCCGGTAGTTGTTTTTTTCAGTTCCATCTTCTTTATTTTTCATTAACATTTTATTTAAAAAAATCAATTAACTGATTAAGGATAGTTTTCTTTTTTCTTAAATCATTTTGTGCTTTTATGACAGCATCAATATATTCCTGATGTGGAATCCGATTGCCATTTTCATCCAGATCCCAAATTCCGCACTGGCAATATTTTGTAAGATCATCCCAATCCGGACGGTCCGTTACAGGGTAAATGCATAGTCCCCGTAAATCGACACCATTTTTTTTGGCAAGCAGGCATTCTGCGGTAATTTCTTCCACCCATTCTACACGGCCAGATCCAAAATGTCCTGTTTCCGAGATGAATACCGGTTTGTTGTATCGTTCGTATGCCGTTTGCAGTAATGCTGAAAATGGCATTCTTTTGTGTTGTGGATCTGGCCAGTCAAGAGGTTCTCCGTTGGCTTTCCACTGGCAGTTCCAATAATAGTTAAATCCCAGAATATCCAGAAATTCATCAGATCCGCCCAATTCAGGACACATTCGGCCGCCAATAATGTCCATTGCCTGGAATTGGTTTTCATTTAATTCGTGAACATCAGGCTGTGGTTCCGAAGCATGAATTTTTACTAAAGGCTCCACGAGAATAATGCGACATTCCGGATCCACGCTTTTCAGCATTTTAATTCCTAAAATTGCAGCCTTGCACAGGTGGTATTTGATGTCCCATCCGCTGTTCACGGCAAATGGAACAGTACCTCTTACATCGCCGGAATGCCAGGATAAAAAACTGATTTCATTTATCGGAACTACAAATAATGGTTCTTTGGTATTCTTTTTATAAAACAAGGCAAATGCTTCACATAATTCGACAAAGCGTTTACAGAAAAGCGGGTGGGTCGGATAAATGCCGTCCGGGTATCCAAAATGAATCAAATCCCAGATTTGCTGTATGCCGAATTTCTCTGCCGCCTGCATTCGGTTATGGACTTCAGAAAAGTCGAAAACACCAGGAGCAATTTCGACCGAACTCCAGCAAATACCTTCACGAACCGTTTTTATACCAATACCTGCCAGCGCTTCATAATCTTCAAAAACCCGAATATCATGTTGAGTTTCCTTTAAAAGATTAATTCTTTCGCCTGAACGATTAATGTGATCCGCACATTCGTAACCTCCTATTAAAAAAGTATTGAAAAGTTCCATTTATCCGGCTGTTTTATAAACTGGTTTTTTGCTTTTTTCGAGTTGATTGAACAAGTCCAAAGCATTTTTGAAAGCCTGATCCATATTGAAATATTTGTAATTGGCGAGCCTTCCCACAAAATGCACGTCTATCAGTTTGTCCGCTTCTTCTTTATAACGGGCATAAATTTCCTGATTTCTAGGATTCGGAACCGGATAATACGGTTCTCCTTCATCAACAGTAAATTCTTTTACAACAGTGGTTTTGTCTGATTTCTGGTTTCCGAAGTGTTTGTACTCGATAATTCTGGTAAAATCAACTTCTGTTCCCGGATAATTTACAACTGAATTTTCCTGAAAGAATTCGGCATCGACTGTTTCACTCACAAAATTGATAGAGCGATATTCTAACTTCTCCATAAGGCTGTGCTTGAACTCAAAGAATCGATCTACAGGTCCGGTATAAAACAATTTTTCATAATTTTTATACTGGTCTTTTACATCGAAATAATCTGTTTCCAGTAAAATTTCAATATTAGGATGTGCCAATATCTTTTCGAATAATTGCGTGTATCCGCCTTTTGGCAATGCCTGATGATGGTCTGAGAAATAACGATCATCGTAATTGGTTCTTACCGGAATTCGGTCCAAAACAGAAGCGTCCAGCTCAGCAGGATATTTGTCCCATTGTTTTTTTGTATAATGCTTGAACATTTTTTCATATAAAACAGGTCCCACACGATTCAAAACCGCTTCTTCACCATTTGAAGGTTTACTGATGGATACCCGGTTTTCTTCGAGCCAGTTAATCATTTCATCTTCGGTGGTAATATTGATATCAAATAATTCATTTACCGTGGTAATATTTACCGGAATTGGTACTGTTTTGTCATCAACCTTTGCAATTACTTTGTGTTCCCAAGGATACCATTCAGAGAATTTGTTGACATATTTCCATACTGATTCCTCATTGGTATGAAATAAATGCGCACCGTATTTAGAAACTAAAATACCATTCTCATCTACATAATCATAACAGTTTCCTGCAATATGATTTCTTTTTTCAATAATTAATACTCTTTTTCCGAGTGAGGCGTAGCGTTCTGCCAATACAGATCCGGAAATACCTGCGCCAATAATTAAAATGTCGATGTGTTTCATTTTGCAAAAGTTTTAATAATTGATGTCATCTTATCCGCAGTAGCGTCCCAGGATGTTTTTTTAAGGATTTTATAGTATTCCAATTCCATAGACAAACGATCTGTTTTGTCGACTAAAAAGGTTATGGCTTCAGCAAATTCATCTGCTGTTTCAATCAAACTGACACATCTGCTGTAATCGCGCACGACATCTACAATTTTGGTTGATATAATTGGTTTTCTCGCCGCCATATATTCCAAAGTTTTAGTTGGACTTATATATTTTGTTGCATCGTTTAGTGCAAAAGGCATCATGGCAATGTCAAAAGCTTTAAGGTAATGCGGTAAAACATCGTATGATTTCATTCCCAAATAATGAATGTTTGCCTCTCTGGGAAGATCAGCTTCACCAATTTTTGCCAAAGGTCCGATCATAACAAAAGAAACATTCGGTAATTTAAGAGCTGTTTCATGAAGAAGCACTAAATCGATACGTTCATCGATAACACCATAATAACCTACAACCGGTGACTGTAAATTGGCGATATCATCAGGAACTGTAATTCCGTTTAGGGCTTTTGCAAAATGAGATTCGTCCACGGAACTCGGAAAGCAATGTACATTTTCATGCCATTGTTTTTTTGATTCGTATAATGATTTTCCACCAGTAAAGATGATATCGGCATGTGCCATCAGGTATTTTTCCTGATTAATCAAATGTTCCGGAGCTCCTTTAAATAAGGAAAGTTCATCCATACAATCGTAAATAACGGTTTCAAAATCCAATTGTTCCAATAGCGGTGAAAATGAAGCGGAATAAAACCAGCCATACGGAATATTTTTATTCTTAACATATTCCGGAATAATATTGGCGATTGCTTCAATATTAGTAACGTTCGGCTGCAATACATGCAATGTATCACTTACCATAATTAAATTCCCGGAGTTGCCTGACTGGGAAGGCAATGGTTCTTCAATAAAAAGAACTTTAATATTCGAAGACAAACGGCTTATAATATGCTGCGGTCTCTGATAAACAAACTCCCATCTTAAATGGCAAAACACTATCATATCATAGTATTGCGGATTTTCATCATTTAATAAGTTTGTCGTCCCGGAAGCATTTTTTTTGGTATTCTTCACATTATTTATCATAGTGCTTATTAATTAAAAATGAGTTATTTGAATTGTGATTTTATAGGTGCAAAATTTCTAATGCTGTACAAATGTATTCGAGGGGTTAGACAATTTCTTACAGGAAATTTTCTTCTAATTATATAATTAACAGGTTTTTAATGTGTAATGTTTAGGGTTAATTGTATAAAATGACCTTGTATGTTTATTTTAATTTTAAAGCAATACGAACATTTAAAATCAATTATTATGAAAAATGTATTGAAATCGAAATTAGCATTCCTGTTTGTCCTTATTGGACTTACATTTTCATGTAAAAAGAATGACACTGTACCTGCAGACAATTACGACAGCGAAATTGACTCTACTGAAATGGCCGTTGATACAATAGGACCTAATGTAGATACAACGGATGTTAACACGGGAACTACCGGAACAACAGGTGCAACGGGCGAAAGTGCTACAGGATCAGGATCAGCGGGAACTACGCAAAAAGGGAATCCAAGTGTGAGAGCAGATTCAACTTCTTCTGCCAATCAAAAATAATTTTGGATTTATTCAAAAAGAAAGCCGGCTCAATGAATGAACCGGCTTTTTTGTATTTAGTAAAGAAGAAATTAATTAGATTCTAAATAAGTTTTAAAATTCAAAATATCTTCTTTAACTAATTTTTCAAAATACGGATTAAGTAATTTTGCTGCACCTTCTCCGGCAATTCCAAGAGGAGCATGATAAGAGATAGTTACGATAATTTCTGTTCCGTTTCCACTAGGTCTGAAAACAATTTTTCCAGCATTCTGGATTGAGGAATCCGGCAATGAATTCCAGCTGATAAGTCTGTCTTTCTCATCCTTAACGATTTCTGCTTTCCAGCTTAAAGTTCCAATTCCAGCCGGTCCTTTTGCAGTCCATTTTGAAGTGGTATAGCTTAAAGGTTTTACAGATTCGATATGTGTCATGAATTTTGGCAGGTTTTCAAAATCTCTCCAGAAAGAATATACTTCATTAACAGGTCTGTCAATTACGCTGTTGATACGAATATTAACATTTGATGATTTGTCATTTTTGAGATGATCCACAGCATCA
>Ga0247812_10000442_pt1 | contig 27391 bp, 22 predicted proteins | sample UWRJL149409B1_FD_178011 | JGI IMG/M metagenome (GOLD analysis project Ga0247812, IMG submission 178011) | Plant litter microbial communities from Arlington Agricultural Research Station in Wisconsin, United States - UWRJ-L149-409B-1 | ecosystem: Environmental > Terrestrial > Plant litter >...
CGACCCCTGCCTCCGCAGCAATCGCCGCCGCGGTCAGCGGGTTATCGCCGGTCACCATGACAGTGCGGATCCCCAGCTTGCGCAGCTCGGCAAAACGCTCGCGGATCCCCGGCTTGACCACGTCCTTGAGGTGGATCGCGCCCAGCAACCGACCCTCGGCGCACACCAGCAACGGCGTGCCGCCGCTCTGGGCGATCTTGTCGATTTCCCGCGCCATCGGCGGCAGCAGGTCGGCACGGCTCTGACCGATAAAGGCCAGCAGTGAATCCACCGCGCCCTTGCGATAGACGCGTCCTTGATAATCGACCCCGGACAACCGGGTTTCGGCGCTGAATGGCACAGCGGTCACTGCTTCGGCGGCAGGTTCAGGCTGTGGATAAAGTCCGCGCAGGTACTCGACAATCGATTTCCCTTCGGCCGTGTCGTCCGCCAACGAGGCGAACAATGCGCCTTCGGCCAGTTCCTTGGCGCTGACCCCAGGCGCCGCATAGATGGCCGCACAACGCCGGTTGCCGAAGGTGATGGTGCCGGTCTTGTCCAGCAACAGCACGTGCACGTCACCCGCCGCTTCCACGGCACGCCCGGACTTGGCGATCACGTTGAGCCGCACCAGGCGGTCCATGCCGGCAATCCCGATGGCCGACAGCAAGCCACCAATGGTGGTGGGAATCAGCGTCACCAGCAGCGCCACCAGGAACACCAGCGGCAGGTTGCCATTGGCGAAGTGGGCGAAGGGCTGCAAGGTCACGACCACCACCAGGAAAATCATGGTCAGGCCGATCAGCAGGATATCCAGCGCCACTTCGTTCGGGGTTTTCTGGCGCTTGGCACCTTCGACCAGGGCGATCATCCGGTCCAGGGTCGACTCACCCGGGTTGGCGGTGATGCGCACCAGCAGCCAGTCTGACACCAGCCGGGTGTTGCCGGTGACCGCCGAGCGATCCCCCCCGGATTCACGGATCACCGGGGCGGACTCGCCGGTAATCGCCGCCTCGTTGACCGCGGCGATGCCTTCGATCACCTCACCGTCCCCCGGGATCATTTCCCCGGCTTCGACACGCACCACATCGCCTTTGCGCAGGCTGGCGGCGGGCACTACCTGAAAGCTGCCATCGGCCTTCTTGCGACGCGCGCTCAGGCCTTCACTGCCGGCCTTGAGGCTGTCGGCGCGGGCCTTGCCCCGACCTTCGGCCAGGGCTTCGGCAAAGTTGGCGAACAGCACGGTGAACCACAGCCACAGGGCAATTTGCGCGGCGACAAAGGTCGGCACCGCGGTGTCCGGGATGAAGCACAAGACGGTGGTGAGGATCGCCGTGAGTTCGACCACCAGCATCACCGGCGAGCGCTTGAGCTGGCGCGGGTCGAGCTTGACGAAGGCTTGCACCAGCGCCGGCCGCCACAGGGCCGAGATCGCGGTTTTCGGTTGCTCCGGGGCCTTGGCGGCCACGGGTTTGGTTGCGGGCATATTCATCATCCAGCTCCTATAAAGTGGCTCAGAAGCCCAGGCTCAAGTGTTCAGCAATAGGGCCCAGCGCCAGGCTCGGCAGGAACGTCAGGCCACCTACCAGCAATATGGTTACGGTCAACAGGGTGACGAACAGCGGACCATGGGTCGGGAAGCTGTTCTGGCCGACAGGCGCGCTTTTCTTCATCGCCAGGCTGCCAGCCAGAGCCAGTACCGGAAGGATGTAACCGAAGCGACCGATCAACATGCCCAGGCCCAGCATCAGGTTATGGAATGGCGTGTTGGCGCCCAGACCCGCAAAGGCCGAACCGTTGTTGGCGCTGGCCGAGGTGTAGGCGTACAGCAATTGGCTGAAACCGTGGGGGCCAGGATTACTGATGGTGGCTGCAGGGCCTGACAGACTCGTCGCAAGAGCACCGAGCACCAGTACGCCAACCGGCATTACCAGCAAGGTCACCACCAGCAACTGGACTTCCTTGGCTTGCAGCTTTTTGCCCAGGTACTCCGGGGTGCGCCCGATCATCAGCCCGGCGAGGAACACCGCGATCAGCACGTTGAGCAACATGCCGTAGAGGCCGGCACCGACGCCGCCGAAGATCACCTCGCCGACCATCATGTTGATCATTGCAATCATGCCGCTCAACGGGTTGAGGCTGTCGTGCATACCGTTGACCGACCCGTTGGAGGCTGCGGTGGTGGTCACAGACCAAAGTACGGTCGCGGTGGTGCCAAAGCGTGCTTCTTTACCTTCCAGCGGCGCGGTTTGTTCTACGGCGGCGTTGTTCAGGGTTGGGTTCGGCTGGTTCTCAGCCCACAGCGACACCGCACCACCGATCAGGAACAGCGCGAGCATGCAGGCGATGATCGCCCGGCTCTGGCGCAGGTCCTTGACGTAATGGCCGAAGGTGAACACCAGGGCCACCGGGATCAGAATGATGGAGCTGACTTCAAACAGGTTGCTCCAGGCCGTCGGGTTCTCGAACGGATGCGCCGAGTTGACGCCGAAGAAGCCACCGCCGTTGGTGCCCAGTTGCTTGATCGCAATCTGGCTGGCGGCCGGGCCCAGTGGAATCACCTGATCGACACCTTGCATCGTCAGCGCATTCACATACTGCGCGAAGCTTTGCGGCACGCCCTGCCAGACCAGAAACAGCGCCAGCAGCAAGCACAGCGGCAGCAAGCCGTAGAGCGTGGCGCGGGTCATGTCGACCCAGAAGTTGCCCAGGGTTTGCGCCGATTTGCGGCTGATACCACGGCACAGCGCAACCAGCACAGCCAGGCCGGTGGCGGCGCTGACAAAGTTCTGCACGGTCAGGCCGATCATCTGGCTCAGGTAACTGAGGGTCGCTTCACCACTGTAGGACTGCCAGTTGGTGTTGGTCATGAAGCTGACGGCGGTATTGAATGCCTGGGTCCATTCCTGCCCCGGCAGATTCTGCGGATTGAGCGGCAGGTAGTTCTGCAACAGCAGGATCGCGAACAACAGCAAAAAGCCCGCGAGGTTGAACGCCAGCAAGGCCAGGGTGTACTTCTGCCAGCTCTGCTCGCTGTGCGGATCAACCCCGGCTACGCGATAACAGCCCCGCTCCACTGGCCCGAGGATCGGCGACAACCAGGTACGCCGACCTTCCATGACCTTGTAGTAGAAGCGTCCCAGGAACGGTGCGGGAATCAGCACCAGGGCGAAAAAGGCCAGGATCAGCCAATAGTCATAACTGTGCATAGCCGCTCCTAGCTCCGGTCCGCGCGCAACAACGCGACCAATAGATAAATGAACAGTCCCACCGCCAGCAGCAGGGACACCCCGTCCAGAATGTTCATTGAATTTCTCCGAGTTACGGCGTGTTGCCGCGTGTGCAGTGATTGTCGGCAAGGAGGGCGTAAAGGAACGAGATCAGGGGGGTTGGCGGGACGTAAAAAAACCGTAAAGAGTGCGCTTGAGCCGGGGTCTGGCCTCGATTGGCGGGAGGGCTGCCGGCTTTATCGCAAGTCAAGCGAGGGACCTTGCGCATTTGCCCTCGCACATGACCGCGACTTCGGGCAAGAATGTCGACCATCGCCGTTTATTGCTGGAGAACATGATGAATGTAGTCAACACCGATCTGCCGGGTGTTCTGATTATCGAACCGAAGGTCTTCGGTGACGAACGTGGGTTCTTTTACGAGAGTTTCAACGCGAAGGCTTTTGCCCAGGCGACAGGCCTGGACACCCAGTTCGTTCAAGACAACCACTCACGCTCGCAAAAAGGCGTGTTGCGCGGCCTGCATTACCAACTGGAAAACACCCAGGGCAAGCTGGTGCGTGTAACGGCGGGCGAAGTACTGGACGTTGCCGTGGATATTCGCCGCAGCTCGCCACACTTCGGCAAATGGGTCGCGGTACGCTTGTCCGCCGAGAACCATCGCCAACTGTGGGTGCCGGAAGGTTTCGCCCACGGTTTTGTGGTGCTGAGTGAGTTCGCCGAGTTTCTCTACAAGACCACCGACTACTACACCCCTGCGGCCGAGCGCAGTATTCGTTGGGACGACCCGGACCTGGCGATCGACTGGCAACTACATGAAGCGCCGCAACTCTCCGCCAAGGATCAGGCAGGTGCTTGGTTCAAGGACGCCCAGGTATTCGATTGAAACCCGCTCGCTGCGCTGAACCGATGTTGGTCAGGTGATCCTGGCGCAACAGGCCTAGAATGGAACCACGGAGAATCGTTGTGACTCAAAGTGGATATGCACGACATTGTCGCGAAACCGTTCGCCTCGATGCCTGCCCTTAAGGAGAGCCCTATGCCCTGGTATGCCTGGTTGATTCTGGTGGTTGCGATCGGATCGATCGTCGGTGGTCTGATGATGTTGCGCGACACCGCGAACAAGGTCGAGTTGACCGATGAGCAACGTAAACGCGTGGCTGAACGTAACGCGGAAATGGACGCCAAGGACGCTCAGGATCGTTGACCCTGGCGCCGGCCGGGATTTTGTAATTATGCGTCCCGGCCGGCACCCGCCCTACTCCTGCCAATCCGCCTTGGCAATCTGCAGCCCGTGCAAGCCTTTGTACGCAGCCCGTTCAGGCTGACTCCAGCCTTGCAGCAAATCATCGTCCAGCCTATAGATTTCCACCCCCAGTGGCCGACATACACTCAACGGGTCCTGGGCGTCCGGCCCCCACATCGCCAGCGACAAATCCCCGCCCGGGCACGTTGACAGCGCGCACAACAGATCGATCTCGGCAAAAAACTCCAGGTAGTCGCCTTTGCGCGCGGGACAGGCCTTCATGAAATACAGGTCGTCGTGGTTCAGTCCTGTGCACTGGAAGATGTTCAGCACGTCATGCACGTCGAACTCGGTCAAGCCATGGGGCAACACCGCACGGGTCAGGTTGGAATGACAGTGATGGTGAAAGTCTTCGCCGGTGAGCATCTTGTTCACGTAGGGATCGCAGCGCGTGCCCAACAAGTCGTGCAGGCGGCCGCCGTGTTCGTCAATCCCGTAGTCGGCCAGGCTATCGTCGGTGATGGTCACCAGTGGCCTGAGAAACGGCAGGTTTGACCAGAGTCGGTCGTGGGTGCTGACATGGGCACCCTGCAACTGCCGGGTCCGGGCCGCCCATAAGCGCTCGCGCGGATCGTTGGCATTCCACACGTTAAAATCCCCCACTTGTGGCCCCACCGGCGTGGTCACCCGAAACACATGACCAGCGGGCACATGCCAGGCGCGACCGGTACGAATGGGTACCTCGAACTGCTCGATTAGCGTGCGGCCATCCGGGGTGTCGCGAATTCGCTGATAAAACGCGGTATCGACCTGCAATGCCGAACCCTTACTGACCTGGTAGGCCGCGGGATAGTCTTTGTACATGGCGTGATTCCTCGATCAGTGGCGCGAGCCAGGGTTGAATACCTCGAGCAGTTGCTGCTCGGAGTCGTCCAGGTAAGAGTTCAGGGCTTCGATGGCGGCCGGACGGTCGTTCTCGATCAGGTGCTGGTAAATCAGTCGATCACGCGTCAGCCACGGTGCCTGGAACCTGGATTCATCAGGCGCCGCGCTGAACACCAGGCGCAATTGCGCGACGACGTTGGTGAAGAACTCGTCGAGCAACGGGCTGCCCAGCAACCCGACAATCAGTTGGTGAAAATGCAGGCTGTGGGTACCGACGGCTCGCCAGTCCTCCCGATCACGGGCCAACTGCGCGGCCTCGATGGCCTCGTGCATGGAGTTCGATTGCTGCTCGCGCAGCGGACGGCTGGCGGCGATCCCCTGCAACTCAAGGGTACGTCGCACCTGGAACAGGTCGCGCACCTGATCGGCGCCTGGCTGGCGAACCATCACCCCTTTGTGCCGTACGTAGCGCGTCAGGCCTTCCTGCCCCAGGCGGTGCAGGGCTTCGCGAATAGTGTTGCGCGAGGCGTTGTAGGCCAGCACCAGGTCCGCCTCGATCAACGCCTTGCCCGGCAGCAAGCGCCCGCCAATGATATCGGCGCGCAGCTCCAATGTGATGTGGTCAGCCAGGGACAGTCCATCACTCATACTCATCACCTGCGGATTGTTGAACAATCTTCTGGGAATGAGTAATCACTATTCGTGCCAGCTACTTATCGTCAGTAAGGCGAATCTGGACGCATCTGCATGCTTTTTCGAAATAGAAGTACAGTCACCATTCCATTTAGCTTGGTTAATATGGCGCATTGCCGTGGAGATTAACGATGCGCTACTCGCAGGACCATAAAGCCCAGACTCATCAGCGCATCATCAAGGAAGCAGCTGCACGCTTTCGCCGCGACGGAATCGCTGCCACTGGCCTGCAACCCCTGATGAAGGCCCTGGGGCTAACCCATGGCGGTTTCTACTCACACTTCAAATCCAAGGACGAACTGGTTGAAAAGGCCCTGCAAGCCGCGGGGGAAGAAGTCAGTGAGCGTTGTGCAGCGCTGTTTGCGCAAGAGCGCCCCCTCCAGGCCTTTATCGACACCTACTTGTCCGAATGGCACAAGACCTCTCCCCATGAGGGCTGCCCACTGCCCACCATGTCGTCTGAACTGGGATTGCGCGGTCAAGCCAGCCCCACCAGCGATATCGTGCTCAATGCACGCCTGCAGCAGGTTGAGCAGGCTCTGGGCAGTGAGGATGCGGCTGACCAGAGCCTGATCGTCATGTCGACCCTGGTCGGCGCTCTCTTGCTGTCGCGCAGCGTCGAAAGCCCGGAGTTGGCCCAGCGAATTCTCGATGTCACGCGCGAGCATCTGAACAAGCTGGCGGAGTAAACCTGCCCTACTTGTAACGTGCGGCGGCGACGTTTCTCGACAGGTTCGGCGCCAATGCGTGACGCGCGGTAACAAACCCATCCCAGTCTGCGGCATCAGGTAGCGAAGGAATGCAGATCAGTTCCCCTTGGTCGAAACCCGACAAGGCAGCGTCAACCATCTCCCCTGCTTCCATGACCATCTCTGCCGGAATGGCACTACCGTCGATTCCGGAGCGTTCCCTTTACCTGCCAGTGTTCAATTACGCAGACAAAAAAGGCCGGTCAATGACCGGCCTCATCACGGGCACTCGGGTATCAGTTCACTTCCAGCCGGTCGCGATTCTTGTCCAGGAGCATCTTGCCGATGCCCTTGACCTCCAACAATTCATCCACCGAGGTGAACGAACCATTGCTGTCACGGTACGCAACAATAGCTTTGGCTTTGGCTTCGCCGATTCCGGAGAGGTCGCGCTGCAAAGTAGCCACATCGGCTTTGTTCAGATCTATCTTGGCCGCCATCTCAGAAGATGCCACTGGCATCGTTGCAGGCGCTGGAACCGTTTCGAGTTTAGGGGCGGGAGCAGCGATGGCTGCAGCTGAGAGACTGGTCAACAGGGCGAAAACCAGAGAGTGGAAGTAACCTGTACGCATAAGTGACGCTCCATGACTTCGTTGAGAGAGAAGCAGCTTTTCCAAAGCTGCTTCCCAAACCTAGGTCATGGTGGGCGTCTGTCAAAAATGTGTGCGTTGCAGAGTATGTAGCATCAGGGCTCAAGGCGGCGTTGCTGGTAGATCCAATCGACGATTTCCCCGTCCGGGGTATAGCCGCTGACGGTTTCGCGCAGCAACTGACGAACTCGGGCGTAATCGTCTTGATCCGCAGTAGTCAGCAACTCCGCCCATCAAACCTTAAACACATCCCAGGGTAGATGGTCATGCTCAATGGGGCTGAGTCGCCACAATGTTGTCGCAACTCTTCGTTGCGTTTTTTCCTGGGAGCAAACCGGTAGACTTATTTTTGATGACCCCCGCTGATTTGAGTGTCTCAGCCCAGCATAGACACTAAAATCAAAGCGACCTCGGGCAGTGCCAAACCCTACGCACTGCTGCAAACGTTTTTAAAGGTACAAAGCGAGTGAAACTCAACTCTACCGGCGTGTCAGCATAGCGCTGGCACCCATTGACCTGAACCTGGGAAAACAAACGTACGACGACTACCCGAGCACAAACACAACTCGATTGCGTAGCGTCGTTATGGGACACTTACATTGGCTGTGCATTAGAAAATACTACCGCCCCACACCACCCAAGAGCCTTTGTATCTGGCTTCGCCTGCAAAACTGCGCATCTCAGGGCACCCGCTGTGCTCACGGCACAAAACCCCGACATCATTTGATAGGTTTACCATCATGGCTAATGCCCCTATTTTAATCACCGGCGGAGCCGGTTTTATTGGCTCCCATCTGACCGATGCTTTGCTGGCCAAGGGCTATGCAGTGCGCGTTCTCGATGACTTGTCCACCGGAAAGCGCAGCAACTTGCCGCAAGAAAACCCTCTCGTCGAATTCGTCGAAGGCGATGTCGCCAACGCTGCCTTGGTTGCACAGGTCATGATCGGTTGTCGGGCGGTTGTGCATTTAGCCGCGGTAGCTTCAGTCCAAGCCTCAGTGGATGATCCAGTACGCACACACCAGAGCAATTTCATCGGTAGCTTGAACGTCTGCGAAGCCATGCGCCTGGCAGACGTCAAACGCGTGGTATTTGCCTCGAGTGCCGCGGTATATGGTAACAATGGAGAAGGCCAAGCTATCGACGAGGAGACGCCTAAGGCGCCATTAACACCCTATGCCTCGGACAAGCTAGCGAGCGAGTATTACTTCGACTTCTACCGCCGCCAGCACGCCCTTGAGCCAGTCATGTTCCGTTTTTTCAACATCTTCGGCCCTCGCCAGGACCCCTCTTCACCGTACTCGGGGGTGATTAGCATCTTCAGCGAACGGGCACAGAAAGGTCTGCCGATCACCGTCTTCGGCGACGGCGAACAAACCCGAGACTTTGTTTATGTCGAAGACTTGGTAAAAGTATTGGTGCAGGCCATCGAAGCACCGCAGGTCGAAGTGGGCGCAATCAACGTCGGAATGAATCAAGCCACCACACTCAAGCAAATGCTGGAAACATTGTCCGAGGTACTAGGAGGGCTGCCACCAGTGAGTTATGGCCCCGCGCGCTCTGGAGATATTCGCCACTCGCGGGCTAACAACCAGCGGCTGCTTGAAAGATTTCAGCTCCCCGAACAGACACCTATGAAGTTGGGGCTGGCACGGTTGCTGGGTAAAGAGTTTTTTTGAACTCTTGAAAACCTTGACGCCTAATAACGTGAAAACTCTGAGGTGTTCAAATCAACCGCCCACCTCCTCTCATATTCTCGATAAAGGGGCAATGGGCGGAAAGACCTTGCATCTTGTATGCAAGTTTACTGACGGTCGGAAGAGAAAGACAAAAAGTTCTGCTTTGATCAAACACATCGCTTCACATTCAGACAATAACGAAAATACCCAGCATGCTTCAATGTTGGGTATTTTTTAGTTCCGGCCATTGTTGGATGACCATCCCGTTCGCGCTCACCTAACTAAAACAATAACTTTAATTACTCCTCAACAACCCTCCTGGCAAACAACCCGCCGTTTCCAACGGTATAGTTGCACATACGGGAATCAGGGATCGAGGCGACGTTGCTGATAAATCCAGTCGACGATATCACCATCCGGTGTGTAGCCACTGACTGTATCACGCAGTAACTGACGAACCCGGGAATAGTCATCCTGCTCAACCGCAGCAAGTAGTTCCGTTAGCCTAGCCTTGAGCACATCCCAGGACAGATGATCTTCATTGGCACTCATGATCATTGGATGCTGAGTAGCTGCCACATTGTCACCAATCAGTAACTCTTCGTACAGTTTTTCGCCCGGGCGAAGACCGGTGAACTCGATTGAGATATCACCGTGAATATTTTTCTCCGATCTAACTCTCAAACCCGATAAATGAATCATCTTCTCCGCCAACTCGACAATCTTCACTGGCTCGCCCATGTCCAGCACAAACACGTCACCGCCCTGCCCCATGGAGCCGGCCTGAATTACCAGTTGGGCCGCCTCGGGGATGGTCATGAAATAACGGGTTATTTTCGGATGGGTGACCGTCAACGGCCCGCCTGACTTGATCTGCTTATGGAATAGGGGTATGACTGAACCAGAAGACCCCAGCACATTGCCAAACCGGACCATTGTAAATCGGGTTTTATTTACCCGCGATACGTTGGCCTTATCGCCGAACAACACCGGCGCAACCTCGCGACTCAGCGCCTGAAGGGTCAACTCAGCCAGGCGCTTGGTGCTACCCATCACATTAGTCGGACGTACCGCCTTGTCAGTGGAGATCAGTACAAAGTTAGCAACACCCGCCTGCAATGCAGCCTGGGCGGTATTGAGTGTCCCAATCACATTGTTCAGCACGCCTTCGGCGATATTATGCTCAACCATAGGAACGTGCTTGTACGCGGCTGCATGGTAGACCGTGTCTACATTCCAAGTCTTCATTACATCAAGAAGCTTATGGGGATGACGAATGGAACCGAGAATAGGCAATAACCGGACAGACAGCGACTCGCGGGCAATACGCTGCTCTAGCTCAAACAAGATGCTGTAAAGATTGAACTCACTATGTTCGAACAACAAAAGCGTGGTCGGACCGATGGAAAAGATCTGCCGACACAGTTCCGAGCCAATCGAACCACCGGCCCCCGTCACCATGACCGTCTTACCCTTGATACAGCGCGCCAGCAGATCAGCTTGCGCCGGAACCGAATCGCGCCCCAGCAAATCCGCAATATCAACCTCCTGAATGTCATCGACCGTCACCCTGCCACTGGCGAGATCAGTGAAATTCGGCACACTGCGAACATGAAGCGGAAAGCCTTCCAGGAGATTGAGAATCTCTCGACGTCGCGCTCGAGTAGACGATGGTAGAGCCAGAAGAATCTCTTCAGCCCCCGTCACATCGATCATCTGCTGAATATGCTTGGGCTTGTAAACCTGTAAGCCTGCAATCGAGCGATCCGTAATACTTGTATCATCGTCGATAAAAGCGACAGGCCGCATAACCCGCCCCATACGCAACGCAGCAACGAGTTGATTGCCGGCATCACCGGCTCCATAAATGGCCACTTTGGTCAGACCATCGTCGCGATTGGTGAACGGTACGTGTTGAGCAGCGGTAAACCAATCCCCCATAAAATATTGGCGCATGCAAAGACGCAGCCCACCAATGATGACGAGGCTCAACCACCAGTAGTTGAAGATAATGGAACGAGGCACCACGGCTTCATGGTTACTGTACCAATAGACCACGACCGCAAGGAGCAGTGATGACAGGCTGACGGCCTTGATGATGGCGATCAACGCATCGTTGCCAAAATAGCGCATGACCGCGCGGTACATACCAAAACGGACGAAAAGGGGGATGGCTAAAATGGGGGCGCACACGAAGAGCCAGAAATGGACCTTCAGGGGATTGTACATGCCATCAATGCCCAGACGAACAATGAAGGCCAGCCATAGAGCAAACCAAACCAAGACCGTATCAGTGGCTACCTGTAACAGTCTTTTTTGCCTACGAGGCAGTCCCAGCAAAAAAACTCTAAATTTGTCCATGAACACTTGACCTGCCAAGTCCGCCCCTCATTACTGGATCTGATACAGCATTGTACATAAACATCCCAACCCATCACCGTAAACCTGACGATAGAGATTGCCCAGCGATGGAGGGTCGCAAACGATTATGTACGCCGCCAGTACGCTCAACGACAAAGGTTGCGAACAAAATTGATCCCGCCTCCAACTAACCTAGCAGGTGATCACAAAACCGCTCACACGTCTACATCCCGAGCCTGTCAGACGCCATGCTCGCGGTAATCGCAGGTCGAGCCATGCCTTGACAGCTCGCGGATGACCTCGACGAGCGGCAGGTCTGGCGGAATGGCTTGCGCTTGCGTCTCACCAGGCTTGGCGTGAGCACCTCACCCTCAAGCCGCTCAGCAACAGGCATTAGCGAACATTGTATTTTGCCGAAGAGCGCGACTTACGGTGTCGCAAATTCATCGACGCGCTCCGACTTACGGCCAAAAAATGCTGGCGTAATAGCGTACTCTTCCCTTCGAAATAATCGACCTTCGGCTCAGTGGCAAAGGTCATCGAGAAAAGTGAAAAACACCAAGTCGAACGCGGCCATTCTGGCTATCCAACTCGGCCAGAGCTTCGAGGTCGTCCACGGATTTTCGCGAGCCGCTCGCCATGGAGGAGGGATAGTTTTTTTCACTACTGCACCGGGCGCACGAGGGGCTGGCTCCCTAGAGAAATCGGGCCTCAGAAGCACCGATCAAGCCTCGGCTGAACTCAGGAATCATCAATGGTTACGAATCATTTAGGGGGGTTATACGACTTAATTCGAGGGTGCTACAATTGCTCCCTTACGTTTAGGATTCCATCGCTCCCAAGGGGCGAATGCCTATTATGGTTCAACCAAGAAAAACAACCGCCGAAGGTGCTTTGGAGAGCAGATCTGGAGATCCGCTGGTGAGCCAATTCAACACAGTACGGATTAACGTCAGTACGATGTATTGCCTAGAAAGTATCACCCGTGCGTTATCGCCTCCGAAACAACCTACGGAGGTATCTATTCAGAAAAAGCAAACCTTATCCAAGGTTCCAACCACACCCTACGCTAGCATTGACAAAAGCTTTTTGACGGATCCGCTCGAATCATTTACTACCTACGCCCCCCGCCAACCGCACGGTTTTAGCTCTATACCAGCCCTCGCTGGGATGGTGAGGTGGTTTGCTATACCGGCAACTGGCTCTGCACTGAAACTATGCACGCGGATTATTGACGCAGGCAGAGCAAGCCCCCCCAAAGGATTCAACAAGTGAGTGTATCGATGCAAAAGGCTACGCCGATCAATCCACACAGCAGACATTCAACTTCCCCATTCACCCTGATTTCGTGTTTGTGGCGCAACCGCCAACTCATCCTCCAAATGACAAAACGCGAAGTAGTCGGGCGTTATCGTGGATCGGTGCTCGGCCTCGCCTGGTCTTTTTTCAATCCAGTCCTGATGCTATTGGTATACACATTTTTTTTCGCCGTCGTGTTCAAATCACGCTGGGGGACAGGAGGAACCGATAGCAAGACAGACTTCGCTGTAATATTGTTCGTAGGCATGATTGTTCATGGACTGCTTGCAGAAATTCTTAATCGCTCTCCGAAGCTGATACTTGACAATGCAAACTATGTAAAAAAAGTTGTATTTCCCATTGAAGTCCTACCTGCCATCAGTATATGCGTCGCATTATTTCATGCCACGATTAGCCTCGCTGTGCTACTGGTTGCGTTCCTGATTTTCAATGGTTTCATTCAGTGGACCGCTATATTCATACCGCTGGTAATATTACCACTTGTAATACTTTCACTGGGAGCTGCCTGGTTCCTCGCTTCGCTGGGCGTGTATTTGCGCGACGTAGCCCAAACGATTGGGCTTTTCACCACCGTATTAATGTTTCTTTCTCCCGTTTTCTACCCCGTCACCTCATTACCTGAAGCGGTACGCCCGTGGTTAATGATCAACCCGCTGACCTTCATCATTGAGCAAGCTCGGGAAGTGATGATATGGGGCAAACTCCCGGACTTTCAGGGACTGGCAATTTACACACTTTGCGCAGTATTCATTGCATGGCTAGGTTATATCTGGTTCCAGAAAACAAGAAAGGGGTTTGCTGATGTCCTCTAATGACCTGGCAATTTCAGTTACAGGCGTCTCGAAGGTTTACCATCTTTATGAAAAACCTCAAGACAGACTGAAACAAATTCTCTGGAAAAGCGCTGCCAATCCCAGCGACGAGTTCTGGGCGCTGCGGGATATCAACTTTGATGTAAAGAAGGGCGAGACCGTTGGCATTGTGGGGCGCAACGGCTCCGGTAAGTCCACGCTGTTGCAGATTATCTGCGGAACCCTGACGCCTTCCCATGGCCACGTAGAGCGTCAAGGTCGCTTATCAGCCTTGCTTGAGCTCGGTTCAGGTTTCAACCCAGAGTTTACTGGCCGCGAGAACGTTTACCTGAGCGCCTCGATTCTTGGATTGTCAAAAGAAGAAATTGATAATCGATTTGATAAAATTGCCGGTTTTGCTGACATTGGGCAGTTTATCGACAGCCCTGTAAAACACTACTCAAGTGGTATGTTTGCCAGACTTGCATTCTCGGTATCTGTTCACGTTGAACCCGAAATATTGATCGTAGATGAAATTCTTGCTGTCGGCGATGCTGCATTCCAACGACGTTGCCTTTCGAAATTTTACGAAATACGTGATCGTGGCTGCACCATCCTTTTTGTGTCCCATGACCAATATCAAGTTAAGTCAGTGTGCGAAAGAGCGCTGTACCTCAAAGAAGGCCAACAGATCATGTTCGGTCCTGCGCCTAGAGTCATCGATCAATACATGATCGAAATGGAGGCTCAGGTTGCTCAAAATACTCCAGCTGCATTCACTGCCACGCAAGCAACAGCGACTGTCGAAAGTCACGTCGATTCAGACCCTGCCGAGTCAGGTGCGAGCAAGCCAAAAAGCGTCGCACCTAAAACAACTCTGAGTAGCAGCGAGTCAGCAGATCAACTGTTTAGAATTACGGATGTCCGCCTGACTGACACCGAAGGCACGCCCCTGGATACAGTGACAACCGGACAATCCGTACGTGTGAATTTTGATTTTATCGCGCTGGTGGATGCACCGCCGGAAGAAATCAGTTTCGTCTTCAACTTATATAGACATGATGAACTATATCTATGTGGCGCCACCACATTGATGGATAAAATTCCAGCCTACCGGTCCTCAAGCGCAGGAACCGTATCGATTGACTTTGCAGATCTCCCTCTGTTGAGCGGTCAATACAAGTGGCGGGTAGCAATTAACGACAATGTTGGATTCATAACTTACGCAGAAGCAAAAAATGCGTGCTCGTTCCGTGTTGAAGATAATTTCAAGGCGGTTGGCATGTTAAGCCTTCCGCGACAGTGGAATTTTCAAGCAACCGAACTCAACAGTATTTGAATAGGCCACAAATGGAACGGTTAGATATCAACTCTGCTCCAGAGAGAGCGAACATAGAAGCGTCAATCCATTTCGCGAGATACTCGGTTGCCACGCCCTTTGTTAAAAATAAGCGAGTCCTGGATATCGCCTGCGGCGAGGGTTATGGAAGCTACCTTTTAAAACAGGCTGGGGCTGAAGAAGTAGTCGGCGTAGATGTATTCACTGACGCAGTGAATCGTGCCACTCATTCATTTGGCGGTCCTGGAATTGAGTTTATTGCGGCGGACGCTACAACCATCGAAGGCAGGTTTCCGGCCGAACACTTTGACGTTATCGTTTCATGTGAAACCATCGAACACATTGAAGACCCGGTAGCCTACTTACATTCTCTGAAACGCATTGCAAAAAAAGATGCGATCATTATCATCAGTTGTCCAAATGACTACTGGTACTTTCCGGAAGAGCATCAAAGCAACCCGTACCACTTGCGCAAATACCGATTCGAAGAGTTTCAGGAGCTCGCAAGCAGCGTGCTGGGAGACAACGTCAATTGGAGCATAGGAACCGCGGTCTTCGGATTCGGCTCAACGTCGCTAGATATCGAACGAGACTATGAAACTGTCCCCGATAGCTGGATGAAATTCAATTCAGTCCAAGGTGCATACCTGGTAAACGGCGGCGAGAAGCGGGAATTCAACCCTGAGAACTGCAGCTATTACTTTGGCATCTGGAATGCTTCTGAAATCACTAATGGCGCCGCTGTTTTCCCGGTAAATATGGACGTTTATGCGCGCATGGTACAGGCAATGGACGGTGCACTACTCGTCGACGAACGGAAGAAGGCGGCGACACTGCTTGGGGATGAACGATTGAAGCTGGAAGCGCTCAACCAGGCTTTAACGACCCTTCAAATGGAAGCTGATGTATTGAAGGCGGACTTGAGAAAAACACGACTTAACTATCAGGCAACGCTGACGGAAAACGAACTAGTAAAAGAACGACTGCATGTATTCAACTCTGCCCAGCACGCGTTGAGTGAAGTAGTGAACGGACTTCAGGCCGAAGTGGCTAAAGTAACTGCTGAGCGTGATCAGATGCGAGTCGGTTATTACCGATATCTGCGTTTGGGAGGACTGATTCCTCGTCCGGTTCGAGCGCTAATGAAAAAAGCCGTAAAAATTGTTCGCAGGAACCCAAATAAATGAAAGTTCTAGGGTTGGATATCATCCCGGGGCTTTCGCGCGGGCTCTACGTTTACGACAATGCGCACGCTCTTCTGGCAACCGATGCATGGCAGGAGACAGGACCGAATATCGGCAGCAGCGGTGAAAACTTAACGATTTCTTTCCTTTCAATGAACCGTTCGTCGCTCTCGATCAAATTGCTCAAGTCCATCGAGGAGTTCATACCACACTTCGCTGGTGAAGCGCTAATCATAGACAACGGCTCTTCAGCGGAAGAAATCGAGCAGATACGCGAAGCATGTAAAACACTGACCTTCCGCACTCGTATTGTTGAACTCGGGCAAAATTTCGGTGTATCAGGCGGCCGCAATAGAACCATTCCGCACGTCACGACGGAATGGTTGATGTGTCTGGATAATGATATCTACTTCACGATGAATCCGCTGAAACAGATCCAGCATGATCTAGCGGTTCTTGGCTGCCATTTCATGAGCCTCCCCTTACTGGATCCAGATGGTCAAACAATTTTCGCCAGGGGTGGTCACGTTTATGTGTCCTATGAAGACGGCGAACTTCATATTGGTGCGGGCAGCGCTTCCCTACAGACAAAAATACAAGACATTATCAGTCAGCCGTTCCTAGGGACCTTTCTATTTGGTGGTGCTTGCGTCGTTAACAAAGACACGTTCGTTCGCGTCGGTAGTTATGACGAGGCAATGTTTGTTGGTTTCGAGGATATCGATTTTTCGGTACGCCTATTCCAGCAGGGCTACAAAGTCGGCTGCGCATCGGTTTGCGCTCTGGTGCATGACCACCCAATGCCTGATTCGGACGCTGATCGCGACTATGAAAAAGAACGTTTTTCTCGTGGTGTCCTTCACAAGTCGGCGATGCATCTTGAAGCAAAACACGGTTTCAAGATATGGGGTGACGCGGTAGACCATTGGCTGCAGTCACGGCATGATGAACTGGGGCTCAATAATGAAGCGGATCACATTTCCGCTCCAGCGAAGACCGTTCCGGCAGAACACAAAAAAACAAAAATAGCCCTGATCATTGATACGGATAACTGGGCATTTGGAAATATTTCCCGACAACTGGAACGTTATTTGAGTGACCGGTTTGATTTTGTTGTAATACCGATGGATATCATCGATAACGTCAACAAAGTATTCATGATGACCGAAGACTGCGACATCGTTCACTTCTTCTGGAGGGAACATCTGACGCTCATTGGTACTCCTTACTACAGGAGCTACGCTGAAAGCCTAGGCATGCCATATGAACTGTTCCATCAGCGTTTCATTGCCACTAAAAAGCTCAGTACAAGTATTTATGACCATCTGCTTCTGAAAGAAGAGGAGCTCAGTGGGCGCGCGCATATTTTTACCGAAGTAGTCGCCGGCTACACGGTGGGCTCTGAAAAATTAGAGCGCATTTATTCCGAAGTGAATGGCTACCCCGAACCCACCTGCGTAATTGAAGATGGTGTCGACCTGAGCAAGTTCATGCCCATGAATATAGAGCGCTTTCAAGAAGTTGGTCAGCGGGAACTGGTTGTCGGCTGGGTAGGAAACAGTAAGTGGGCAGCTGAGCTCGAAGACTTCAAAGGCGTGAATACGATACTCAAGCCAGCAATTGAACAGCTTCAGCAAGAAGGTTTCGCTGTAAAGAGCCTGTTTGCTGACCGCCAGGATCAATTCATTCCCCATGATCAGATGCCGAACTACTACACAAAGATCGATGTCTATGTCTGTACGTCGAAAATTGAGGGTACGCCTAATCCTGTTCTAGAAGCGATGGCCTGCGGAGTACCGGTTATCAGTACTGATGTTGGTATCGTGCCGCAGGCTTTCGGTGAGTTGCAAAAAGCATTTATCTTGCCAGAAAGAACAATTGAAGCACTCAAGGTGAGTATCCGTAAGCTTGTCGAGGAGCCGGCACTACTGACTCGGCTTTCAACTGAAAATATTGAAAGAATCAAGGACTGGAACTGGTCGATAAAAGCTGAAAAGTTTGGTCAGTACTTTGAAAGCCTTACAGCCATCGACAGCCGTACATGAGAATTGAGCATGCCGCTGGCTCGAAACAGCCTTCGGCATGCAAAACGCTTTGAGCTTACAGTTAGCACGGATATCCGAGTATCGCGGTCTATCGGATCTACCTGTCCTACCTGCTATCAACATACCTCAAAACGTCAATCGACATCGCCCCCATCAAACGGAATACATGCAGTGAAAAAAACTCCATCGGCGACGAGTGGCATCAGAAAAACTGGCGTTGAAGGAAGCTCTAACTCGTTCGAACTTTTCGGAGAGATGGCAGACACGCTTCTGTATTGGGTGAGCGAACTGCATCGCACGCTCATCGGCAACGGTGTCAAGCAGGTGTTCTTTCTCTCCAGAGAGGGGCAACCGCTCAAGCAAATGTTCGATCGATATTGCGTTCGCGTGGGAGTTCCGATTCAGAGCCGTTACCTCGAGGTTTCTCGCAGGTCAACGCTGCTGCCTTCTCTGAATACGTTGAGTGAAGAACGGTTCGAAACGCTTTTCAGGCAATATCGGTGCATGTCGCTACTGGAGTTTCTATCGAGTCTTGGGCTGGATGAGTTCTGCGTGGAGCTGTCAGCCTTGCTGGGGCTGACGAACGAACAATTGAATCAAAGGCAAGAGGATTTTCCCGAGAGCGAACTCTTCTACCGCCTGAAGGCGTTACCACGATTCATAGAAATATATGACGAGCAACGGCTGAGTCGTCAGAAGGCTTTTGAACAATATATTTCTGTGCTCTCGGAAGGTGATGTTCCCGAAAATCTTGTGGTCGTAGACGTCGGCTGGAAGGGCACGATCCAGGACAACCTTTATGCGCTGTTGTGCAAGGGACCGGCATCGCCAATCAAATCAGTCACCGGCTACTACATCGGGCTTATAGCACCAGGAGCAGCAGGGGCGGCAAACCTCAAACACGGTCTTCTATTTTCCTCCATTGCGGGCCGTACACCGCGCTTTCATGTATTCAATGAAAATCGTGCTCTGTTCGAAATACTCCTGGCAGCAGATCACGGCTCCGTGGCCAGCTACCTAATTGACACAGATGGCAAGGCCCTTGCCGTCCATGACACGTACCATGAGCAAGAGATGGTGGAGGCTCTGGTGTTTCCTGTTCAGCGCTACCTCTTCGCTCGCTTTGACCAACTGCTGGACGCCATGACACAGCAAGCAGATGTTAAGTCACTACGTCTTGGGCAAATCGCTCGCAGCCATGCACGCCTGGTCTTCCAGCCTTCACAGCCCGAGATCGACTGGTTTTCTTCAGTATTTCATGTTGAAAACTACGGTGTATTTGAGCGCTCTTTCTTTACTGGCGTACACAAGGTCCCAAGCTTTTCTGCTAGGTTGAAGTTCATGTTCACCGTCCTGAGGCGCAACGGACGAGGATTGCTTGGGTTCTGGCCATGGAAGAAGCTCGATGAGCGGGTGGGCCGCCCAATAGCCAACTTGTATGGACTAATCCGCTATTTTCAGAAGTAGTCATAAATTGAACGATAGAAAAATTTGCTTTCTCGTAGGCTCGATGGCTATCAGCGGTGGCACTTACGTCATCATTCAGCATGCCAGCTACTTGCGCAGACATGGATATGACGTAACGCTGGCAGTTCAGGAGCCTTTTTCGGCAGCGACACTTTCCTGGCATGACGAAGCGCCCAAGCTTCGTTGCCTGCCTATCGAAGAGGCCAAACAAGAATCTTTCGACCTGGTCATCGCCACATGGTGGAAAACCGCTTTTGAGCTTGGCAATTTCGACGCCAGGAGGTATGCGTACTTCGTACAATCGATCGAGTCCAGATTTTATCCTGAATCGGAAATACCCTTGCGGGCTTTGGTGGACGCTACCTACCGCTTCCCTATCGAATACGTGACTGAAGCTACGTGGATCCAACAATATCTGAAGGACGATTTCAATCGGGATACTGCTCTGGTACGCAACGGTATTCGCAAGGATGTGTACTCAACACAGGGCGTAGCCAGCGCACCCCGCCCTACTGATGCGCAACCCAGGATCCTGGTAGAAGGGCATTTTGGTGTTTCATTCAAAAACACGGCCTTGGGTGTTCGATTAGCCAGAGAAGCCGGTGCAAAAGACATTTGGGTGCTGACGGGGTCTCCCATCAAGTGGCTTCCCGGGGTTTCGCGGGTGTTTTCTCGGGTACCAATGGTCAAGACTGCCGAAATTTATCGCTCTTGCGATATTTTGATCAAGCTCAGTACGGTCGAAGGGATGTTCGGCCCACCGCTTGAGCTATTTCACTGCGGCGGCACCGCCGTAGTCTTTGATGTTTCCGGACATGACGAGTACATCGTCAACGGAGACAATGCGGTCGTGATCCCCACTGGAGACACTGACAGTGTCGTCAACGTCCTAAAAAAACTCATAAGCGATCGCACGGAGCTTTCACGGCTTCAAGAAGGGGCACGCCAAACGGCCGACAACTGGCCCTCCTGGCATGACTCTTCGGCTCTTTTCTGCGAATGGGTAGAGAAGTGTTTGGAAGGTCCGCTCATGGAAAAGTCTATTTTTACAGAGTTGACGGTAAAAGCATTCAACGAGTACTCAGCTCAAGAAAAACAGCGTCTCAATACAAATCGCTGGGTCGTTCGCCGCCATAAACTCAGCGCGCTTTCCGCCAGACTCCCCGAGTCGCTGAAGCTTCGGATCAAACAACTGGAAGCGGTAGGTGAAGTGATTTTTGGTGGGCGAGAAGTACGATGATCTACAAAATCAAGACAGTTGATGTTTGGGACACCTTGCTTAGAAGAGATTGCCACCCTGAATGCATCAAGCTGGCGACTGCCGCTCATGTCTATTTCGAGCTGCTTGGACACTTCAAACCACCCTATACGGGTTACTGGGATATCTATCGAGCACGGGTAGAGACCGAGGCCCGTCTTGCGCGAGAGGCTCGAGAAGCAAACAAGGACGAAGAGTACGAAATCGTTCATGTGCTCAAAGAATGGCTGAAGACAATACTGCTCTCTTCCTCCGATGAGAGCCTGCCTCAGCGCTTTGCCGACTATGAGCTTTCAGTAGAAGTGCGGCATACTTTTCAGGACCCGGATATCGAAGAGTTTCTCAAGCTGCACTCTGCGGAAAGAACAATATTCCTTTCCGATTTCTACATGAGCTCTGACATGCTCAAACACTTGCTCGAGCAGAAGGGCCTCAGTCATCTCTTCGAGGATGGCGTGAGCTCGTGCGACGTGGGCTTGAATAAACGCTCAGGAACACTGTTCAAGCATGTACACGAAGTCTTCGGGATCACCCCTCACGAACATGTGCATGTAGGCGATCACCCTTGGTCGGATGTGGAGTCTCCGGCGCAACAGGGTGTTACCGGCATTTCATTCGTGCCGGAAAAATCCCATGCCGACAGGAAAGAGCGAGAGAGCCTGTTTGTTTCGCGTGAAGCGCTGTTCCAACATCTTCGCCAGCTCAGTATCCAAGCAATGGCGCCATCTATACTTGCGCGGCAAAAGACCGAATCGACAGCTTTTCGTTTCGGGGTGGAAGCCGCTCCACTGTTCGTGGGCTTCGCCTTGTGGATCGCCGAACAGGCAATCGCTCAGCGTCTGGATCAAGTATTCTTTCTTACCCGAGAAGGCGAGTTCTTTCGCCGCATATACGAAATTATATTCCCAGATCAGACGCTTTTTGGGCATCAGTTGCCAGCTTATGCGGAGCTTGAAGTCAGCCGGCTTTCTACGTTCGTCGCCTCAATGGAAGATATCTCGAAGGATGAGTTCAATCGTATTTGGCGCTTGAACCGCTCACAAAAAGTTTCCGGACTGTTTTCCACCCTTGGCCTGGAATACTCCGAGTTTTCTAATCTATTATCTGAGGTTGGGTTAAAGGCCACGGATGTTATTGAACGCCCTGAGGCAAATGAGTCATTAAGCAAGTTGATTCGGGCCCCGGAATTCACGGCTGCCGTCAACGAAAAAATACTGGAACAACGTGAGCTTTTGAATGAATACCTTACAGAAAAAGGTATTTCGCAGAGCGACAAAGTTGGCCTGGTTGATATTGGCTGGCGCGGAACGATCCAGGATAATCTTGCGCGGATAAAGCCTGCTACACACTTTCACGGGATGTACCTCGGCCTGCGTAAGATGTTAAATCCTCAGACGTCGAACGTTTCAAAATGTGCCTATGGTGCTGATGAAAGGGCTGATGCAGATACAGGGCAGTTGTTTGAAGCGTTTGCCGTACTTGAAATGCTGTGCACTTCAAACTTGGGTAGCGCGGAGAAATACGTGCGATCGCAAGGCAAGGTTACTGCACATCGCAACGTCTGTGCCGAGGAGAATAGTTCCCACAGTGAATTTTCCGTTCACTTTCAGGAAGGTGTCGCACTGGCGGCTCAAGTATGGGGACCGTATCTGGAGCGTTACGTGGTGGGCGCTGCAGAACTGCATGCGTCGGCTGTGCATGTCTGGAAAAAACTCAGTGTCAATCCGAATCCCGACTTGGCAAAGATCTTTATCCAAACCCCTCAGCATGATGTTTTTGGCTTCGGCGATATTTTTCAGAAGAATCAAGCCCCGGCACTATCCACAATCTTTCTTTCACCATTTAGTGGCACGGCGCGCAGACAGGTGATGGACTATATCCGCCGAGTTCAATGGACCTCTGGAATCAAGCATCTCAATGGAATTGGCCCGGTGCACAAGGCCGTACTTATTGCTCTCTTCACATTGGCCAACGCGGTCAAACGCTATCGGATGAAGTCCCGCAAAAGATAGTGCTTAAGTTTGCCAACAGTAACCAACTAACAATCTCTCCCACCAAGGATGAGATTGTTAGTTTGATACAGCAAACAGTCACTCTCACTGCGGCTCAAGAATCAGGCTTTTCCTCAAGCGCTCCAGCGTTGAATAAGCAGACTATAAAGGCCAGCGGAGTGTACGCAAGTAACATCCCCAGCATTTCATTGATCAGTCCCACCCCAACAAAAATCGAAATGGGCAGCAACCAGACAAGATTAATAACAACAACCCCGACCGTTACAACTCGATGGCTCTTAAAGTGACGAGATGCATACTGATAGGCGTGGCTGCGATGCGCCTGAGAAACGTTGTCTCCACGCATTAAACGTCGCAGCAACGTCCAGGTCGCATCCACTATAAAAACACCGAGCAGAATCAACCAACTCCAAAGCAACTCAGGTGCTGTCCAGGCCGCATGAAGCGCCAAACCACCGAGAGTGAAGCCTAGAAACCCACTCCCCGCATCTCCCATAAAAATACGTGCAGGAGGAAAATTCCAGCATAGAAACCCTGCCACCGCTCCCGCCAAAACGAATGGAACCCATATCAGGTTGGCGTAACCACCAAGCCAATATAGTACACATGCCCCCAGGCATACGCATATGGCTTCGGCGCTGGCCAAGCCATCAATCCCGTCCATAAAGTTGTAGAGGTTCAGCATCCACACAAGGTAAATCAGTGCGAGAACAATACCGAACCAACCCAAGTCAATTGCCGTACCAAAAAATGAGATAGGCGCGAGTCCGTTGAACCAGAACAGTGCCCAGCCGGCTGCTATGAAATGCCCCAATAGGCGCCATCTAGCAGCAATATGACCATGATCATCGGCGAAGCCAATAATCGCCACTAGAATTCCAGAGCCCAGCAGCCCAGTCAGCAAAGGTATGCCCAGCAGGCCCATAGTGACTAACACCGGCAGCGCTCCTGCAAATGCCAACACAATAGCGACCCCTCCTCCGCGAGGCGTAGGCACCGTATGGGAACTGCGCTCGCTAGGTATATCCATCAAACTTCGGGCCAAGGCATAACGGCGCAGGACAAAGGTCAATAACCAGGAACTAGCGAACACCGCAGTTAGCAACCACCAAAAATTCATTTCGTTAGCTTATCCAGATAATAGTCAGCAGTTTTGCGTAATGCATTGTCCACGCTTACCGGGGGACGCCAGTTCAAAACATCACATGTCTTGCTAATATCAACCTGCAATGAGTTGCACAAACGCTGAACAATCGCCTTTTTACCTATGAGTGCAGCACTTAAAGTCAATATCAATGCCGGCACCGGTAGTAACCATGATTTTGAGCCCAAGGCGTGAGCCAGGCGCCGAAGCAGCAACGTTGTCGACAAGTCCTCACCATCACTAACCAGGAATACATTATTCGCCGCCGCGGGATGATCGATACAGGTCACAACGAGATCCACAAGATTTTCAAGCGCCACCAGACTGCGTTGATTATTGATAGCCCCTAATGGCAGGGGTACATTTCGGCACAGCCAGTTCATCATGCTTAAAAAATTCGCTTTCACACCCGGGCCATACACGAGCGGTGGCCTGATGATAACAATCTCCATCCCTGTATTCTGGCCAATTTCCCTCAACGCTTCTTCAGCTTCTTGTTTCGAGATTCCATACGGATCTACAGGTGCTGGAAGGTCGTCAGCTTTAAAAGATGTCCTTGGTGCAGTTTTTTCGCCATTAACCTTGATTGAACTGATAAAAATAAACCGCTTCACCCCCGAATCGGCAGCTTTCTGGGCCAGTCTAGCGGTTCCCTCCACATTAACTTTACGAAATTCAGAAAGGGAATCCGTTGACGCTTCCTTCATTACATGCACTCGAGCCGCGGCATGAATTACTACTTGGACGTCATTCAGGGCAGGCAACGCAGTTTTGTCGTTCAAGTCGAACGGGACTACCCGGCACAAACCAAGTAGTTGTGTAACGCCCCGTACGGCGGCGACAGGCGTGAATTTTTTATCGAATAGAAGCCTGAAAACCAAAGCTTCACCAACAAACCCGCTTGCTCCCGTTACCAAAACCTCTGGACCTTTCATTTAGCTCTATTCCCCATCACCGCGATGGCACAGCAAATAAAAAAGAAGAATACTTTATCGCGGAATCTTCGCCGGCATTTCCAGGCGCTTAAGGAAAGCTTCAATAACTGGCTGCGCCCTAATTCCAACCAGGCACCGACAAATGGATCTCTGTTCTGGCCAACCAACGAGGCGATCAATTGCACTTGAGAAAACCACTGGCCATTATGAATGGTTTTATATCGGGCAATTAGAGGTGTTAGTCCAGTATTAGCCCCCACTTGATTGCTATCGTGCTGACGATAGTGCATGGATGGAACAGGGTCGATGAACCATTTGTAATGGTGACTGCGGGCGAAAGCGTAGCAATACCAATCATGCAAGCCAACGTCCTGTAATGCTTGCCAATTGCAAAGCATGGAGTCCTTCAGCGGGTCTGCCAATCTCTTACTCAATACATAGGTGCAACCGGGTCCAGCAGCCTCAAATAAATAATCCCAGGCAACCTGTGGCTGCGCCTTGTCCAACAAATGTGTTTTCCCGTCCGGCCAGAAAGCCGTTACATTACTGGAATAGGCGTCGTATTCGCTTGTCAGTAAAGCCTGAGTGGCCCGTGCGAGCTTATCTGAGTGCCAAATGTCATCCTGATCAGAGAGCGCGATGAAGTCATAACCTTCAAAGTCGACATCACGGATGAGACGGAAGAAATTACGTGCTGCGCCACCGAAATGGCCGGCAGTAGGCAACAAAACTACGTTGCTGCGCTCAACGGCGAGACTGGCACACCACCCCTCGGTGCCGTCTGTCGAAGGATCAACACTTATATAGACGGTAACATCTACAGCTGACTGATCTAAGATTGAGGAAACTTGCTCTTCAATCCACCGCATTCCGTTGTACGCAGCCAGCAAAACTGCTACCCGTGGATACTTTACTGGCATGCCGATCCTGCTTGCATTGGTTGAACACTTCAAATTGGAAAAAGGACGCTCACAGGTCAGTAAAAACACTAGTCCAGCAGCCTCTGCAGATACTGACCATAGCCAGTCTTCTTGAGACGCTGTGCCTGAGCACTCAATTGCTCTGGGGTGATCCAGCCATTGTTGTAAGCGATCTCCTCCAGACAAGCTACTTTCAGTCCCTGACGCTGTTCGATCGTGCGCACGAAGTGACTGGCTTCCAGTAAAGACTCGTGCGTGCCGGTGTCGAGCCAGGCGAAACCGCGACCGAGCATTTCGACGTTCAGGGTATTCTGCTCAAGATAGGCGCGAGTTACATCCGTGATTTCCAGCTCGCCCCGCTCGGAGGGCTTGATGCCCTTGGCAATCTCGACAACCTGGTTATCGTAAAAATATAACCCTGTAACCGCGTAGTTTGATTTGGGCTTGAGCGGTTTTTCCTCAATGCTAAGCGCTCGCCCCGATGCGTCAAACTCAACTACACCAAAACGCTCCGGATCGGAAACGTGATAACCAAAAACCGTAGCACCGTGTTGCTGGGCGCTCGCCGCGCGCAGATTATCGGAAAAGTGCTGACCGTAAAAAATGTTGTCACCCAGGATCAGACAGCATGGGTCGTTGCCGATAAACTCTTCGCCAATAATGAATGCCTGGGCAAGGCCATCCGGGCTCGGCTGTTCGGCATAGCTTAGCTTGATGCCATAAAGACTACCGTCACCAAGAAGCTTACGAAAACTCGGCAGGTCTTCAGGCGTGGAAATGATCAGAACTTCACGCATACCCGCAAGCATCAGTACCGATAGCGGGTAGAAGATCATCGGCTTGTCATAGATCGGCAGCATCTGCTTGGACACGCCGAGCGTCAACGGGTGAAGTCGAGTGCCTGAGCCGCCTGCGAGGATGATGCCTTTACGATTTGTCGTGGTCATTTATTCAGGACTTCCCTAAGCATTCGGGTTACACCAGTTTGCCAATCCGGTAAGCACAGAGAAAAACTGTCGCGCAGCTTTTGCGTATTCAGACGCGAATTCAGCGGGCGGCGTGCAGGTGTTGGATAGGCCGTGGTATCGATCGGATTGACTGCCGTCACTGCCAGTTGTTCACCCTGGCTGCGGGCGAAATCGATCACATGACTAGCATAGCCGTGCCAGGACACTTCACCACCAGCAGCCAAGTGATATAGGCCCGCGAGCTCAGGGTTTTGCATGACTTTCTGAACAGCCAGCGCGGTGATGTCTGCGATAAGCTCTGCCCCCGTAGGGGCCCCAATCTGATCAGCGATGATGCTCAAGGTCTCGCGCTCCCTGGCCAGTCGCAGCATCGTCTTGGCGAAGTTATTGCCGCGAACCCCATAGACCCAACTGGTGCGAAAGATCAGGTACTTACACCCGGCCCCAATAATCGCCTGCTCACCGAGCAACTTACTGGCGCCGTAGTGATTGACGGGGGCGACTGCATCTACCTCCGTCCATGGAACCAGGCCCTGCCCGCTGAAGACATAGTCGGTCGAGTAATGAATAAGCCAGGCATCGAGAGCTTTGGCTTCCAC
>Ga0247812_10000443_pt1 | contig 27360 bp, 31 predicted proteins | sample UWRJL149409B1_FD_178011 | JGI IMG/M metagenome (GOLD analysis project Ga0247812, IMG submission 178011) | Plant litter microbial communities from Arlington Agricultural Research Station in Wisconsin, United States - UWRJ-L149-409B-1 | ecosystem: Environmental > Terrestrial > Plant litter >...
AAAAAAACAACACCTGGAAAACCATTACAATGCCAAATCCATACAAAGACTTGAGACCAGATGATACCGGAGTTACGATTCAGGATGTCAGAACACGACTTTTTGTGCTTGGTGATTTGGCAAAGGATTCTAAAAGTAATTTTTATGATCAGGAATTAATGGATGGTGTAATGAAATACAAACTCCGCCATGTACTCACTCCAAATTATATTATTAACAAAGAGCACATCAATCAGATGAATGAGCCGGTAAGTGATCGTATCAAAACTTTGATGCTCAATATGGAGCGCTGTCGATGGATTCCGCCCACATTAGAAAACCAGGAAGAATATGTGATGGTTAACATTCCGTCGTTCAGGCTGTATTTTGTCCGAAATGGAAATTACGATGTTGTATCTAATGTTTTTATCGGTACTCCCTTAACCAAAACCGTTATCTTTAGCGGACTGATAGATCGCATTGTTTTTAGTCCCTATTGGTATGTACCTACAAGTATCATTAAAAATGAATTACAGTTAAAAATTGCGGAGGACAAAAATTATCTGGCAGAGCACAATATGGAATGGAATGGCGGAAACGTAAGACAAAAGCCAGGTCCTGAAAACGCTTTGGGACTTGTGAAATTTATGTTCCCGAATGCAAACGATATTTACATGCACGACTCCCCTTCTAAAACCTTATTTGGTTTTGAAAAACGCATTTTCAGTCACGGCTGTATCAATGTCGAAAAAGCAAAAGAACTTGCCGTTGCCATGATGAAGGATTACCCGGACTGGACAATTGATAAGATTAATGCCGCTATGAGTGGTGAAAAAGAAACGCCATTCAAACTAACTAAAAAAATTCCAATCTATATTGGCTATTTCACTGCCTGGGTAAGTAAAGAGGGTGATATTGGATTTTTTCCTGACGTTTATGAACGTGATGTTAAGCTTAATAGTTTGCTTTTTCCTTTGGATACGGGGTATAAGACGGCTAATAATTGATTTTTTTTAGAGAAAGGAAGAATCAAGAATCAAGAGTCAAGAAGAAAGAATATAGAGTAAAGAATATAGAGAATAGACCTCCTGGAATTGTATTTCTGGAGGTTTTTTTATTTTTTGGAAATACTTTTCTCTTTATATTTTTTTTTGATATAATCAGTTACGGGTCTTAATGGCTTATTATTTTCAGGATGTCTTCCATGTGTGTTAAAGAAATCTGCTTTATCACTGCTTATTTTCGCGTACCAAACAATTGCTTCACCATTTATGAAGCAAGTTGTCGTATCGTAGACTTTTATTTTTTTAAGTCCAAACTTACTTTCATCAAATCGTTCTATTTTTCCAGTTTTCAAATCACAATCTACTCTTTCGAAATGATCATTCGACCATTGCATGCATTGTTCTTTTTGAAAAACATAATAACTGATTCCAAATCCTAAACAAAAGACAATTAAAATGCCAGCTGCAGTCAACTTTAATTTTTTATTAAATCGATTTGGAAATTTATAAAAAGAAGTTTTTTTAGCTGTTTGAATATTTTCAAAATTAGCTTCGTTTTTGTTTTCATTATCTTCCATTCCACTCTCATTTTCAATAATAATTGATTCTGATTTATTCGAATCTTTATTTGAGTTATCATCTTCAAAATTATCTTCCTCTTCTTGAAATTTCCTAAAAGGTCGAAATGGAAAATTAACTAAAATGGCTGCCATTTCAATTCTCTGTCTATTTTCTGTATTGCCCCCTTGCAAAAAAGAAATTATAGGTTTGAATCTATCAATATTACAATTTTCAATTGTTTTTTTTAATGAAGAACTCTCATTAGCCATTAAAAACATTTTGATAATCTCTTCATCAATTTTACTTAAACCTTTTTCCAAAAGTCTAAGATAAAAATCTCTTAATTGTGCGGGTGTTGGGTCAGATAAAATACCAGACACATCTTCTTCAATCGCTATTTTATACTTAGCTCTAATGGCTATTTTATAATCTTCAATAGTAAAGTTATTCATATGCTATACGGAATTATTGGAAATATCGGAATGATCGGAAATACCGGAATTACTTAGCAATGCAGGCTTATAAACGTACTTCCTTTGTATCAGAAATTAGTTGCTGTTCTATTCGCGATAAGAACAAATGTACAAAACTAGTTCACTTAAAAAGTATGGAAAACCGTAAGACGGAGTTTATCCGGGAAGTATAGATAAAATCTTACTGTTCTCCATACTTCACTTCCCAACAAAAATTCAAAAAACAGACCGCAGGGTGCGGTTTGAAAATCAGCAAAAAAGCTTCGATTTCATTATCGAACCGGCTGACCTATGTCAAATTTTTAATAACGAAGTAAGATGAAAAAAGTTTATATATTAGCGTGTTTAGTTGCCAGTGGCACATTCGTTTCTTGCACAAATGATGATGATACATCAGATAACAAATCTGCAACTGAGGTAAAAAAGGAAGTTAATCCAACAACACCATCTTATGCTGATGGTCCGGATGATGATCCGATTAAAGTGCCACCACCACCAACTAAAGACTAAACAAAATTAATTTTAGTATACATTTAATTAGTAATTTCGGGGAAAGTAAAGTTTATGTTACGATCCCCGTTTTTGTATTTTATTTTTTTTCTCTTTCTTTTTTCATGCAAAGAAAAAACAACAGTTACAATTGTTGCAAAATCTCTAAATAAGGAAGCTAAAAGTTTGCAGGAAAAAGGAATAACAAACCTGGAAAGAAAAAACTTTAATAACGCATTTTATAACTTCAATAAATCAAAAATAGCATTTGAAACTTTAAAAGATAGCGCAAACGTAGTCTATAATCTTATTCAAATGGCTTCTATTCAGCAGATCAATGGCGATTACTATGGAAGCAAAGAAACGTTAACTGAAGCTTTGCCTTTAATTACAAAAAGAGACGTTTACAGTGCTTCTATCAATAATTTTTTCGGCATAGCAGATAAAGAACTTGCTATTTATGACGATGCTATTTATTACTATAAAGAAGCAATTAAAGACTGTACTGATTCTATATCCAAACAATCTCCATTAAATAATATTGCAGTTGTTTATATTCAACAGAAAAAGTATGATAAAGCAATTCAGATTTTAGAATCTATTTTAAACAAAAAAATTGTAGACAATAATTCACTTAAGGAAACCAAAGCCAGAGTTAAAGATAATCTAGGTTATGCCTATTTTAAAAAAGGAATGAATGAAAAAGGTTTTTTACTAATGAATGAAGCTTTTGATTTAAGAAAAGAGATTGATGATTCATATGGTAGTCTTCAGAGTAGTCTTCATTTAGCAGAATATTTTATTAATACAGATCCCGAAAAAACAAATCAATACGCTTTAAATGCTTATAACGAGGCAACGAAATTAAATACTATTGATGACCGACTTGATGCATTATCACTTTTGATTTCAAATAATTTTAATGGTCAAAACACAAAATATGCAAAGAAATACATCTCATTAAGCGACAGTATTATTAAGATCCGAAACAATTTCAAAAATAAGTTTGCCAAAATCAAATACGATTCGAAAAAAGAGAAAGACGAAAATCAAAAACTTCGCTTAGAAAAAGCCGAAAATCTTCTAGCAATAAAAGACGCTGAAAGTGATAAAGTCATATTTATTTCTGCTTTCGTTATTCTGCTATTTTTGCTGGCTTATTTTAAAAAGCATTCTGATAATCGAAACCGACTAGAAAAAATAAAAACGGCTTACGATACTGAAACAAGAATTGCCAAAGACATACATGACGGCTTAGCAAATGATGTTTTTCATGCGATTACTTACACTCAAACCCAACCTTTAACCAACGATTCTAACAAAGAAAACTTACTACAAAAACTCGATTATATTTACGGCCGTGTCCGTGGTATTTCCAGAGAAAATAATAACATAGACACCGGATCAAATTATGCCAATAATTTAAAAGAAATGCTTTCAACTTATAACAGTACTAATACAAATGTTATTATCAATAATATAGAAAAAGTAAACTGGGACTTAATTGACGATTTGAAAAAGATTTCGATTCAACGCGTATTGCACGAGCTAATGGTAAATATGAAAAAACACAGCAATGCTCCTATTGCTGTTATAAAGTTTGAAAGTAAACTAAATACCTTATTCATCGACTACAGTGATAATGGAAAAGGCTGCGAAAAAACAAAAATTATAAAAAATGGTTTACAAAATATGGAAAACCGTATTTTGGCTATAAAAGGAACTATTACTTTTGACACTGAACTTGATAAAGGTTTTAAAGTAAAAATATCCATGCCTAAATAACATTTTATGTTTAAAAAAGTAATAATAGCTGAAGATCTTGATGCCATTAGTTTAGGAATTGAACAAGTCCTAAAAGATTTAGATATTTTAGATTTTCAACATTCCAAATTTTGCGATGAAGCATTTCTAAAAATACGCTCTGCTATTCATCAAAATGCACCATATGATTTATTAATTAGCGACCTTTCCTTCAAAACAGATCATCGTGAAGTGAAAATTACTAGTGGTGATGAACTAGTTCAAAAAGTTCGGGAGTTACAGCCTGAAATCAAAATTATTGCTTATTCTGTCGAAGATAAAAACTACAGAATTAAATCACTTTTTGACCATGCAGAAATTGATGCTTTTGTATTAAAAGGCCTTAACAGCATTGAAGAATTAAAAAAAGCAATTCATATTACCTCAACTTCAGATCAAAAATTTATTTCGCCCGAGGTTGCTTCTGCACTTCAGGAAAAGAACAATTTTGAAATAGATGATTTAGACATTCAGATTTTAAAACATTTATCATCCGGAACACCTCAAGATGAGATCATACAAATTTTTAAAGACTTAGGTATAAAACCCAACAGCAAAAGTGCCATGGAAAAAAGACTCTCTAAACTAAAAGATTTCTTCAAAGCAAATAATACTGTTCAATTAGTCTTTATCGCAAAAGATATGGGAATTATTTAACCTCATGCACATTATATTTTTCAAAGCTCCTTCGGGAGCTTTTTTTATTTCTTGAAACTAATAATTTTTCAGATTACGGATTTCCGTAAAATACTGGTTTTAAATAGGTTTAAGTTTGAATTATAAATCAATTTAACATTTATTAAAACCAAAAAATTATGGAATATAAAGTAGTACCATTTGTCGCCACAATTGATCCAATTAAAGGAACTTCTGAACATGTTGCTGTACAACTTGAAAACACGATAAAACATTTTAGTAATCAAGGCTGGGAATATGTTCGTTTAGAAGGTGTATCAACATTCGTTCATCCAGAAACTGGTTGTTTTGGTCTCGGAGCTAAACCTGGTTATACAACAACTAGACAAATGGTTGTTTTTCAAAAATAGATGAAACACTTAATACTATTTGCTATTAAAATGTATTGGAATTGCATTCCCCCTTCCAAAAGAAAAAAATGCATTTTTAAAAAATCTTGTTCCAATTATGTATTTGACATAACCCAAAAAGAAGGAATTATCAAAGGATTGAAAGCATTCCATTTTCGATTTAAAAATTGCAGAGGAAACTTTGCAATTTTTAAAAATCCTATTACCGATAAAATACAAATGATTCTTCCTTCTCATATAATAATTGAGAGGGAAGAAATTGCTGAAAGATTACTTGATTAAACAAAATCAAGTATAAGTACGCATTTTGAAAGAACCAGATCTATTTAGATTTATAAAATGTTATAAAAATTTAAAACCTAAAAATTTGTTTTCACGACAATTAAAATATTTACTAAAACAAGGAGCCTTTGCTAAAGTAATATTAGCAAGGTTCTTAATTATACTTTTTAAAAAAAATAAAAATATTCAACTAATAACGTTGAACTATAACACAAATCACCTTTTTAAAAATAGTCTTATCATAATAAATTATCAATTTAACAATGCCCTATGGTATTCATTTAACAATAAAAAGACTTTAGAAAAAAGTATTAAAATTTTCAATCTAGAAAATATAGATTCAAATCTCACTTTTATAGTATATGGTTTTTTCCGAAAAAAAAAATACATCTTAAAGTTTGATCCAATGTTAAAAATTGAAAATAAAAATTTTAAAACTAATTTTTCGAATCTTTCATTAAATCTAAAGAAAAACTCGATCCCAAAATTAACTCATTCATTTGTAAAAATTTGTATTTCAGAACCTCAATTAAAAAAAACAAAAATCATAGCAACAAAACTAACATTCGATATAAACCATAATAATTACAACAAAAACGAATTTATATGACACGAGAATATTACAAATTACCATCATCAAGTGCTTTAATGCGATTTCTATGGAGGTGCTCAGGTGGTGATCGTTATTTACTTGAAAGAGCAACATATTCTGACCAAATAAAATATACGTGTTTAGGAGGGATTGTTTTTGCTACTGGTGCTTTAGCAGGAATTGCAGGTGGATACGCTTTTTATACCATTTTTGAACCAAGAGGGTCTGCAATTGATAATCCGGTAGACTTACAAACACTTTGCATTGCGTTATTGTTTGGAATAGTGTGGGGATTAATGATATTCAATATTGACCGTTTTATTGTCACAAGTACAGGAAAAGGTGATGGAACTGAAGCTATTACAATAGGAGAATTAAAAAGTGCACTTCCTCGAATTTTAATGGGAATCATAATAGCTATTACAATTTCAAAACCTGTTGAGATAAGAATGTTTAAAACCGAAATTGATATAAAGCTAAGAGAAAAACAAATAGAACAGCAAACAATATATATATCAAAAACAGAGGCGAATTTCAAAGTCGAACTCGATAAGAAAGATTCTGAATTAAAAAAAATTGAAAATGATCTATCTGTAAAAATAAATCGACATAAAGATTTAGAAAAACAATACATTGAAGAAGCAAGAATAATAACTGTTGGACCAAGAGCATTGGCCGTTAAGGCACAAATGGATAAGGTAGAAAGCGAAATTAAAAATATTAGAATTGATCCTGAATATGTAAGATTAAAAAAAGACAAAGATATTATACTTGACAGACTAGATAAAGCTCTAAAAGACAGTCAAAAAGTAGCAAACAATTTAGACGGTCTATTGGAACGAATAAAAATTGCTCATGAAGTAGCGGGATTTTGGATTTCTTTATTTATAACTCTATTATTTATGGCAATAGAATTAACACCAATATTTTTCAAATTGATGCTGACTAAAACTACTTATGATTATCTAGCGGAAAATCGGGATGAATTAATTAAAGCTGACTATGGAATCGAAGTCAAATATGATTATTACAAAGATAAACAAGGTGTAGAAAAACATTTGGTAATTAATCACGAAGCTGAAAAACTGATTTTCGAAAAAATGAAGGTTACTGAGATTCAAAAGGAACTTACTGAATACGCAGTCAAAAAATATAAAGAAAGAGAAATGAAAAGAATAGATGAAAATCTTGATGCTTATATTAATTCAATTGAAAAAAATGAACAAAGCAGTTAACGAAATTCGACTTTTTTTATTCACTTGCTCCGGAGAAGATAATTATATTCTAAAAAGATGTAGTATTCAAATTCAAACAAGATTCGCCTTAATAGGTTTTTTTGTATTGTTAATATTTATTGGATGCTTTTTCAGTGCTACATTTTTTATCATTTCATTATTTGATGGAGCAAAATGGGTTAGTTTACCGATGGGAATTATTTGGGGTGCAGTTATCGTTAATATTTATTTGCTATTGCTTCATACAATTTCGCCAGCAATTATTCCATTATCTGCTAAAAGAAGAAAAAATAAAAACTCGGAACGAAACTTAGATTTAAATCAAAATGCGAATAAGTTTTTAACGCTATCTATGAATTTACGTATTGGTTTCATGATATTATTAGCAGTCATAATTGCCCAACCTCTAAATGTATTTATCTTAGAATCTTCTGTAAAAAAAAGTATTGATAAACGCAAAATTTGCGAAAGAATTAATCTGTATTCATTAACAAATAAACAATTAATTAAAGAAGAAATAAACAATCAAAAAGAATTCAATTATAAAATTATTAATCATTTAAGCATCAAAGAATCGAAATTAATTGAAAGTCAACTAATGATTTTAAATTCAAAAATAACTGCAGATGGTTTGTTCCTATCAATTGCTACAAAAAAACTAAATGAGTTTAATAAAATTGATAAAAAATTTACCTTAACTAACGAAGATGAATTAAAAAAAAACGAAATATTAAAAGATCTTGATAATTTATTAAACAATGAATTGATTTCAGATAATGATTTTATATCTAACATCAATTCCATATCAATTGGAGGTTCATTGGAGAAGGATTTTGATAATTTCAAAATAACCTTAACCAAATTGGTTGCTGAAAAAATGGAAAATTATAATTCTTTAAACATTCTTTTAAACAAGAGTAACTTTTATATAAAAACCATTCAGTTATTGTTTGTTGAGAATCCATTGTCTTGGTTGTTGACTTTAACTGTCTGTTCAATATTTCTATTGCCAATTTATTTCAAATATCAGGCTCGTAATTTATGCTCTGAGACATTTAATACTAAAGAAAAAAATGGGTCGGAGATTATTAAACTGAGAGAGGAATTAATTAATACAACAAGTTTTAGTTGGTTAGAAAGTAAAATTAAATCGATCAACATCCTTAATATTAGAACTTCAGATTATTATTTTCATAGAATGCTTATTGAGCATAAAATCATTTTAGAAGAATACGACGAAACTAAAAAAATATTTAAAAAAAAACTAACCCAAAATATTTCATTATTTAATAAAGCATCATTAGAAAAACTAGAACCCTTATTAGAAAAACTAAAACAAAATAATATTAAAAAGTACAATGAAATCTCAAGAGGTATATATAGTGAATTCGTAGACGAGGAAATGATTAAATATGAATATTGGTTAGATTCTCCATTCAGGACTAAGATGAGATTAATTACAAAAACTCTAAATGAGGAAAAGGAATTATTAGATTTTTTATATAATCAAGATCACCAAAACAAGGTTTAAAATATGCTTGATAAAACTATAAATATTATCAGTGAAGAAACTTTTATAGGGGACGATAATTTGACGTATAAGAAAGTGACGTATGAAATTAAAACGCCAAGAAAGACATATTTGAAAGGATTGATTTCTGGAAAATATAGAGGTGTTAAAATTGAAGATGATTTTGATAAAGCAGATTTATTTGATTTTGAAATTTATGAAGCAAATGTAATAAGTGAAAGTCGAGATGATTTTAGAGCAAACAAACCTTTTGTTTTTGCTAGAGATTTTGAAAGCGTTTTTAAAAGAAAGAAAATAAAAGGTGAAAAGTTTCCAAAAGAAAAATTGCCGCAAGATCTTCCCGTCATAATTACTGCAAATGAAAAATCATTTGGCGTAAATGTTTTGGAACCTCAACTATTCGAATTTGAAATAATTAGGAAGCTTCATCAAATTGAAGGCGATGAAATTTTTGGGTCATTTAATGCTTATATTACAGGGTACATTATTGACTCCACGAAAGAGATTATAGAAGAGATTGTATTAATTGAAAATGAAGATTCAATATTGCCTGAAGTTCCTAAAAAATGCATTACTAGCAATATAGAAACTGGAAGAACAGAAATTAGAAACAATTATTTCCGAAAAGAATATAGATGTAGAAACCATAATGACAATGTTTGGGGAAATTGGGAATATAAAAAAAAGAGCTCAATTAGAAATATCTATGATAATAGTAGTGCAGGTTGTTTCAATCAAACATTTGCTATAACTGGTATTTTATTTGGTTTAGCATTTATTGTTTTCATGTTGCCAGGCGTACTATACATAATTGGTTTCTTCAGTATAATTTTACTTTTAACATACTTAGGCCCATTCATTAAAACATCTATTAAAATAATAGGACTATTATTTCTAATTGGCTTTATTGCTTCTCTTATTAATTCTTTTATTAGGCACTCACATGCTTACAATCCAAAACCTTTAATTGTTGATTCTCCACGAGAAATAACACCGGTTATACACCCTATTAAAAATATTAATACAGATAGTATCCAGAATACCTTCGATAGTATTATAACAAGATATCGATTCTGGAAAGATTATTCGGGAAACAAATATGAAGGCAAGTATCAAATTAAATTGAGTGACTATAGAAAAGCACATTTATATAAAGCAAATATTCGAATAGGTGAGAATTCGATCAACGACTATGACCATATAATTTTTAGTCTAAAAGAATTTGACAAAAATAAATTCAACAGCCTTTTCAAACTTTTTGATAGTATCCGTAAAGCAAAAAAACTTGATAAAATAAAATTTGCTGAAATGATTGTAGCATTTGTTCAAGATATACCTTATGCTCTAGTATTAGATAATGAATGTAATGCAAATCTATATAGTGATCGTTTTACAAAAGATTATCTTTTGAGTAATAAAGGAGATTGTAGCGGGAATCAAAGATTTGGAATAAACACACCTGTAGAATTCTTAGTGAATCTAAAAGGCGACTGTGATACACGCACATTATTACTTTATAGCATTTTAAATCATTATAACTATGATCTTGCCATTATGAGTAGTGAATTATATGGGCATTCAATTATTGGAATTAATTTACCAATAAACGGTTCTTCGTATGTATACAATAATCAAAATTATGTTCTCTGGGAAACCACGGCGCCAAATGCGAAACCTGGAGAAATTTCAAATGACATTTCAAATTTAAATAACTGGAGAATATCCTTAAAATCAAAATAACATGGACAAACAAAGTTTATTTTTTACATGCGTTGTGGCAATTGTTTCAACAATATTAATGTTGTTGTCAATTCAATTTTTTTCAAATAAATTAAATTTAAAAAATGAATCCGAGCAACATATAAAAATTTCATATGCTATATGGTATAGTTCTATTTTAATTTCTTATTTCTTATTTCTTAAAGTTGCTTTAGAATTAATTGAAAATTCAATCGAAATAATTATTTATTCAAAAACGATTGAAAATACATTTATGATTGCTCTGCAAAAAATTGTAATTTTTACTGGATTTACCTTTTTTTTTACTTTTTCATCTTATTTTATAATTGATAAAGTATTACAATTTTCATTTGGCAAACGTTTAGAGAATATTGAGATCGACAAAGAGAATATTGGATATTATTTGATAAAAGGGATTTTATTAATCTTATTTACTTTTTCTTTAATAACTATTTTTGAACATTTCTTAAAATTGTTTATGCCTACAATCGACACACCGTTCTATCATTAATTTAATAATAGTTCTTTATATTACGGATTTCCATAAAATACTGACTTTTAATGGATTTACATTTGAATAATTAAACAATTCAAATATCAATTAAAATTTAAAAGTTATGAAGTATTATGTAAACCAAAATGCACAATCGAATGGTGACCATGAAGTTCACACAGAAAATTGCCAATATTTGCCGGCATCGACAAATAGAAAATATTTAGGCGATTATTCTAGTTGTAAACCCGCAGTAGATGAGGCAAAAAAAACCTATTATAAAGCAAATGGATGTAAAACATGTTGCCCTAGCTGCCATACAAGCTAAAGACAACAAGCGTCACTTGAAAAAGCTTGGAGAAAACGTGAATTAAATTTTATAACATCCTGAATTTCTCCAAGTTTAAAAATTCCTATATAATTCCTATAAATTAATCCCGTATAACTACGCATTTATAAAACACCAGTTCCAATTACATTTATCGGGTATTAAATATTTTACTCAATGCCTATGCAAAAAAACTACCTAATTTCATTTTTCCTGCTTACTATAGTTTCCTGCAAAAAAGAAGCTGCTCCACCTCCTCAAAAAACAAACACATTTTACAAGGAAGTGATTACTGCCGACGACCGCAAAACTATTACTCCGCAGGAAGCCAAAACCTATCATGTGGATAATATTTATGAATACAAATACAGAACAGGGAATTCGGGACATTATGAATATAACTATGATCTAAAAGGAATAAATAGCGTTGGTGATTCTGTGTTCGAAAACATAAACGTTTCCGGAAAACATGGTGCTGGAATATTGATAAATGATTCCATTGCTGATCTTGAAATTAATACCGAGTGGGTTTCTTATGGAAAGTTAAAAGCAACTGATAAAAAAGGAAATGAATACCAATTAATTGTCAAATAAATAAAACTTCCCATGAAATATACCCTACTATTTTTATTAATCCTCCTGACCTCTTTTCATCCTGTTGAGACCAAAGTGTATATCTGCGGTCCAACGGGTGCAAAAAAATACCATTATAACGAAAACTGTCGAGGGCTCACTGCATGTCGTCATGTACTAACAAAGGTAACAATTGCCCAGGCAAAAGGGTACGGATTAACACTCTGCGGCTGGGAAGACTGACCCCTATTTAGCTTCTCATCAAACCTCTTAACAATTTAATAATCTTAACATTACGATCAATTCACATAAGTTTTATTAATTTGAGTAAAACTAAATATTATGAAATTCTTCAATCTAAATTTTCTGGTTTCATTCAAAGAATGGCTTTTTTTAAGAGCAATGCATTCTACCTTCCTTCACTAATAAATTTATTAGCTTAAGATAAATTATTAGTTTAAAAAATAAGGAAAGTCAATTGAATGAATAAAGTTGAGAAGTCATTTTTACACAAAGACCAATTTGGACAAGATTTCTTGTGGGGTGTTTCTACCGCCGCTTTCCAAATTGAAGGAGCACATGATGCCGACGGAAAAGGTTCTTCAATCTGGGATGTTTTTACGTCTCAAAAGGGGAAAGTAAAAAACGGTCATCATGCCCTAACAGCTTGCGATTTTTATAATTCGTATCAAAACGATATTAATCTGATCAGCCACTTAAATATTCCGAATTTCAGATTTTCAATTAGTTGGCCCCGAATTATGCCAACCGGAACGCATCCTGTAAATCAGGCCGGTATTGATTACTACAATAAAATCATCGATTCATTACTCGCACAAGGAATTGAACCCTGGGTAACACTTTATCACTGGGATTTGCCACACGCACTCGAAGTAAAAGGCGGATGGACCAATCGCGATTCGGTTTCCTGGTTTTCAGAATATGTTGAAGTTTGCGCCAAATACTTTGGTGATCGCGTAAAAAACTGGATGGTTATCAACGAGCCTTCTGTTTTTACCGGAGCGGGTTATTTTCTGGGAATTCATGCTCCCGGAAAAAAGGGAATTACCAATTACCTAAAAGCCATGCATCATGTAACATTGGCTACTGCGGCCGGCGGAAAAATACTTAGAGATAAAGTAGCTGATGCTAACATCGGAACTACTTTTTCCTGTACGCATATAGAGCCTTTTTCTCAAAGTGCGAAGGATGTTGAAGCGGCGAAACGTGTTGATACTTTACTGAACCGGACTTTTATAGAGCCTATTTTAGGACTGGGTTACCCTCAAAATGATTTGGCTGTACTTAAAAAATTGAACAATTATATTAAAGAAGATGACCTCAACAACCTGGCTTTTGATTTCGATTTCATCGGATTGCAATGTTATACCAGAGAGGTTGTTAAAGCTTCATTACTAACGCCCTATATTGGTGCCGAATTAATAAGTGCCGAAAAAAGAAATGTCATTGCCACCGACATGGGTTGGGAAGTCTATCCTCCTGCCCTATATCATATCTTAAAAAGATTTAATGAATATGAAGGCATCAGAAAAATTATAATTACGGAGAATGGCGCCGCTTTTCCGGACACGGTTACCAATGGAAAGGTATACGATATCAAACGTACACACTTTATTCAGGATCATTTAGAACAAATCCTAAAGGCCAAAGAAGACGGTTTGAATGTTGAAGGTTATTTTGTGTGGAGCCTTACCGACAACTTTGAATGGGCCGAAGGTTACAACGCACGATTCGGATTAATTCATGTTGATTTTGAAACACAGAAAAGAACAATTAAGCATTCCGGTTTATGGTTTCGCGATTTCTTATCTTAAATAAAAGTTCTCATAAACTTAAAATAGCAATCTTATGGAAATCAATTGGCTTATCATTTCAGCAATAGTAATTGGAGTTGCTTTATTAGTTTATTTTCTAATAAAACAAAATAAAAAAGACCGCAAAAAAATCGAAGAAGAATTAAACTACTCTAAAGAATCTGAGGAAGTAGAAATTAATAATGATCTTAATTTGTAATTTTTAGAAGACATTTCCTGTTTGATACCATAATATCTTTGCTACAATTGGTTTAGCGTTGTATTAAATACGAAAAACAACAGTAAAAAACAATTGCCAAATTCGTTGTTGTCGTGGTTTCACATGTTATTTTCCCAATAATCTATCCCACAAACTTGTTTGTTGTTTCTTCTCACGGAATTTTTCAACTACTTCATCCGTTGGAAAACCAAGATATCTGGTCGCATTATATGCGACTAAATAATTTTTGTGATTACAATAACTATGATGTAATTCCGTAATTCTTTTACTCTTGAAATTTGGTAAGTAATACAGAACTTCAATAAGTTCAAATTCGTGAGTTATTCCTGGCATAGTTTCAATAACAACTTCAATCATTCTAGTGTCTAAGCATATTTGAAAAATTGAATGTGCGATTGTTACTCTCATTGCCTTCTTACTGACATTTAATAACTCGTAAAGTTTCGTAAGTGCGTCTTTTGATTTTATATGTCCAAGTCCTATTATTGGCCAATTATCTTGAAGACTTACAACTTTTATAAGTTCAATTTCTGCAGTTTTTAGTTCTTCGTCAGTCAAATTGTCAAGTAGGTCCAGTGGAACACCTTCTTTTCTTTGTGCCCAAGTATTTGCTTCTAAAAACTCTTTTCTAAATATGTCGATATTTTTTGTCACTTCGTTATTTATTGATGTTAGAGTGTTGGTAGTACCGAAGATTTAGAACTAAATCAAACATATTTTTTTATTCCGATTTGCCAAATCATCAGAAACAGAAAACTAACTTATTCGTTCACAAATTCATTAGACATCACCTTTTATATTTATTTGTAAAGCCATTTTTTAATTAATCTTGTATAATTAGGCATTAGCAAATAAACCATTATTAACACTACAACACCGGAGATAAAAAATGAATTAATAAATCTGTTCTCTGGAAGATTTAAAAATTTTAAAATGGGAAGTATTAACAGCGGTATAAGAATCGAAAGCGGATAAATAGCCGACCAGGTCACTAAATATTGTTTCCAGCGAGCGGGAACTTTTGGTTTTTCATTTTCATTTGCGAAAAGAAAATCTAAGCCCGATTTAATGCGATATTGATCCTCTTTCGACAATAGAGATTGTGCTTTTTTTATTAGATTTTTTCTTTCACTCGATTCCATCCAACTTGTAAGGTTTTCAATGGTGTCAAATCTGATGATTACGGTATAATCAAAAGTCAAATTCGGAATAGGACGAATTATTTGCCAATCAATATTACCTGCAAAACTTCTACAAATTGGGCCAATCTCATTTAGCCAATTTTCGTATTGATTTTGTTTTCCATCTCTGATATAATGATTTATTACGGCTGTTGCACCTTGCTCTTTCATAAAATATAAGTATCTGATTTGTCTGTTTCGCTAAAAGTAGCATTACTCTTTTTCCTCTATAATTTTAAGAGTTATCACCTAATACCAGCTTAAGTTTTAAAAAAGTACTTTGCCAGCCTTTTACATAATCGTGTTTTGAACCGTTTCCAAAATTCCTATGTTCAAACTGCATTTTCGTTGCTTTATCCTCTTCAGTAAGCAACAAAACAATAAAAGACTCAACGTTGGGTTCGCTTTTCCAATGCCAGGTAAATGTTAGTTTATTTAATTTTTCAATCTCGGTATAAATGCCATAACAAGTATGCTCAGTCTGGTCGGCATCTTTAAATACTACTTCGAAACTACCTCCTTGCCAAACATCTAATTTTACACTTAATACTTTTCCTTCCGGATCAGATCCAAACCACTTCATGATTGCACTTGGTTCGGTCCATGCTTCCCACACTTTTTCAATCGAAGTATGAATTATGGTCTCGATAAATAGAGAATCTTTAGAAGTTTCCTTGTCCATAATTTTAGTTATTAATATAAATATTAAAATTAGAGAAGTTGTCTGCTACAATGACCGATCATATTTCAGTTTCTCAGGGATCTTTAGAGCTATATTAAGACTTTTAAGATTTGTCAAAATTCATTGTAATAATTGTCAGCCGTTCATTATTTATTCTTCTGTTGGTTGCGTTGCTTCCGTTTTTCTTTCGTCAATAATTATTTTTGTTGCACCGGCTCTTTGTGTTATTACTTGTTTTCCAATTTCTTCCAATCCTTTACTTTCGTATATTTTCATTGCAGTTGTTACATCAATTGCTTGTCTTGTTTGTTCGTCTAAGTCAAAAGTTAGCGTAATAAAATTCAAGTGAACACCTAAAGGTTCTAAAACTTTATTACTTTCATTTAGTAAATGAGTTTCCATATCACTTTGGTCAAGTTCAACAATATCAGCATTTATAAAAACACCTTTTGCAACATCTTTTATTCGTTTGTCGATCACCATATTTTCAGCACCTTCAAATGCAGTTCCAATAGCATCTTCATTGTCAGCATCAGTATTTGCTTTTCCTAAATATTTTGCCTGCTTAATAAAAGCTAATGGAGAAATGATAGAATAATCATAATCAATATGAACATTTGCTCTTACTCTGTCCTTAAGATTAGAAATAAATTTACTTTCTCCCTGCATGGGGTAATTTGGTATGACAACTTTCATGTAACAAGCGTTTAGACCACCTTTTGGAACAGCATCTCCAGCTTTAATTTCTTCCCAAGTCATTCCACAGTCAGAAGAGACTACCACTTGTTGATTTGATTTTGCATAGTTACAACTTTCTAAAAAGCCTGTTGTTATAATAAATGCTCCTACAATTGATAATCTAACTACTCTATTATGGCTATTTTTCATGTTTTTTGATTTGATTATTTTCGTTTTTTTAATAATTGATAACGTTCTTGGACTGCAAAGTGTTGGAACTAAAGTAAGGTGTATTTTCTTATTTGACAAATCTCCTAAAACAAAACCATTATCCCTTTAAGCAAATTAACCAAATCCGTTGTAAGAAACTCTTATCACTTATATTTTATTCATCTTCGTTCAATAGTTTTATTAAATCTTTAGGCATACTAATTAATACGCCTTTTTCCGATTGTTCAGTTGGAAAAATTTGAATTTCATCATTATGATACCAATAGAAATTTGTTGTTATATTTCCTGGGTCTTCATTGTAAAACTGTTCAATTGTCGGGTCAAGGATTTCTATAAGTCCTAATAATTCTCCATTTTCAATTGGATGTGCATATGCAGTTCCTTTTGAGGGAATTGCTATTAACGTTCCAAATTTTCCAATGGAATAATCTGCTCTGTTTTCTAAATCAAGCATTAATGAAGCCGAGAAGTCACCACTAAAGAATATAAAAACGGTATATTTTTCGCCAAATTGATACTCTTTTACCTCAACTTTATTTTCAGGTAAGTTTTCAATTGCAATTTCAAACAATTCATGTTCCAATTTTTCCCATTCTATTGTTTCATCTTTTCTTACATAGTGAAATTGTCCTTCAAATTCAAGTATTAAGAATGTATTTGTTTTAGGGAAGTCAACTCTATGAACATAATTTTCCACATGATCACCAAGATTAAATGTGTCTTCTTTTAATAAAACTCTTAAAAACTGACTTGCGTATTCAAAATCTTTATAAAGATAATTTAATGCTGATCGATTGGGTTTTAACTTGTCAAAGTGTTCGTAAACTAGCTCTTTCCAAATTGTTTTTTCATAACTCGATAATACACGAACCAAATTATCTAAATAGCGATGTTGTTCCTCTCCCTCAATGTCTGTGACAATTTCGCCCTCATCAATTTTTGAAATAATTAATCCGTTATCTTGATGATATTTTATACAGATTTCTAAAATGTCATTGTATTCATCTTTAGTGATAATTCCATTATACATTTCAGGAAGTTCGTACTTCTTTTGTTTTTTGAAAATGTCAAATAATCCCATTAAATTCTGTTTGTGAGGTTTCTTAAAATTAATGATTACGTTCTGGTACTACAGCGGATTTGGGATTAAATTAATTTCTGTTTTCGGATTTGCCAAATCATCCCAAATACAAAAACCAACTTTCCATTAATCCAATTGCCCAAATCCGTTGTAGTAGCTGTTATACGGGGGTTGTTTTACCGAAATTATGATTTTAAACCGCATTCTTATTTGATTTTCGTGGCCAATAAATGTCAGACAAAATTATTATACACAAAAAGCAAGATGTAAATGCACTTTACGTCAAATTATAGTCTATTGTTAGAATTTTCATTAATAATGTAATGAACCATATTGTTGAAATAGTCAAATTAAGATAACCAAAAAAGATATATAAAGCGCTATTTCTAAAATTGATTTTTTTGTAAAAAATAAGTCTTAGTATTATCAATAAAATGCTTAAAACTATTGTAACCATTATACTTATAGCAAAATTAAAGTATAAAGACCAAGTTTCAAAAAGTCCCGTTTTTTGTTCATAGGTACTAAATATTAATGTCAAAATCCATATGATTATTAGGGCAAAGGAAATTGACAAGTTCTTATAATAGGTCTCTTTCATTTAATTTTTTTATTGAGTTCTAAAATTTTATTTTGCAGTTTAACAAATCGAAAATAGATAGTGAATTTTTCAAACTTCTACTTTTCACGCTTCTGCTTTCAGATTTTCTGGCGAGAACTAAACAATTATTTTTAAATCGGATCATCTGCGTAATTTCGGCACAACTCCTGTATAACGTTCTGGTAATACAGCGGGTTTGGTATTAAATTAAGCCCATTCTTCGGATTTTCCAAATCATCCCAAATACAAAACCAACTACAATTAAGCCAATTGCCCAAATCCGTTTTATAAGCTATTGTCAGTAGTTTTTTTCGTTAATATATAAAAGTCGTCTTTGGCATTTTGGTTTCAAAGTCCAAAATTATATTTTTATCAATTTTGTTACCATCTATTGTAATTGATTTTAGTCGCTTCATTTTAATTAAATTATCAGGAAGGTTAGTCAATTCGTTTTCGTATAAATTTAACTCTTCCAAATTATTAAGTAATGAAATTTCACTTGGAAGTTCTTTGATATGATTAACGCTTAAATGGATAGTTGTAAGTTTCTTACATTTGGAAAGCTCTAAAATGATGCTTTTAATATCAATTTTATCCTGTCTAATATATCCAAACGTTTCTAAATTAGATAGTTTATCAAATTCTATATTTAAATTCTTAATTTGATTATTACCTAAATTTAGTTGTCTAAGATTTTTAAATCGATGAACCTTTGATAAGTTGTTTGCAAAGTCAAATTCAAACATACTTGTTAAGTTGAGTTCTTCGATGTTTACATTATTTTCATAAAATGCCTCCGGAAAAGTTTTAATGTCATTCCACCAAATATCTAGCGTTTTAAGTTTTTTAAGTTTAGTGATTTCAATTGGGAATGTTTTAAAATTATTCATCCCAATATTTAAAATTTGGAGGTTTTGCAGTTCTTCCAAATGATTTAGTTCTGTTAAATTATTTACGGAAAGATTTAATTCTTGTAGATTAGATAATTTGAAGATTATTCTCGGGATTTTATTCAGATCGTTTTCTGATAGATCAACACGATAAACCAATTCTAGATTTTTTGGCAAACTATCTAAATTTTTATATGTTTTTTCATTTTGTAATTCACTTAACGATATTATTTTTTCTTCTTGCTTTTTGTTACAAGAAGTAAGCATAGTTAGAAATAATAATATTGTCGCTATTTGATTTTTCATAAAATTACTGCCAACTTATTTATATGTGTGATAAAATCATCTCTCAATGAAACCTAAACTTATACTGCTGTTTTAAAATGCCAATATGAATCTTACCATTCTCTTTTAAGTGCGCTGTCAACAAAATATATCTTTCTTCGGGATACTTTATATCATAACTAAAGATCGTATCTTTTACTTTAACCTGAAGCAGATGTTTTCCTTCATCTGATGTTGACAATGCTACTGTTTCATAACCGGGCATTGCATTTGTTGCTTTTAGGTTCATTTCCTTAACTTTCTCTTTATCCAGAAGTACTTCCAGTTTTAAATTATCAAGTTTCATATTGGTTGGCTGTTCAAACGAGACAACGTATTTTTTACAACCGAAAGTGCATAAAACAATTAGTAGTATCAGAAGCTTTTTCATAAGAAATGTTTTTAGTTGCCAGAGATCAAAATCTAGCCTAATGTTTTATAAATATAAATAATTTTATTACAAGTCAGTTATGCAGGAAAAAACGAGTTTTATCATCAATAAAAACCCTATTCGTTAATGACTAAAAAAGTGACCCAAACAACCCTTGTAAACTATTCAAAAAGGTAATTTTTTGTCCTAATTTATAAATCAGTACTCCTGAATTATAAATTTATTCCGGTTAAAATCTGACCCATCATAGCTTTGTGAAAATTTAATCTAAAAGCATATGAAAAAAATCATCTATTTTATCTCACTGGTATTTTTACCCACTTGTTTATTGGCACAAACAGAAGACGAGGCAGCGATTAAAAAATGTATTCAAAATTACATTGACGGCACCTCTTACAACAAACCTGAAAGCATCGAAAAAGCATTTTACCCTGAAGCCAATCTGTTTTTGAGCCAAAAAGACAAGGAGTTATGGATTGTTCCGATTAGTGAATATACTTCCTGGTTTAAAAATGACAAACAGGGACAGTTTAATGGTCGCGTAGGCAGAATCATTTCAATTGATCGCTATAACAATATAGCCTTGGCCAAGGCAGAAATACTAATACCCGGCAAAAAATTGGAATTCATTGATCTTTTTTTACTCAAAAAGATTCAGGGCGAGTGGAAAATAATCAGTAAGTCTGCAGGCAGTATGCCTAGTAATAAATCGGGACAGCAAATTTTATTTATTGTTTCGAATGCTCATTATTACGGCAAATCGACCATACCAACAGGCAATAGTTTTGCAGAAATAGTAAATGCCTACAATACTTTTAAAATAGCAGGTTACAACGTCGATTTTGTAAGTCCTGAAGGCGGAAGTATTCCGTTAGCCTACATCAATACTTCCGACACTTTACAAAAGCAATATTTATTTGATCCGGATTTTATGTATGCGATAAAAAACACTAAAAAACCAGGAGAAATAGATTCAAAAAATTATAAAGCGGTTTATTACGTTGGTGGCGGAGCTGCGATGTATGACGTACCAGAAAACAAGCAAATTCAAACTATTGCCTTAAAAGTATATGAAGAAAACAAGGGTATTATTTCTTCTGTTTGCCATGGGACTGCCGGAATTGTAAACTTAAAAACAAATGATGGACAATATTTAGTAGCAGGAAAAAAAATTAGCGGTTATCCTGATTCGTTCGAAAAACAAGATGGAGCCTATTTTAAGCACTTTCCGTTTTTAATTCAAAAGACAATTGAACAAAGAGGTGGCGCTTTTAAATTTTCCAAAGGAGATATCTCACACGTAGAAACAGATGGAAGAATTGTTACTGGGCAAAATTTTCAGTCGTCAAGCGACGTTGCTTTAAAAATTATAGAATTAATAAATTGTTCAAAAACAAATAAGGAACTTTAGTATTAATTGATCTGCAAAAATGAAAAATTGTAAGCCTGCAAAATAAAATTTGCGGGCTTTTTTTTCTTTTACCGAGAAATTATTATCCTAAAAATAGCTTATTTATTTCTTGCAATTGGCACCCAATAATTTTAGAAAAAAATATGCTTTTTTGAGCAAAAAAAATCGTTATTTACTTGAAAATTATTAGGTTTAACGGAATGTTTTTCGTATCTTTATAGTATAAATAACAGATAATATATGCCAAAAAACAAACTATTTCAACGCCAAAATTTCTTCTTAAATTCTTTTTACTTCCTGCATTTTATTTTTAGAAATGCTTCTCCTTTTCATTTAGAAACTTTGCTTTCTAATCTTTTTTCTGCACAAAATATAAAATTGCAGAAGACGCCAGAGCGACAGCTCCAATTCCTATCGTAATTATTTTTCGCGGATATATTTTCTGACCTATTTTTTTAGAAAATTCAAGTCCCAGATTAAACAAAAGATTTCCTTTTTCAGGATGCTCTTTCGACTCTTCATGTTCATTTTTCACCAAAACAACTTTTTCTATGCCATTATTTTCGATTTCATCAATCACATTCTCCTCGACAACTTCAATTTGTTTTACTTGTTCAATTCTGCACTTTTCATTAAACTTTTTAAAAGGACGCGGTTGAAAATCGACCATTATTGCTGCCAGATTTATGGCATCAATATTTGACGGATCTGTTTCGCCTTTAAAGAAGGTTTCAATAGGCCTGAACTTATCTTTTTGTTCTTTAAACTTATTCTTTTTGCTATGATCAAAATCTAAACAAAATAAATTTCTAAAAACATTTAGATCCTCTTTCGTTGGGTTATTCTCAAAAATAAGCCAGCACAAGTCGCGGAGTTTTCCGCGAGAAGGACTGTATAAATAATCAAAGTACTCACCTTCTTTTTCGATCTCGTATTTAATTTTAATCGCCTTTTTATATTCTTCTAACGTATGATGCATAGTCTTTTTTAGGATTTCTTGGGAATCTCAGGAAAACGCGGGAATTCTGGGAATCCTCTATAAACAACGGCCTCAAAGTGCCTTTACTTTGCCCCAGAAATTAGTTCACGTTTTATCTGCAGATTAAAACAAATGTATAAAACTAGTTCAAATTAAAATTGTGGAAAACCGTAAGACCGAGTTTATTCGGGAAGTATAAATAACGTCTTACAGTTCTACACCGTTCACTTCCCAAAATCAATTTGGTATTGCCTTTAACAAGCTCCGGATAGTCCGGACGGCCATACCTATGTCTAATTTCTAAATTAAATTAAAATGAAAAAACTAATACTTTTAAGCGCTTTCGCTTTATTATTTACAATATTTTCTTGTACTCCGGATGAGATTGAAACTCAACCAAAAAAGAAAATCGAAAAGATTACTAATCCCCTTCAGGCTGAAATACCTATTCCTGATGGTCCTGGTGACGGCTCTACGCCTCCGCCAACTCCACCAATTCCAACGAAACCATAAAAGGTCAGGGTCAATAAATATATATTTTTAGTATTTAATTAATTACTATTTTCGGGGAAAGTAAATTTATATGTTACGGTCCCCGTTTTTTTATTTCATTATACTGCTTTTTCTTTTTTCCTGCCAGGAAAAAAAGACCATTATTACCAATTTTGAATCCTTGCAAAAAGAAGCAGTTAGCTTACGAGATAAGGCAATTGAAAATAAAGCTAAACAAAATTTTAATGTCGCTTTTTACGAGTTCAATAAATCAAAACAACTTTTTGAAATTTTAAAAGACAGTGCTAACATTGGATATATCCTTATTGAAATGGGAACCATACAGCAGGTCAACGGCGATTATTATGGCAGCAAGGAAACCGTAACCGAAGCATTAGTTTACGTTAAAAAAAATAGTCCATATACAGCTTCCATAAATAATGCACTTGGTATTGCTGACAAAGAGCTTTCTCTTTACAGTGATGCCATTTTTTACTATAAAGAATCTGCGAAAGATTATACCGATTCTATAGAAAAACAAATTCCATTAAGTAACATCGCACCAGTTTATATACAGCAGAAAAAATACGATAAGGCCATTATACTTCTGGAATCAATTTTAGGCAATAAAATTTTAGAAAATAAATTTACAGCCTTTGCTAAAGCCAGAATACAAGGCAATTTAGGTTATGCCTATTTTAAAAACGGAATGAATGAAAAAGGATTCGATTTAATGAAGTCGGCGCTCCAGACCAAAAATGAGATCAAAGACACGTATGGAAGTATTGAAAGCTATCTGCACCTGGCTGATTATTATTCTAAAAAAGATATTCAAAAATCAGATGAAAATGCTTTTGCTGCTTATAGTATCGCAACCCAACTAAATAGTGTTGATGAAAGATTAGAAGCGCTTCAAATTATAATTTCAAATAATCACAGCGGGCAACATACTAAATATGTACAACAGTATTTTACATTAAATGACAGTATTATTAAGGTTAGAAATAACTTTAAAAATAAATTTGCTAAAATTAAATACGATGCTAAAAAAGAAAAAGATGAAAACGCAAAACTTCGTTTAGAAAAAGCAGAGAACTTATTATCACTTCAAAAAGCTAACTATCTACGAATTGTCTTTGCAATTGTTTTTATCTTTTTAATCATTTTAATAGCGATTTTAATTCGTTATTATAAAAATAAAAGCAAGGTAATAGCATTTAAAACTTCGTATAACACCGAAACCCGTATTGCTAAAAAAATCCACGACGAATTGGCAAACGATGTGTATCATGTTATTGCTTTTGCCGAATCTCAGCCATTATCCACAGAAAGCACCAAAGAGAATCTACTCCAAAAATTAGATGATATTTACGGACGCGTTAGAGGAATTTCAAAAGAAAACAATAAAATTGAAACCGGAATTGACTTTACCAACAGCATAAAAGAAATGCTTTTGGCTTATGATACCAATGAAAGAAATATTATTGTCAATAATTTAGAAGATATCCACTGGGAACTTATTGATGACACAAAAAAGATTACCATTAGCAGAGTTTTACAGGAATTAATGGTGAATATGAAGAAACACAGTAAGGCAAGTTTAGTTCTTATAAAATTTGAAAATGATCATAAGTCTATTTTAATACACTATACTGATAATGGTATGGGGTGCGAAAAAACTAAGATGAAAAAAAATGGTCTTCAAAACATGGAAAGCCGTATCGAGGCCGTGAAAGGAACTATTGATTTTGATACCACACCTGATAAAGGGTTTAAGGTAAAAATAGCTATTCCGAAATAAAGAGAAATTCAAAGTTTGAATTCCAAATTCCAATCCAAAAACTTGGACTTCGCATCTCTCACTCAAAAAACTCCAGGAATATTATTTTTGGAGGCTTGTAGTGATAACTATTATCTCTACTGGGAATTTATTGCTGTTGATAGCTGACTCTTTATTTACGTTTGATATATTCTACATTAATGCTATTTCCGTACATTTTATACGTTTGATAAATAGCCAATAGCAGACCTATTAATAATATTACATTATTTACGATTCCAAAAAGGAAACAAATGATAATAATTATTATAGCAATAAATAACGAAGGAATTATTTTTTGAGTTCTGTTTAAATCTTTTTCTGTTTTTTCTAAAATTAAAAAAGGTTCAATTCTTGAAACAAATTTTAGCATCATTTTGTTTCCAGAAAAAATTAATCGAAATGACTTTAATTTGGTTTCAATTTCAACTTGTTCACCTATACTATTAAAATTAATTTTCGATATTTCTTCAATCTTAATTTCAACTAAGTTTTTATCTGAATATCTTTCGTTTTTAAAATGGTCCAGAGAAAAATATTTTTTCTGTGATAAATAAATGTGGTTTTCTATTACCAAAAGGGTTTCATAATTTTCTAAAAAAAAGATATCATCTAATTGAAAACTCATTCTTTCTGATTTTATTTAGGCTTGGATTAAATATTTCATTATTTGGATTTTTGAAATCATTGCAAAATCAATTTTCATTTAAGCCAATTGCTTAAATCGGTTTTATTAGCTGCTGTGCAATGTATTTATTTTCCTCTATATTTTTCATACCTTATTTTCATTTCTTGCTCAATTCCATCGCTATTACCAAATCCACGAACTTCTTTTAGCGTAATTTCAGAACTTGGTAATAATCCACCTTTACATACAATATTGTGAATATCTTCTTTGAATAATAGCGTTCCTCTTTGGTAAATATGAATCATTAAAACATCTGTTGGATAACGTTCTATTATATTCTTCCGATAAACATAGTTATATCCCATTATCCGTTCATTAGGAAATCCATATTTATCAGTCAATAATTTAAATTCCGTTTCAATTTTAGTAGCGCCATCAATTAATTCCTGAAGAGACATTTCAATTTCACGTGTACGCCATTGATGGTATTTACTGTTGAATTCTGTATCTTGCTGTAATAAACTAATTATTTTTTTTTGTAGTTCAGAATCAAATTTTTCAGCATAATATTTTGAATAATTTTCAAAATCGTTTAAGAATTTATCATACCATTTGAAATTTTTAAGTTTTACGAAATACCTTAACGGAATTCCGCCTTTTGCTAACCTAATTGCTATTTCTTCTGCCCATTCACTATTATCTCTTTTTTGAGCAACCATTAAAGCTAAATTTAAGTCTTTGCCCAGCGGAAAATCTGTTTTAGTAAAAGCAAGCTTTAAATTCTTTTCGGCATCTTTATAATTTTTTTCTGAGTAGTTTTTAAAAGCAGCATCTACCAGAGGATAATATTCAGTATACTCACATTCTTGAGCTGACAGATCTGTTATCGTAGTTAATAATATGAATATGAGCAGAAATTTTTTTATATGTTGCATAACGTTTTAGTACTACAGCGGGTTTGACACTAAATTAGTTCTTATTTTTGGATTTGGCACCCGAGCGATAGCGAACAGGCGAAGCAAATCATATTAAATACAAAACCTTTTTCATTAATCCTATGCCAAAATACGTTATAGTAGCCGTTAGTACCGGTTCATATTAGCAACCACATGAGTAATTTACGATTATTTTATCTTTCAATTCTTTAACTTCAATATAACAACCCGCGTCACCATCTTCTTTTGGCTGATACGTCGTTTTTGATTTATTCCACTTGCTATAATCATTTTTGAAAAACCATTCAATGAATGTAATAACATCGTTTTTTGAGTACTTTGGAAAAATAATTTCTGCTTCGATACCTGCTTCAGAACATGAATTTTTTTTCAATTTAATTCCAGTTTTAAATTCATATTCTTTTGCGCAAACATCTTTTGAGTCACTAAATCTTTTTAAAACATGTTCAGATTTCTTTCCAAGATATTTTGTAAAATATTTTTCTTCGAAATTGTCTGAGGATAAGGCTTTCTCAATAAATGACTTTGTTGGAATCGGTAATTTATTTGTCTGCCCAGATAAAGTTAGACAGCTAAATAATAGAATCATGCCAATTAATGCAGTTTTTTTCATGTAAGGTTGTAATAGCTGTTGCGCGAAGTTATTTTTTAAAAGGTTCTTTCTTTTCAAACTTTTTTGTTATTTCATTTAAAATATATATTTCCGGCTTACAATATGGGCAATTATTGTAAAAATAATTTGTTTCTTCAGGTGGATTTATAATTAACATTCTACTGTCTTTTTTAAATTCTGAGCCCACTGATGAATTTGGAGCATCATATATTTTTCCAG
>Ga0247812_10000446_pt1 | contig 27146 bp, 20 predicted proteins | sample UWRJL149409B1_FD_178011 | JGI IMG/M metagenome (GOLD analysis project Ga0247812, IMG submission 178011) | Plant litter microbial communities from Arlington Agricultural Research Station in Wisconsin, United States - UWRJ-L149-409B-1 | ecosystem: Environmental > Terrestrial > Plant litter >...
GGCATGATCAGCCGCCAGATCGCCGCCGAAGGCGTGCATCCGATCATTGTCGTCACCGACGAGCCGGACAAATACCCGGACGACTACAAGTGGGCCGAGGGCGTCACCGTGCGCCACCGTTCCGAACTGATGGACGTGCAGCGCGAACTGCGCGACATGCCGGGCGTGTCGGCCATGATCTATGACCAGACCTGTGCGTCGGAAAAACGCCGGCGCCGGAAAAAGGGCGAGTATCCCGACCCCGCCAAGCGCGCCGTCATCAATGAAGCCGTGTGCGAAGGCTGCGGCGACTGCTCGGTGCAGTCGAACTGCCTGTCGGTGGAGCCGCTGGAGACGGACCTGGGCCGCAAGCGCCAGATCAACCAGTCGTCCTGCAACAAGGACTTCTCCTGCACCACCGGTTTCTGCCCGAGCTTCGTGACGGTGGAAGGCGGCGCGCTGAAGAAGCCGAAGAAAGCCGCTGTCGGCGAAGGCCCTGCGGTGGTCCTGCCGATGCCTGCGCTGCCATCGACGGAAACGCCGTACGGCATCCTGATCACCGGCATCGGCGGCACGGGTGTGGTCACCGTCGGCCAGATCCTGGCTGTCGCCGCGCACGTTGAAGGCAAGGGTGCCATCGTGCTGGACATGAGCGGACTGGCCCAGAAGGGCGGGCCGGTGATGTCGCACGTGCGGCTGGCCGACAACCAGGCCGACTTGCACTCGACCCGCGTCGGCACCGGCAGCGCCGACCTGGTGATCGGCTGCGACCTGATCGTCACCGCCTCGCGCGACGCCTTGTCGCGCATGGGCGAGCACCGCACGCATGCGATGATCAACTCGACCGGCTCCTCGACCGCCGCTTTCGTCAAGAACCCGGACTGGCAGTTCCCGGACGCCAGCTCGCGAGGCGAGATCATGCGCGCCTGCGGCAACGACAATGTGGACTTCGTCGATGCCGGCCAGATCGCCACCGCGCTGATGGGCGACTCGATCGCCACCAATATGTTCATGCTGGGCTACGCGTTCCAGAAGGGCCATGTGCCGCTGAGCGAAGCGTCGATCATCAAGGCGATCGAGCTCAATGCCATTTCGGTGGGTTTCAACAAATCGGCCTTCAACTGGGGCCGCACGGCGGCGAACGATCTGGGCTCCGTCACCAAGCTGACCACGCCGGCCAAGGTGATCGAATTCAAGCGCATCCAGACGCTGGACGACATCATCGCCAAGCGCGTCGAACTGCTGACCGCCTATCAGGACGAGAATTATGCTAAACAGTATAAATCGTTCGTCGACCAGGTCCGCGCCGAAGAGGCCAAGCTGGGCAAGAGCACCCGCCTGTCGGAAGCCGTGGCGCGCTACTACTACAAGCTGATGGCGTACAAGGACGAATACGAGGTCGCCCGCCTGTACACCGACGGTGCGTTCCAGCAGAAGATCGCCGGCATGTTCGAAGGCGACATCAAGCTCAAGTTCCACCTGGCGCCGCCGCTGCTGGCCAAGCACGACGCCAAAGGGAATCTGATCAAGCAGGAATTCGGCCCGTGGATGATGAAGGCCTTCGGCGTGCTGGCCAAGTTCAAAGGCCTGCGCGGCGGCGCGCTGGACATCTTCGGCTACACTGCCGAGCGCAAGATGGAACGCGCGCTGATAGTCTCATACCGCGACACGGTAGCGTCGCTGCTGCCGAAGCTGACGGCCGAGAACCTGGCGCAAGCCGTGGCCATCGCCAGCATCCCTGAAGACATCCGCGGCTACGGCCACGTCAAGGAGCGTCACTTCAAGGCGGCCAAGCAGAAGGAGGCGACGCTGCTCGCCGCCTTCGGCAAACCGGCCGCCCCGGCGCCGGCAGATAGCCACACCCACGCCGCGTAAGCTCGTGCGGCAAAAGCCCCCGTCCGGCCGGCATATGGCTGGCGGGGGCTTTTTTTATAATCAGCCTTGAGCTTGCTGCTTGATCCGCGCGCGGTAGGCGGCCTGCTTGGCGCGGTTGCCGCACAAGGCCATGCTGCACCAGCGGCGCGCGTGGCCCTGGGTGATGTCGTGGAACAGCAGCGAGCAGCTGGGTGACTCGCATTTCTTGACCTGCCTGAAATCGGCGGTGCAGACCAGGTCGGCCAGCGCGTCGGCGATCGGCGCAAGCAGCGTCGCCGGCGATCGCCAGCGGCGCACCGTGACGCGCTCCAGCGCTGATACGGTTTCGTCGTCGGATTCAGCCGCCTTGCGCGCGCCGACCAGGCGATGCGTCTCATCGTTTTGCAGCAGGGTGTTGAGCGGCTCCAGTTCCGCCAGCGCCGCCTCGGCCAGCGTGCCGCCTTTGTGACGATACACAAATCCCCGGAACCATTCCCGCAATTCGCGCGCCTGCGCGGCGATTTCGTCCAGCTCCTCCGGCTCCGCTTCCGCGCGCATCCGCGCCGCCGTCGCGGGCGCCAGCATGCCTGCCTGTTCCAGCCATGCCAGCAAATCTTCACCATTCGACAGCCATTCGATCGGCTTGGCCGGATGCGCCACGGTATTCAGGAAATCCAGGCCGGGCGAGTCGGCCACGAACATGGCGGGGGGACGCTTCTTCATTTTTCAGCTTTCCAACGTTGCGATGGGTGTGAATATAACCTGATAAAAAGCGCTTGACAAGTTACTTTGTTAAAAAGTAACCTGTATTTAGCAGTTCGTAAGGTTACTTAAATCAAGGAGATTTGCCATGCATCCAGTCCACCACCGCACCATCGACGTCGACGGCCTTAACGTCTTTTACCGTGAATCCGGCCCCGCCGACGCGCCGGCCATCCTGCTGCTGCACGGTTTCCCCAGCGCCAGCCACATGTTCCGCGATCTGATTCCGCTGCTGTCGCGCCATTTCCGCGTGGTGGCGCCGGACCTGCCGGGCTTCGGCCAGACCGACATGCCGGGCCGCGACGCGTTCAACTACACCTTCGACGCGCTGGCCGGCGCGATCGACCGCTTCACGGAAAAAGTGGGCCTGACGCGATTTGCGCTGTACGTCTTCGACTACGGCGCGCCGGTCGGCTGGCGCCTGGCGCTGAAGCATCCGGAACGGATCGCCGCCATCGTCACGCAGAACGGCAACGCCTACGAGGAAGGCCTGAGCGATGGCTGGCAGCCGATCCAAGCTTATTGGCGCGACCCGAGCGCGGAAAACCGCAACGCGCTGCGCGCCATGCTGGCGCCGCAGACCACCAGCTTCCAGTACCTGCACGGCGTGGCCGATCCGTCGCTGGTGTCGCCGGACGGCCGCTCGCTGGACGACCACTACCTGGCCCGTCCCGGCGCGGATGAAGTGCAGCTCGACCTGTTCCGCGACTACGCCACCAACGTCGCTCTGTATCCCGCCTTCCACGCCTATCTGCGGGAGCATCGCCCGCCGTTGCTGGCGGTCTGGGGCAGGAACGATCCATTCTTCCTGCCGGCCGGCGCCGAGGCGTTCGCGCGGGACGTGCCCGATGCCGACATCCGCTTCTTCGACACCGGCCACTTCGCGCTGGAGACGCACGCCGCCGACATCGGCGCCGCGATCATCGAATTCCTGGCGAAATAAGGAGACCAAAACATGACGCAGCAAATCGAACTGATACGCAGTTTCTACGCCGCGCTGGCGGCGGAAGACGCGCCGCGCGCGCTGGCGCTGATGGCCGACGATATCGAATGGACCACGATGTGGCACTACAAGGCGCTCGGACGCGGGCCGCAGCATGTGGCGGAAGGCGTGCTGATGCCGATCATGCAGGAATGGACCGAGGTGGCCTTCTTGCCGTCGGAGTTCGTCGGCGACGGCGATAGCGTGGTGTCGCTGGGCCGCTTCAGCGGCGTGCACGGCGTCACCGGCAAGCGCGTGGACGTGCGCTATGCGCATGCGTGGACCGTGGCCGGCGGCCGCATCGCCAGCTTCCGCCAGTACATCGATACGCTGGCCGTCGCGGAGGCTCGGGTATGAGCGCCGCCGATACCACCGTCATCGTCACCGGCGCGGGGCGCGGCATCGGCAGGGCCGCCGCGATCCGGCTGGCGCGCGACTTTGCGCATGTGGTGATCCTCGCCAGGACCGCGGCCGCGCTGGACGAAACCGCCGCCCGCATCCGCGAGGCGGGCGCGCAGCCGCTGGTGATCGCCGAGGATCTGCGGCGTCCGGAAGCGGCCGCGCGCATCGTCGCGCTGGCGCTGGAGAAAACCGGCCGCATCGACGCGCTGGTAAACGTCGCCGGAGCGGTGGCGCCGACCGACCTGTTTTCGATGAGCGATGCGGAATGGGACGACGGCTTGGCGCTGAAATTCCACGGCGCGCGCCGTCTGACGGTGCAGGCATGGGAAGCGCTGAAGCTATCGAAAGGCGCGGTGGTGCTCACCTCCGGCGCCAGCGCGATGGCGCCCAAGGCGCCAGGAGCGGCGATCGCTACGATCAATGCGGCGATCAACGCGCTGGCGAAGGCGTTTTCGGAGCGCGGCATCGGCGACGGCGTGCAGGTCAACAGCGTGCTTCCCGGCCCGGTGGTGACGGACCGGCGGCTGGCGATGCTGCACAAGTTTGCCGAGGCGCGCGGCGTCGGGCTGGAGGAGGGCATGCGCCAGTTCTCCACGCAGGCGGGCATCAGCCGCCTCGGGCAACCGGAGGAAGTCGCCGACCTGATCGCCTTCCTGGTGTCGCCGGCTGCGCGCTGGATGACCGGGTCCATGGTACGGATGGACGGCGGCGAGGCGAACACCGTCTGAATACCGCATAAGCTTGTAACAAATCATTCGTTCAATATTGATTCGGGGCTTGATAAGGTGGCGACCTTTTTTTAAGTCCCGTATCAACTCAATGCAAACACAATTTAAATTGAACCCGCTGGCGGCTGGCACTATCGCGCTGCTGCTCGGCGTCGCCGGCCCTGCGCCGGTGCTGGCGCAGGAGGCCGCGGTTACCGCCGCGCCGCCTGCCGTCGTCGTCACCGGTTCGCGCATCCCGCGCGCCGGCCTCGAAGGCCCTTCGGCCGTCACCGTCATCACCGCCGCCGACATCACCAAGCAAGGCTACAAGAACGTATTCGATGCGCTGTCGAACCAGACGCAGAACAGTGGCTTCACCCAAGGCGCCGACTACGGCAATACCTTCACGCCGTCGGCCAACGCCATCAGCCTGCGCGGCCTCGGTCCGAACCACACGCTGGTGCTGCTCAACGGCCGCCGCATGGCGGACTTCCCGATTGCCTATGACGGCACGGTCAACTTCACCAACCTGGCCAACATTCCGTCGAGCGTGGTCGAACGCATCGAGATCCTGAGCGGCGGCGCATCGGCCGTCTACGGTTCGGACGCGATCGCGGGCGTGGTCAACATCATCCTGAAGAAGCAGTACGACGGCTACGACATCAATCTCAAGGCCGGCGCCACCTCGCGCGGCGGCGGCGGCGACAAGCGCCTGCAGTTCACCGGCGGCCAGAGCTTCGACAAGCTCAACACCCTGTTCAGCGTCGAGCTGACCGAGCGCGATCCGCTGTGGAGCAGCGACCGCGATTTCATGAGCAGCAAGACCGGCGTGGCGCCGACCTCCATCCTGGGCCGCAAGAACGTCAGCACCGGCAAGTACGTCGACCTGGGCGACACCTGCGCCAACCTGGGCGACCTGTTCGGCGGCAGCGCCGTCAAGTACGCCGCCAAGGCGGGCAGCTACTGCGCCAGCCCGAAGGTCGGCCCGACCTACTGGACCACGCAGACCAAGAACAGTAGCCAGAATCTGTTCGGCAGCGCCAACTACGAGCTGTCGCCGACCACCACGCTGTTCGCTGAAGCGCTGTTCGGGCAGAACCGCAGCACCAACAACACGCGCGGCCCGTCGTGGACTTCGCGCTCGGTCACCGACAGCTACTTCTGGAACCAGAACAGCAACGCCTACGAGGCATGGAACAAATACATCTCGCCGGAGGAAATGGCCGGCGTGGACCGCTACAACCGCTACTGGGACGACCAGGCCAGTTCCCTGTCGTTCGGCGCGCGCGGCCAGATTCCCGGCACCGGCTGGCAGTATGAGGCCGGCTACACCGCGTCGCTGTACAAGAGCCAGGACCACCGTCCGCGCGCGCTGGCCAATATCGACAGCTTCTTCCTCGGCCCGCAGCAGGGCGTGAACAAGGACGGCATCGCGATCTACGCGCCCGATCCGGCGCGCCTGACCAGGCGTCTGACGCCGGCGGAATTCGACAGCATCACGGGGTCCTCGATCAGCGACGACAAGTCCTGGACCAACACCCTGAGCCTGACCGCCAACGGCGAGGCGTTCTCGCTGCCGGCCGGCCCGGTGCGCGTGGCGACAGTGGCGGAGGTGGGCAAGCAGGGCTTCTCGAATACGCCGGATGCGCGCATTAACCAGGGCTACTTCAACGTCGCCGGCACGTCGGACGTGACGGCCGGCACCCGCAAGCGCTATGCGCTGGGCGCCGAGGTGAATATCCCGGTGATCGACACCGTGTCCGCCACGCTGGCGGGCCGCTACGACCGCTACAGCTTCGCCGGCCGCGACGACGGCAAGTTCACCTACAACGGCGGCGTGGAATGGCGCCCGGCGAAGCAGCTGCTGTTGCGCGGGAATTACGCGACCAGCTTGCGCGCGCCGGACATGAACTACATCTACAAGGCGCGCGGCACCGGCTACTATTCTTCGACCACCGATTACTACCGCTGCGCCAAGGCCGGCCAGCCGGTCGCCGGCTGCGAGTTCGCCAACTACTCGCCGGGCGCGGACTACGTGCAGACCGGCAGCAAGGACTTGCGTTCGGAGAAGGGCCGGTCAACCGGCGTGGGTGCGGTGTGGTCGCCGAGCGCGGACTTCGACGTCACGCTGGACTACTGGAACATCAAGATCAACGATCTGGTGACCAACCTGAGCGCCGACAACCTGCTGCGCGATGAAGCCACCTGCCGCCTCGCCGGCGACCTGACCTCGCCGACCTGCGCCGACGCCATCGCGCGCATCGTGCGCTATCCGCTGACGGCGCTGAACAAGCCGGGCGAGATCCGCCAGATCCTGGTCAATCCGATCAACGCGGCGTCCACCAGCGTGAACGGCGTCGACGTCAGCGCCAAGTATGCGCTGCGCACCAAGGACTACGGCACCTTCGTCACGAAGCTGAACTACTCGAAGACGCTGGAGAAGAAGTCGCGCCAGTTCGCCGGCGATGCGCTTAACGACGACCTGGACGACCTGACCAACTACGACTGGCGCGACAAGCTCAATGCCAGCTTGACCTGGAATGTGGCCGACTGGTCGAGCACCTTGTTCCTGCAGCGCTACGGCAAGGCGCCCAACGCCGCCGGCACCGCCTTCCTGACGCCGACCACCCTGGTCAACGCCAGCGTGGTGTACAACGTGACCAAGCGCACCACGGTATCGGTGGCGGTCAACAACCTGTTCAATCTGGTCAAGGCCGACACCAGCGCCGGCTGGCCTTACTACCCTGTAGGCAACTACAGCCCGACCGGCCGTCAGGCCTGGGTCGAGCTGAATTACCACTTCGGTTCTTAAAAATCTATGCCGGCTTGCGTTGCGCAGCAGTGTGGCCGGCATACTCCGTGACCCAGTACAGCAGGGCGACGCCGTTGAAGGCCATGCCGGTCAGCAGCGCGGCGTGCCAGCCGTGGGCGGCGAACATCCAGCCGCCCAGCGCCGATCCCAAGGCGCCGCCGGCGAAGAACAGCGCGAAGTAGACGCCGTTCAGACGGCTGCGCACTTCCGCACCCAGCGTGAAGATGGCGCGCTGGCCCAGCACCAGATTGGCCGCCACACCCATATCCAACACAATCGACGCGAGCACCAACACCGCCAGCGCCACGTTGCGCGATCCCGGCACCAGCAGCGGCAGCGCGAAACCGATCACGCCCAGCGCCAACGCTGCGGCGGTGGCCATCAGCGTGTGACCCTGGTCCGCCAGACGACCTGCGATCGGCGAGGCGACCGCGCCGGCCATGCCGACCAGCGCAAAGATGGCGATGCCGGTCTGCGACAGGTGGAACTGCGGGCCGGCCAGCATCAGCGGCGTCACGGTCCAGAACAGGCTGAAGGAACCGAACAGGCCGGCGTGATACGCGGCGCGGCGGCGCAGCAGCGGCGTTTTCAGGAACAGGTGCCACAGCGACGCCATCAGCTTCGGATAGGTGATGGTCGATGTCGGCATGCGCTGCGGCAGTTTGGCGCGCAGCACCAGCGCCACCAGCAGCACGATCACGGCGGCGCCGCCGAACACCACGTGCCAGTTGCTGGCGTCGGCCACCAGGCTGGCCACGGGTCGCGCCAGCATGATCCCCAGCAGCAGGCCGCTGACCACCTTGCCGACGGTGACGCCGCGCGTCGCTTCCTTCGACAGGTGGGCGGCGAACGGCACGATGATCTGCGCCGCCACCGAGCCGAGGCCGATGCCCAGCGCTGCGGTCAGGAACATCCACGCGCTGCTGCTGAACGCGGCCATGACCAGCATGGCCGAGGTGAACAGCAGGCCGGTGACGATCAGGCGGCGGTTTTCCAGCAGGTCGCCCAGCGGCACGATGAACAGCAGGCCGATACAGTAGCCGATCTGCGTCAGCGTGACGATCAGGCCGGCCGCTTCGGCCGACAGGCCGGTCGAGGCGCTGATCGGCCCGACCAGGGTTTGCGCGTAGTACAGGCTGGCGACGATCAGGCCGGTCGCGGTGGCCAACAACATCACCATGCCGGGGCTGATGTCTTTTTCTTCGGGTTTGCTCATGATGTAACTCCAAGGGGAGATTTCGATGAACCTATTCTAGGCAAAACCCGGGCAAAGATAATCAGGGCATAATGCTCCCATACTTGTCATATTATGTGAACAATCATGGACAGACTGAAGGCCATGCAGGTGTTTGTGCGCATCGTCGAGGCCAACAGCTACACCAAGGCCGCCGAGACGCTGGACCTGCCGCGCGCCGCGCTCACGGCGACCATCCAGAAGCTGGAAGCCTTCCTCGGCACCCAGCTGCTGCTGCGCACCACGCGCCGGCTGTCGCTGACGCCCGACGGCGCCGACTACTTCCGCAACTGCCTGGAGATCCTGCAGGCGCTGGAGGATGCGGAGGGCGCCTTTCGCGGCTCGCAGTCCAGCAAGCCGCGGGGCAAGCTGCGGGTGGAGGTGCCCGGCTCCGTCGGCCGCAACGTGGTGATTCCGCGTATCGGCGAGTTTTGCCGCGCCTATCCGGACATCGACCTGGTGGTCAGCCTGAACGAGCGCGTGCGCGACATGCGCCAGGAAGGCATGGACTGCTCGGTGCGCGTGGGCGAACTGCAGGATAGCTCGATGGTCGGCCGCCGCCTCGGCAACATGACCTTCCTGACCTGCGCCGCGCCGGCCTACCTGGCCGAACACGGTACGCCGCACACGCTCGACGACCTGGGTGCGCATCGCGGCGTGATGCACTTTTCCGGCCGCACCGGCCGTCCCTTCGACTGGGACTTCATGAGCGGCGGCAGCGTCAGCATCGTCGAGGTGCGCGGCGCCATCGCCGTCACCGATCCGGACGCCTATATCAGCTGCGCGCTGCAGGGCATGGGCCTGATCCAGGCGGCGCGCTACCAGGTGCGCGATCACCTGGCCAGCGGCGCGCTGGTCGAGGTGCTGCACGCCATGCCGCCGACGCCGATGCCGATCTCGCTGCTGTACCCGCAGGGCCGGATGGCGTCGCCCCGCCTCGGGGTGTTCGCCGCCTGGCTGGCCGGGGTTTTCAGCGACGACCCCGACCTGCGGCTGCAATTGTAAAAAAGTTGTAAAGTGTGCATGGGCTCGGTGCACGCGGCTATAATTCCTCGATGAAATCCCATCGCCACTTGCTCGCCATCGCTTGCTTGACCGTGCTTTCCGCCTGCGGCGGTGGAGGAGGCGGCAGCGCATCGACCGCCGCTGCCGGATCGGCCACCGCGCCGGCCGCGCCCGGCCAATCCGACTTCGTCACGCGCGCCAACCTGTGCCAGCATCCGCGCACCGGGGTCCAGCCCAACGGCGCGCCTTACCCCGACCAGCAAGGCACGCTGAACGACGAGCTGCGCTGGCTGCGCGCCTTCACCGACGCGACCTATCTCTGGTACAAGGAAGTGCCGGCCAGCGTGAACATGGCGAACTACAGCAACCCGCTCGATTATTTCGCCGCGCTCAAGACGCCGCTGATCACGGCGTCGGGCCGCGCCAAGGACCGCTTCCACTTCACCTACCCGAGCGAGGTGTGGGATGACCTGAGCGGCGCCGGCGTCGAACTGGGCTACGGCATCCTCTGGTCGCGCGGCAGCGGCGCCACGGCGCGGGTCTGGAACGTCACGCAGGTGGAGCCGGGTTCCCCGGCCGATGCGGCGGGCGTGCGGCGCGGCGATCTGCTGTCCACCGTGGACGGCGTCGACATCGCCGACACCAGCGTCAGCGCCACGGCGGCCATCAACGCCGGCCTGTTCCCGAACGGCGCCGGCGAGACCCACCTGCTGGGGCTCGAACGCGGCGGCGCGCCCTTGCCGGTGGCGGCGCTGCGGTCGCAGAAAATCGCCACGGCGCCGGTGCGCGGCACCAAGGTCATCGACACGCCGGGCGGCGCCGTCGGCTACCTGCAGTTCGACGATCACAACGCCGTGGCCGAGCGCCGGCTGGTCGACGCCTTCACCACGCTGCAGGCGGCCAAGGTCAGCGACCTGGTGCTCGACATGCGCTACAACGGCGGCGGCTATCTGGTGGTCGCCAACGAATTGGCCTATATGATCGCCGGCCCGGCGGCGACCGACGGCAAGATCTTCGGCCGGCTGCTGGCCAACGACCAGCGCCCCGCCGCGGCGCCGGAATCCTTCCAGACCCGGTCGGTGGGCCTGTCGCCGTCGGCGCTGCCGTCCGGCAGGGCGCTGCCCTACCTGGGCCTGAAGCGGGTGACCGTGCTGACCACGGCCGGCACCTGCTCGGCCAGCGAATCGGTGATCAACGCCCTGCGCGGCGTCGATGTCGAGGTCAACCTGATCGGCGGCGAGACCTGCGGCAAGCCGTATGCCTTCGAACCGCAGCCCAATTGCGGCACCACCTACTTCACCATCCAGTACCAGTCCGTCAACAACAAGGGCTTCGGCGACTACGCGGACGGCTTCCAGCCCACCTGCAAGGCCGACGACGACCTGGGCCACGCGCTGGGCGATCCCGCCGAGCGCCTGCTGGCGACGGCCCTCAGCTACCGCGCCAACGGCATCTGCCCGGCGACGCCGCTGCGCGCGCGCAGCCTCGCTGGCGGCGGCCCGATGCAACTGGTGCGGCCGGAGGCGAAAGAGATTTCCATCCTGCGCCGCTGATGTAAAACACGACTATAATTTTCGCTTCATTCAATCCACGCTGGAAGCCCGTTCATGATCCGTTCCGCCATACTGCTTGCCCTTGCCTCCACCTCGACCCTGGCCGCCGCCGCTCCCGCCCCCGCACCACTGACCACCATCTCCGAACGCTCCGGCTTCCAGCACACCGGCCGCTACGACGAGGTGGTCGACCTGTGCGCGCGCTTCCAGAAGGCGTATCCGAAACAGGTGCGCTGCTTCGAGTTCGGCCGCACGCCGGAGGACCGGCCGATGCTGGCGCTGGCCGTCTCGCGCACCGGCGCGCTGAGCGCCGAGCAGGCGAAGAAGAAGGGCGTGCCGGTCATGCTGATCCAGGGCGGCATCCACGCCGGCGAGATCGACGGCAAGGACGCCGGCTTCCTGGCGCTGCGCGAGGCGCTGGAGAACAAGGCGGCGCCGGGCGCGCTGGACAAGCAGGTGCTGGTGTTCGTCCCGGTGTTCAACGTCGACGGCCATGAGCGTTTCGGCAAATGGAACCGCCCGAACCAGCGCGGCCCGGTGGAAATGGGCTGGCGCACCACGGCGCAGAATTTCAATTTAAACCGCGACTACGTCAAGGCCGACGCGCCGGAGATGCAGGCCATGCTGGCGCTGGTCAACGCCTGGGATCCGATCGCCTATGTCGACCTGCACGTCACCGACGGCGCCAAGTTCCAGCCGGACGTCTCGATCCAGGTCGAGCCGGTGCACGGCGGCGACGAGGAACTCAAGCGCTCGGGCGCGGCGCTGCAGACGGCCGTGATGGCGGACCTGAAGTCGCAGGGCTCGGATCCGAAGCCGTACTACATCTCCTTCGACAAGGAGGACGATCCGACCTCCGGCTTCGTCGACAGCATGCCGACGCCGCGCTTCTCGACCGGCTACTTCCCGCTGCGTAACCGCATCGCGATGCTGGTCGAAACCCATTCGTGGAAGGACTACCCGACCCGCGTGCGTATCACCCGCAACACCATCGTCTCGCTGCTGTCGCAGGTGGCGGCGCACGGCAAGCAATGGCAGCAGACCGCGCGGGAAGCCGACGCCCGCGCCGCAGCGCTGGCCGGCGCCGATGTGCCGCTCAGCTACCGCACCACCTTCAACGCCAAGACCATCCAGTTCCCCGGCTACGAATACACGCGCGGCTACTCGGAAGTGTCGGGCGGCCTGATGACCCATTACGACGAGAGCAAGCCGCAGATGTGGACCGTGCCGCTGCGCGACGAAGTGGTGCCCGATCTGAAAGTGGCGGCGCCGCAGGGCGGCTACGTGGTGCCGGCGGCGTTCGCGGCGCAGGTGGCGGCCAGGCTGAAGGTGCACGGCATCGTCTACAAGGTGATCGCCGCCGACCAGATGTCGGCTGAAGTCGAGACATTCCGCGCCACCAAGACCAAGTTCGGCGCGCAGTCGTTCGAGGGCCATCAGTCGCTGGCGGTGGAAGGGGAGTGGGGCCGCGAGCGCCGCAGCCTGGTCGCCGGCGCGCTGTTCGTGCCGATCGCGCAGCCGAAGGCGCGCCTGGTGATGACGATGCTGGAGCCGCGCGGCGCCGACGGCCTGCTGGCCTGGGGCCTGTTCAACAACGCCTTCGAGCGCAAGGAGTACATGGAGGACTACGTGGCGGAGCAGGTGGCGCGCGAGCAGCTCGAATCCGATCCGGCGCTGCGCGCCGAGTTCCAGAAGAAGATCGACAGCGACGCGGACTTCAACAAGACCCCGGCCAAGCGGCTGGAGTTCTTCGCCAAGCGCCATGCATCGTGGGACGAGCGCTTCAACCTGTACCCGGTGATGCGCACGGCGCAGAAGTTCTAAAGTAAAACGGGCCTTGCGGCCCGTTGTTGTTTTACAGCGTCGCAGCGCCCTTGTCTTGCTGGTGGCTGGCCATCTGCTCGTCCATCTGCTGCTTCATGATCGCGGCGATCTTGGCGGTGACGGTGGCCTGCTGTTCCGGCGACATGGCGTCGAATTGTTCCTGGGTGATGCCCATGCTCTTCATGATCGCGGCCGCCATGCGCTGGGCCGGCGTCATCTTCATGTACTTCTCCAGTTCCGACGCGGCCTGCGACTGCGTCGACTCCGCCTGCTTGAGCAGCGCGCCGAAATCGCCGCCGTCGCCGTTCTTCTTGGCCTTGCCGCTCAACAGCATCGATTCGCTGAAAGGCTTGGTTTCAATTTTCAGACCCATATGTATTCTCCCTGGTTATTGGAACTCCTTCCTAGCCGGGGGCGAGGGAAGACTTTGTCAACATTTTCATTTTGAATGGTACCAAGAATTACCGCTACTTGCGCTTCTGAGCGGTATGCCAGATTTGCAGAATATCGATGTGATGGGGCGTGACCCGATATGTCACCAAGTAATGCCGATGGATGACCAGCTCGCGCAGCCCTGGAGCCACCTCTTTGCCGAGGTAAGGGATATCGCGCAGCGCTTCGGTTTTGACGCGGATAGCGTTTGACAGTTTATTGGCGGCCAAAGGCTTGTCTGCCGCAATATGTTCGAGAATATCCTCCAAGCGGTGGAGGGCGCGGCTGGTCCAGCGTAGTTGACGCTTATGCGCCATGGCGCGCGAAAAGCGCGTTGACTTCATCTTCGGACGCGAACTCACCGCGATCCGCAGCGGCGATTGCCTCCGCCAGATCGCGCTGCTGCTCGCTGCGCCAATCGACGTAGTGCCTGAGCGCGTCCTGCGTAATCACTTCCAGGGATTGCCCAGAGGCGGCAGACAAGTCTGAGACCGACTGCTTCAAGTCATCATTCAGTTCGACGGTAATTTTCAGCGGTTTGCTCATGGCTTGCTCCGGCGTCCGAGAGGCTGATTATACGCGTCTTGTTCCGGCGCCGAATCGCACGCAAGCTTGATCGGCGCCAGAATAAGCGTACCTTATAGCGACTGCAGCGGGATCGTTCCAGGCATGGTCGTCGGGGTCGAGCAGGGCTCTTCGTCGAAGGCGATGTCGCCCAGCGGGTTGGCCTGGCCGTCGGCCTTGATGTCCTTGAAGCCGAACAGGTCGCGGTCCATCAGGTGCGACGGCACCACCGTCGACAGCGCCGAGAAGATGCTCTCGACGCGGCCGGGGAATTTCTTTTCCCATTCGCGCATCAGGCCCTTGATCTGCTTGCGCTGCAGGTTTTCCTGCGAGCCGCACAGGTCGCACGGGATGATCGGGAAGCCTTTGACTTCGGCATAGCGCTCGCTGTCTTCTTCCTTCACATACGCCATCGGGCGGATCACCATGTGCTTGCCGTCGTCCGACACCAGCTTGGCCGGCATGCCCTTGAGCTTCCCGCCGAAGAACATATTGAGGAAGAAGGTCTCGAGGATGTCGTCGCGGTGGTGGCCCAGCGCGATCTTGTTGCAGCCCAGTTCATCGGCGACGCGGTACAGGATGCCCCGGCGCAGGCGCGAACACAGCGAGCAGGTGGTCTTCCCTTCCGGGATCAGGCGCTTGACGATGCTGTAGGTGTCCTGGTTCTCGATGTGGAACGGGATGCCCAGCTTTTCCAGGTAGGCAGGCAGGATGTGGTCCGGGAAGTTCGGCTGCTTCTGGTCCAGGTTGACCGCGATGATCTCGAAGTTGATCGGCGCGCGTTCGCGCAGCGTCATCAGGATATCCAGCAGCGCGTAGGAGTCCTTGCCGCCGGACAGGCAGACCATGACCTTGTCGCCTTCCTCGATCATGTTGAAATCGCCGATGGCCTGGCCGACCAGGCGGCACAGGCGCTTGTGCAGCTTGTTGTTCTCCAGGGCGATCTTCTCGGCGGCCTTGGCGCTGACGTTGTTTTCCAATACTGCGTTCATACGGTTTCCTTGATCTTGAATACTTCCACGCCGACGCCTTCGCAGTCGGGATACACGTCCGGCTTCATGGTCGAGACGCGGGCCGCGCGCACGCGCGGATGTTCCAGCATCGAGCGCACGATGTCGTCGCACAGCGTCTCCTGCAGCTGCACGTGGCCGCGCGCCATCAGCCGGGCGATGGTGTCGCGCATGAAGTCGTAGTCCACCACTTCCTCCAGCTGGTCGTGGGTCGGCGAGGACACCGCCAGCGGGATGTACAGGTCGACGTTGATCAGCAGGCGCTGTTCGCCCTTTTTCTCGAACTCGTAGACGCCGATGTTGATCAGCACTTCGTAGTTGCGCAGGAACAGGCGGCGGCAGTCGTTCAGTTGCGGGTGGATCAGGGCGGACAACATGGTTTACCTTTTATTTATATAAACTATTTAGTCAAAAACATCACGTCGCGCGGCAGCGGCAGCAGGTGCTGGCCGCCGTCGACCAGCAGCGTGGTCCCGGTCAGGGCGCGCGCCGAGGCGGCGTAGACCACGCTGTCGGCGATGTCTTCGGGGGTGCTGGAACGGCCCAGCGGCGTTTGCTGGTGCGCGTCGGCGAAACCGGCTTCGGTCTGGTCGCCGGAGACCATGGTGATGCCCGGCGCGATGCCGACCACCCGCAGCGTCGGCGCCAGCTGCTGCGCCAGCATCGTGGTGGCGGTGTGCAGCGCGGCCTTGGACAGGGTGTACGACAAAAAATCAGGATTGAGATTGTACAGTTTTTGGTCGAGCAGGTTGATCACCACCGCCTGCGACCCGGCCGGCGTGGCCGCGTGCAGCGCCTGCGCCAGCAGGATCGGCGCGGCGACGTTGGCGCGCATGTGGGCGTCCAGCTTCGCGGCGCTGAAGTCGGCGGCGCTGTCGTAGGCGAACAGCGAGGCGTTGTTGACCACGCACTGCACCGCGCCCAGCGCCGCCACGGCGCGCGGCAGCAACGCGCGCACCGCTGCCTCGTCGGCCAGCTCGCATTGCAGCGCCACGGCGCGGCGGCCCAGCGCGGCGATTTCAGTCACCACCTGTTGCGCCTCGGCCTCGGAGGCGCGGTAGTGCACCGCCACGTCCCAGCCGGCGCGCGCCAGTCCGAGCGCGATGGCGCGGCCGATGCGGCGCCCCGCGCCGGTGACGAGTGCGACCTTGGCCTGCGGCGCGCGGCCTGGATTGTCCTGTGCTGTCATCATGTTTGTCTGGGTTTGTCTTGGCTATAATGCGGTATGTCCCTACCCGTACCTTCTAGCGACGCGCTGGCCGCGTCCCACGCCCTGCAGCACCTGATCGCCGCCGATATCGAACGCAATTCAGGCGCCATTTCCTTCGCCCGCTACATGGAGCTGGCGCTGTACGCGCCCGACCTGGGCTACTACAGCGGCGGCTCCGCCAAGCTGGGAAAGGATGGCGATTTTACAACCGCGCCGGAACTCACGCCGCTGTTCGGCGCGGCGCTGGCGCATGTCGCAGCCGCTATTATCGCCCAAAGCGCGCCGAGGATCCTCGAATTCGGCGCCGGCACCGGCAAGCTGGCCTTGGACATCCTCACCGAGATGGCCGCCATGGGCGTCCACGTCGAGCGCTATAGCATCGTCGAATTGTCCGGCGAACTGCGCGCGCGCCAGCAGGAAAAGCTGCGCGGCTTCCCGCAGGTGGAGTGGCTGGACGAATTCCCCGACGCCTTCGACGGCGTCGTCTTCGGCAACGAGGTGCTGGATGCGATGCCGGTCCACCTGGTGACCAAGCACCCGGACGGCTGGCGCGAGCTGCAGGTGACGGTGCGCGAAGGGCGCTTCGATTATCTGGAAGTCCCCACCGCGCCGGCGCTGCAGGCGCAGATCGAACGCCAGATCGACGGCCATGCCGAACTGCCGGTCGGCTACGTGACCGAGGTGCACGGCGTGGCCTGCGGCTTCATGGCCACCCTGAGCCGCATGCTGCGCAACGGCCATGCCAACGCCGCCTTCCTGTTCGACTACGGCTTCCCGGCGCACGAGTACTACCTGGACCTGCGCGCCACCGGCACGCTGATGTGCCACTACCGCCACCACGCCCACGCCGACCCGTTCTACTACCCGGGCCTGCAGGACATCACCGCCCACGTCGATTTCACGGCGATGGCGCTGGCGGCGCAGGACGCCGGCATCGACGTGCTGGGCTACCTGAACCAGTCCCACTTCCTGATCGGCGCCGGCATCGGCGAGCTGCTGCTGCGCACCGACCCGTCCGACGTCAAGGCCTACCTGCCGCAGGCGAGCGCGCTGCAAAAGCTGGTGTCGCCGGCCGAGATGGGCGAGTTGTTCAAGGTGCTGGCGGTGGGCAAGGGCGTGGCGCTGCCGGACGCCGTCGCCGTGCACGACCGCAGCCATCGTCTGTAGACAGAATGGCACAGTAGATCGAATAGCAAGCCGATTCCCCGCCTGATCGCTGAGTTGTGCGGGCGAAGATCGGCTATGATGAATGATTCCGCGTCGATAAACCCGTTATGGCCAAGATCCACACTCACTATGACAATCTGAAGGTGTCGCGTATGGCGCCGCAGGAGGTCATACGTGCGGCTTACAAGGCGCTCAGCCAAAAATACCATCCGGACAAGAATCCGGGGGATGAGAAGGCTGCGCGCATCATGGCCATCCTCAACAGCGCCTACGACACGCTGTCCGACACCCAGCGCCGCAAGGAGCACGACGAGTGGATCGCCGCCGAGGAGTGGGAGATCGAGTGGCTCGAGAGCACCCGCCACGAGGACGGCCACCGCGGCGGCGACAAGCACCGCCACGACGGCCCCGAGCGCGCCTGGCATCCCGACCACGTCGACGATGCGCCGCGGCCGCACCGCCGCCGGCGCGACTGGCGCTGGTGGGGCGGCCTGGCCGCCTGCCTGGCGCTGGGCTGGGCCGGCGGCATGACCATGATGAACGAGCCGCGCCTGCTGTCGAAGCTGACCGCGAGCTGGGACGGCCGCAGCGGCATCGACGCCAACGCGGCGTCGCCGCAGCGCGGCGGCGCGCGCGGCGAAAGCCTGGCCGAGCCCTCCCATCCCGATCCGAAGGCCGAGCTGCGCGACGCCTGGGCCACGACGGACCGCGGCGCGGCGGGCGGCGGCAGGCCGGCGCCGATCAAGGTCATGGCGCTGTCGCAGGTGGTGCTGCCGAGCGCCGGCGCCGAGTGCGACAGCGAAACCCAGACGCTGGTGGCGCCCAACGGCGAACCGTGGCCGGTCAAGTCCGGCTACATGGAGGGCTTCCCGGTCGGTAACCGCGGCGACGACATGCAGCTGACGCTCGACAACGCCGGCAACGCCTCGGCGGTGTTCGTCAAGGTGTACGACATGGACCGCCACTCCAACGTGCGCTATGCCTATGTGCAGGCGCACGACAGGCTGCTGGTCGACAAGCTGCTCAACGGTAAATACGAAATCCGCTACCAGAACCTCGATGTCGGCGCCAACCCGGGCGCCTGCGGCGGCGCCAACCGCACCGCCGCCGCCAGCGCCGACGCGGCCGCGCCGCCGGCCAACAACTAACGCAGCGCCAGCGCCGGGCCGTCGTCGAGCCGGAACACGCTGACCGAGGCCGACAGCGTCGCCGCCTCGTCGCGCAGGCTTTGCGCGGCGGCCGCCGCCTGTTCCACCAGCGCCGCGTTCTGCTGCGTCATCTCATCCATTTGCGCGATCGCCTCGTTGACCTGGCCGATGCCCATGCTTTGCTCCTGGCTGGCGGAGCTGATCTCGGCCATGATGTCGGCCACCTGCCGCACCGAGGTGACGATCAGGCCCATGGTCTGCCCCGCCTCGTCCACCACGATGCTGCCGCCGTCGACCTGCCGCACCGAATCGTCGATCAGCACCTTGATCTCCTTGGCCGCCGTGGCGCTGCGCTGGGCCAGGCTGCGCACCTCCGACGCCACCACCGCGAAGCCGCGCCCCTGTTCGCCGGCGCGCGCCGCCTCCACCGCCGCGTTCAGGGCCAGGATGTTGGTCTGGAAGGCGATGCCGTCGATGACGTCGATGATGTCGACGATCTTGCGCGAACTGGCCTTGATCGAGCCCATGGTGTCGACCACCTGGGCCACCAGTTCGCCGCCGCGCGTGGCCACCGACGACGCCGAGATCACCAGCTGGTTGGCCTGGCGCGCGTTGTCGGCGTTCTGCTTGACGGTGGCGGTGAGCTGCTCCATCGACGAGGCGGTTTCCTCCAGCGAGCTGGCCTGCGACTCGGTGCGGCCCGACAGGTCCAGGTTGCCGCCGGCGATCTCGCCGGCGGCGCGGTGGATGGCGCCGGTGCTGCGGCGCACCTCGTGCACGGTGTCGGCCAGGCTGTCGTTCATGTGGCGCAGCGCGGTCAGCAGTTCGCCGGTCTCGTCCTTGCCGCCGGCCGCGATGCGGGTGCTCAGGTCGCCCGCCGCCACCGACTTGGCCACCGCCACCGCCGTCTCCAGCGGACCGGTGATCGAGGCGGTGATCCACACCGCCAGCGCGGCCGAGGCGAGCAGGGCGAGCGCGCCCATGACCATCATCATGCGGCGCGAAAAATCGATGTGGCCGGTGGCGGCGCGGCCGCCGGCCTCGATGTCCATCTGCTGTTGCGCCGCCATGCGGCCGGTCAGGTCCAGCAGCGCGTCGAGGGCGGGGAAGGCCTCGCTGTTCATCAGGGCGGTGGCGCCGTCCTTGTCGTCCGCCTCCACCAGGTCGGCCACCTTCAGGAAGGCGACGCTGTAGGCCGCGCGCGCGGCGGCGATTTTGGCCAGCAGCGCCTTTTCGTCCGGCGTGTCGGCCAGCCGGCCCAGCGTGGCGAGCGCGGCGTCGATGACTTTTTTGTCCTGGTCAATCCGCTCGTAGCTCTTGGCGCGCAGCGCCTGGTCGGAGACGATGAACAGGGCCAGCAGGCGGCGCGCGTCCTCGCGGGCGGCGGCGTCGATGGCCACGGCGGCGGTGGCGCTGGGGGCGTCGCGCTCGACGATGTCGCGGGTGGCGGCGCCGATGGCGCCGAAGCGGCCGATGCCGGTCACGATGGTGGCGAGCATCAGCAGCACCAGCAGGCCGAATGCCGCGCCCAGGCGGGTCTTGATCTTGAGGTCGGCGAGCAGGGCTACTTGCATGATGAGGGTCCTTTGCGGAGGTGATGGGGCGGATGCCTCGCATCGGTCGCGCGGGCGGCGCAAACCTTACACCGGCGCGGGCACGGAAAAGTGTCGCATTGTAAAAACCGTGGCGCTGTTGCTATCGATTCCGAAGGGGGTTGTCACAGGGGGGGAATCTGATTATGCTAGGTTAACGACAGCCAACGGATGCCCCACAGGAGATTGCGCATGACCGATTCCACCCCCTCAGACGACAACTGGCTGATCGACGAAGACGAGGAAGACGTCGCGGCCGGGGCTCTGGGGGCGCCGGACCAGCGCTCGTGGCGCGTGCTGATCGTCGACGACGACGTCGATGTGCACGCGGTGACGCGGCTGGCGCTGCGCAACGTCAGCTTCAAGGGGCGCGAGCTGGAGCTGTTCTCGGCCTACAGCGGGCGCGAGGCCTACGACATCCTGCGCGACACGCCGGACGTGGCGCTGGTGCTGCTGGACGTGGTGATGGAGACCGACGACGCCGGCCTGATCCTGGCGCGGCGCATCCGCGAGGAGCTGCACAACGCCATCGTGCGGGTGGTGCTGCGCACCGGCCAGCCGGGCCAGGCGCCGGAGCAGCGCGTCATCATCGAATACGACATCAACGATTACAAGGCCAAGACCGAGCTGACCACGCAGAAGCTGTTCACCACGGTGATCTCGGCGCTGCGCGCGTACGAGAGCCTGAACATGCTCGAGCGCAGCCGCATCGGCCTGGGCAAGATCCTGGCCGGCGCCACCAATCTGTACCAGATCCACTCGCTGCGCGAATTCGCCTCGGGGGTGCTGAACCAGGTCAGCGCCATCCTCGACGTCGGCTCGGACGGCGTGCTGTGCCTGATGCAGGGCGACACCGGCGTCACCACCGTGGTGGCGGCCACCGGCGGCTACGCGGCGCTGAGCGAGGCCGAGCTGATGCCGACCGCGCACCCGCTGTGGCCGACCATCGCCAAGGCCTTCGCGGAAAAGAAATCGCAGTACGAGCATCCGGCCAACGTGTTGTTCATCCATACGCAGGAGAATCGCGAGGTGGCCATTTCGGTGACGCCGCCGTGGCCGCTGGCGCAGATCCAGCGCGACCTGCTGGAGGTGTTCTGCCAGCGCATCGCGGCGGCGTTCGACAACCTGTACATGTTCGGCCAGCTGCGCAAGGCGCAGGAGGCGACCGTGGTGGCGCTGGCCGACCTGGCCGAGTTCCGCGACAGCGGCACCGGCGGCCACGTGCGGCGGGTGCAGATGTTGTCGACCTCGCTGGCCAACCGGCTGGCCGAGCGCGGCGCCTATCCGGACCAGATCACGCCGCAACTGCTGGAGATGATCGGGCTGGCGTCGATCCTGCACGATGTGGGCAAGGTGGCGACGCCGGACCACATCCTGCTCAAGCCGGGCATCCACACGCCGGAGGAGCGGGCCGAGATGCAGACCCACGCGGCGGTGGGCAAGTCGATCCTGGAGCGGGCGGCGAACATGGTCGACGGCGTCAGCTATTTGACCTACGGCGCCGAGATCGCCGGCGGCCACCACGAGCATTTCGACGGCAACGGCTATCCGAACCAGCTCAAGGGGCGCGAGATTCCGATTTCGGCGCGGATCGTGGCGGTGATCGACGTGTTCGATTCGCTGCTGCACGAGCGTCCGTACAAGGAGCCGTGGCCGCACACCGAGGTGATGAGCTACATCACCGAGCGCGCCGGCAAGCAGTTCGATCCGGAGGTGGTGGCCGCGCTGCTGGACCTGATCGAGCGCGACCCGAGCATCGGCCGCACGCCTGACTAAACTCCGGGGTCAGTTCCAAAAACTGGACACGAGCTCTGCTGTAGCGGCCGCTACAGCAGAGCTCGTGTCCAGTTTTTGGAACTGACCCCGGATTAGCCGCGCACCATCGCCTCGAACTGCGCCACCGGCATCGGCCGGGCGAACAGGTAGCCCTGCGCTTCGTCGCACTGCTTGGCGCGCAGGAAGTCGCGCTGCGCTTCCGTTTCCACCCCTTCCGCCACCACCGCCAGCCCCAGTGAATGGGCCAGCGCGATGGTCGCGGCGACGATCACCGCATCGTTCGGATCGCTCTCGATATCCTTGACGAAGCCGCGGTCGATCTTGATGCGGTCGATCTCGAACAGCTTCAGATAACTCAGCGACGAATACCCGGTGCCGAAGTCGTCGATCGCCACCTTGATGCCGCGCGAACGCAGCTCCACCAGCAGCGCGCGGCTGCGCTCCGGATCCTGCATCGCCGCCGATTCGGTGATCTCCAGCTCCAGCAAGGCCGGCTCGATGCCGTGCGCCTGCAGCAGCCGGTCCAGCTGCGGCAGCAGGCCCGGGCCGTGACACTGCCGCGCCGACAGATTGACCGCCAGCCGCAGATGCGCCAGCGCCGGCGTGCGCCACGACGCCAGCATCGCGCAGGCGCGCTGCAGCACCCAGTCGCCCAGCGGCAGGATCAGCCCCGACTCCTCGGCGATCGGGATGAAGCGGTCCGGCCCCACCATGCCCAGCTCCGGATGGTGCCAGCGCAGCAGCGCCTCGGCGCCGATGATGCGCTGCGTCGCCAGCTCCACCTGCGGCTGCAGGTACAGCTCGAATTCGTTCTGCTCCAGCGCCTGCCACAGCCGGTTCTCCAGCAGCAGCCGCTCGTGGGTGGCGGCGTTCATCGCCGCCGAGAAGAACTGGAAGTTGCCGCGTCCCTGGCTCTTGGCGGCGTACATCGCGGTGTCGGCGTGGCGCATCAGGGTGCTGCCGTCGTCGCCGTCGGAAGGGAACATGGCGACCCCGACGCTGGCGCCGCTGTGGACGGTTTTGCCCTGCAACTGGTACGGCGCGCCCAGCGCGTCGACGATGCGCACGGCGATGTTGGACGCTTCGTCCGGCGTCACCGTGCCGGAGGTGACGACGATGAATTCGTCGCCGCCCAGGCGGGCGATGGTGTCGACCTCGCGCAGCAGTTCCTGCAGCCGCTGCGCCACCGCCACCAGCAGCAGGTCGCCGGTCTGGTGGCCGTGGGTGTCGTTGATTTTCTTGAAGTGGTCGAGGTCGATGAACAGCACCGCCGCCGCGCCGCCGGCGCGCCGCGTCTGCGCCAGCAGCTGCTCGAGCCGCAGGTTCAGCGACAGCCGGTTGGCCAGGCCGGTCAGCGTGTCGTGGTGCGCCAGGCGGTGGATGTGCTGCTGCGCCAGGTGCTGCTCGGTGAGGTCGTGCAGGATGGCGACGAACAGGTGCTCGTCCGGCAGCTCCACTTCGCTCACCGACATCGCCAGCGGGAATTCGCTGCCGTCGCTGCGCCAGCCGGGGATTTCGTATTCGTGCGTGACGCCGCAGGCGATCATGCGCAGCAGGCCCGCCGCGTCGAGACCGGCCGCTTCGCCGACGCCGACCGGGAGCAGGCTGTCGAGCTTGAGCGCGGTCATCTTTTCCGGCGCGTAGCCGAACAGCCGCCCGGCCGCCGCGTTGGCCGACATCAGCACGCCGTCGCCGTCGATGGTGAGGATGGCGTCGGCCGCCTTGTTCAGGATCGCCTGCAGCCTGGCCTCGCGTTCGCGCAGCCGCGCCGTGCTGTCCTTGACCTGGCCCTGGATGCGCGCGCGTTCGCCGCTGATCAGCAGCATCAGCGCGCCCAGCAGGCCGGTCAGCAGCAGGCCGCAGGTCAGCACGGTCCAGCTTTGCCAGCCGCGCTGCTGCTGCAGGTAGGCCGGCGTCGGCGCCAAGGTCAGCTCGTAGATGCGGCCGCCGAAGTGCAGCTGGCGCTGGTAGTCGGCCGGCGTCGCCGGGCGGCGCAGCGTGTCGTGCACCACGCGGCGCGCGCTGTCGTCGTCCATGTCCTCGAAGCGCACCAGGAAGTGGCCGAACTCGGAGCGCTTGAGCGCTTGCTCCAGGTTGGCGCCGAACTGCATCGAGATCAGCAGCGCGCCGATGGCCTGGCGCGGGCTGTTGTTGGGGTAGACCATCTGCAGCAGCAGCAGGCCGGCGCCGGCGCGCTGCGAGATCAGCTGCAGCGGCGCGGTGGCGGTCGGCTGGCCGGACTGGATGGCGCGTTCCAGCGCGGCGCGGCGCTGCGGATCGTGCAGGAAGTCCAGGCCGAGGTAGGCGCGCGCGCGCAGCGGCTCGATGAAGGTGGAGACGAAGTAGCGTTCGCGCGGCTCGGCCGGCACGAATGCGCCCGCGCCCACGCGCTGGCGGATCTGGAAGTCGGCCGCGCCGCTGCGCCGCGCCCACGCCTCGAAGGCCGGGCGCGCGGCGCCTTCCACCGGCATCAGCCAAGCCATCGACAGCAGTTCGGGGCGCTGGTCCAGGTAGCCGTGCGCCAGATTGCCGAAGTCGTCGGCGTTGAGCGCGCGGCGCGGATCGTTGAGCGCCTTGGCCATGGCGAACAGGAAGCGTTCGTGTTCGCTGAACTGCGCCTGCAGCAGGTCGCCGGTCTGCTGCGCCTTGAGGCGGAAGGCCTGCAGCTGCTGGTTGTTTTCCCAGCGGTCGGCCTGCAGGTAGATGGCGATGAAGGCGGCGGCCGACAGCAGCAGCGGCAGGCCCACCAGCGTGCGGCGACGCGCCCACAGCGCGCGCGGGCGGCCGATGACGATCCACGTCAGCGGCGCCGCCAGCAGGATGCCGATGGTGTCGCCCATCCACCACGCCAGCCAGTCGATGCCGATGGTCGACCACGACAGGATGCCGAGCACGCCCATGCCCGCCAGCGACACCGTGCTGCTGACCACCGTGATGGTCACGGCCAGCAGGATGAAGCCGACCACGTCGCGCCCGGAGCCGATGGCCGGATCGATGTAGCGGCGGAACAGCACGCTGCCGCACCAGGCTTGCAGCGCGGCGCCGACGGCCGGCGCGCAGGCCGCCAGCAGCGCCAGCGGCGTGATGCCGGCGGCGCTCAAGGCGGGGTAGACCAGGTTGACCGACAGCGAGCCGAGCGCCACCGCCGGCAGCAGCCTGGCGCCGCCGATCACGCAGGCGGCCAGGCCGATGCCGGCCGGCAGGAAGATCGGGGAGGCGTAGCTGGGCGGCAACGATAGCAGCAGGCCGAGCCGTCCAGTAAGGAAGTAGGCGGCCCAGAGGCCGAGGTTGGCAAGCAGTAGAAGGGGCCAGCGGCCGCTACGATGGTTCAAATCCCGGGCTCCAGATGTCACATTGTTTGAACCGATTGTATAGGAAAATATGCAACGTAAAAACAACACTTGCACTTTTGCAGTTGGTGCAGTTAAAATCTCGCCCCGAAGCAGACGGTTCATCCGCACAGTGCGAAATAAAGCAGTACAGCGCGCAGTGAGGGGTTGACAGGTCAAAGAAGTTGCTTCATACTCTGCGGTTCCTCGCGGAGGGGTGGCCGAGTGGTTAAAGGCGACAGACTGTAAATCTGTTCTCTATGAGTACGCTGGTTCGAATCCAGCCCCCTCCACCAAGTTTTTGCAAGAAGACTGAGTGGCGCAAGTAAAAATTGAAGTGTGAACAATCCTCGCGGGTGTAGCTCAATGGTAGAGCAGAAGCCTTCCAAGCTTACGACGAGGGTTCGATTCCCTTCACCCGCTCCAGTGTTGTTGCAATGCAGATGCGCAAGCAGGGCATCAAATAGCAGTACCCCATAAGCCCTTTTAGCTCAGTGGTAGAGCACTCCCTTGGTAAGGGAGAGGCCACGTGTTCAATCCACGTAAAGGGCACCAGAATTCGCAGTATCCGCAACACCGCAGCATATATACATACGCAGCATCATCAAGACAGTCGGGCGCGAGCCCAGGCAATCACACCAAATCGTTAGGAGTCTAAAATGGCAAAAGGTAAATTCGAACGGACCAAGCCGCACGTCAACGTCGGCACCATCGGTCACGTTGATCACGGCAAGACCACCCTGACCGCTGCGATCGCAACTGTTCTGTCGAAAAAATTCGGCGGCGAAGCTAAAGCATACGACCAGATCGATGCAGCTCCAGAAGAAAAAGCACGCGGCATCACCATCAACACCGCGCACGTCGAGTACGAAACCGCAGCGCGTCACTACGCGCACGTTGACTGCCCAGGCCACGCCGACTACATCAAGAACATGATCACCGGCGCAGCGCAGATGGACGGCGCGATCCTGGTGTGCTCCGCAGCTGACGGCCCAATGCCACAGACCCGCGAACACATCCTGCTGGCACGTCAAGTTGGCGTTCCATACATCGTCGTGTTCCTGAACAAGTGCGATCTGGTCGACGACGAAGAGCTGCTGGAACTGGTCGAAATGGAAGTGCGCGAGTTGCTGTCGAAGTATGAATTCCCAGGCGACGACCTGCCAATCATCAAAGGTTCGGCACGTAAAGCACTGGACGGCGACACCGGTCCTCTGGGCGAGCAGGCCATCATGGCCCTGGCCGACGCACTGGATTCGTACATCCCTACGCCAGAGCGCGCAGTGGACGGCGCCTTCCTGATGCCAGTGGAAGACGTGTTCTCGATCTCGGGTCGCGGCACCGTCGTTACCGGTCGCGTTGAGCGCGGTATCGTCAAAGTCGGCGAAGAAATCGAAATCGTCGGTATCACCGACACCGTCAAGACCACTTGCACCGGCGTGGAAATGTTCCGCAAGCTGCTGGACCAGGGTCAAGCCGGCGACAACGTTGGTCTGCTGCTGCGCGGCACCAAGCGTGAAGACGTACAGCGTGGTCAGGTTCTGGCGAAGCCAGGCTCGATCAAGCCGCACAACCACTTCACCGGCGAGATCTATGTTCTGTCGAAAGACGAAGGCGGCCGTCACACCCCGTTCTTCAACAACTATCGTCCACAGTTCTACTTCCGTACCACCGACGTGACCGGTTCGATCGAACTGCCAGCGGACAAAGAAATGGTCATGCCAGGCGATAACGTGTCGATCACCGTCAAGCTGATCAACCCGATCGCGATGGAAGAAGGTCTGCGCTTCGCAATCCGCGAAGG
>Ga0247812_10000447_pt1 | contig 27116 bp, 24 predicted proteins | sample UWRJL149409B1_FD_178011 | JGI IMG/M metagenome (GOLD analysis project Ga0247812, IMG submission 178011) | Plant litter microbial communities from Arlington Agricultural Research Station in Wisconsin, United States - UWRJ-L149-409B-1 | ecosystem: Environmental > Terrestrial > Plant litter >...
CGCCAATTTCTACGGGAACCATGGCTACTTTGTTACCTTCTTTTAGAACATAAACAAAGAATTTATCCTGAATATCCTTTACACTCGCCATTGGAACCGTAATGACAGAAGTCAGACTGCTATTAAGTACTACTCTGGCAGAACCTCCTGAACGCAATTGCTTTTTAGGATTAGAAAAAACAGCTTTTAAAGCAATACTTCCTGTTGTACGGTCGACATTACCACTAGCTACTTCCAGTTTTCCCTGATGCTCGTATACACTGCCATCAGCCAGAATTAAACTTACGGTTTGATTGGATTTTGCATCTTTAGAAAATTCCAGATAATCTGCTTCGCTTAAGGAGAAATAAACAAAAACTGTATTGATTTCCGAAAGAATGGTAAGAGGAACGGTATCCGTTGGTGTAACAAGATTACCAACACGATTTGGAATCCTGCTGATGTAGCCGCTTACCGGTGCTTTTATCAAAGAAAAATCAGCGTTAAGCTGTGAAGATCCCAATGCTGCTTTTGCCTGTGCTGCCTGAGCTGATGCTGCATCATAATTGGCCTGTGCAGTTTTGAGCTGCATGTCTGAATATACTTTTGCCTCAACAAGCGGTTTGATCTTTTCGATTTCCAGCTTGGCATTGGCAAGGTTCGCCAAGGCACTTTTATAAGCTGCACGGCTGTTATTTACCTGTTCTGCATACACATCTGCTTTGATTTTAAACAGCGATTGTCCTTTGGTAACATAATCTCCTTCTTTCACATAAATCGCTTCCAGATAACCTGAAACCTGCGCTTTTATGTCAACATTTACGGTACCTTCGATAATACCCGGATATTTTTTTTCTATTTCGCCTGTGATCAATTTAGCCTGAAAAAAATCTACTTCTGGTTTTGGAGGCACTACACCTTCCTGTCCGCTTTTACCACATGAAGAAAAGCTAATGATAATCAATAAAACGACCATTTTGCTGAGTGTTTTATTATTTTGAAAAAATTGTTTTGTCATTTTATTTCACTTTTAATGAATACATAGGATTTGATGACAAAATAACAACCCAAAAGCCTCTTGAATGAGTGTAACTTTACCCAACCGTATTTATTTGACACTGAAACGAACAATAATACAACCGAGAAAAATGGCATGCTGAGAGCGCAGGGAGCGAGTTTTAATCGAAAGATTTGTAGATCGTGACAGGTCTTTTTTTTCCGCGCAAAATGGTGGTTTCGATAGCTATAAAATTATCCTGCTCAAAAGAAGTTAATTGTTCGAAAAATGACTGCGTGATCAGAAGATTGGTTTTATAATCGTTGCATAAATCACGAACACGGGCTGCAGTGCTGAGAACATCTCCGTGATAGGCAATTTCGGTTTTGATTTGTCCAATTTCGGCAACGGTTACAAGACCTTCATTAATAGAAGCTTTGAACCTTGGAACTAAACCAAATTTACGCTGATACAACTCTTTTTTTTCCCAGTAATCTCACTACAAAGGCCTCATATAATTCTATACATTGCTGTCTTTTAAAACCTTCTTTTACTTTCCAGGTAAGCACGGCTTCGTCGCCTACATATTGGTAAACTTCGGCATTATACTCTATTAATATTTCTGATAAATCTGTAAAGCATTCCTGCAATAAAAGACTGTAATTATAATGGCCCACTTCTTCTGCAACTGTGGCTGAAGAACACATATCCAAAAACATAAAAACCCGGTATTCTACAACAGGAATCATGTAATTACCTCGTAAAAGATTCTTAAAATAATGACTTCCTAACCTGCGGCTAAAGGCTTGTAAAAGGGTAATAAAAATATGAACAATTAAACAGTAGGCTGTAAAGCAAACCATCCACTTTGTATTAACCTGAAGTGCAAACCAATTATTAATCCTGATGTAATGCACTTTGTTGAGTTCGAGCACGATCAAAAGACCAAGAAAACAAACTACCAGAAATAAAAGACTTCGAAGTAACGTAGTGAGCAATATCCCGTAATTATGAAAAAACCTGGGATAAACCAATTCCTGCAAAAGAAAAAGAATGGTTCCCATAAAAATCCCTGCCGTTAAAGCTCCTGTTATTTCTGACAGTAAAAAATCTTTTACACCAATTTTATTGGTAATAAAAAAAGTTTCATCGATCATGCTGTACGTCATGAAGACATAAAACAAGAAAGCAGCTATCCAAAGTGCTATAATCTGCAGGTATTCTTTAAATTTTAAAAATGTTTTTAGGGAATATTTCATTAAAGATAATTTTGATGCAACTCAAACCAAAAAAGATCCTTTTGGTTCGAAATAATATGCAGCAAAATTAAAACGAGAGTAAACGTAAATACAGGAAAGTATTACCCAAACGGTGATTAAACGAACCGAATAGTAAGTTATACCGCCTAAAATGAAGTTTTGAAAATTATATTTAGCGATCCATCCATTGCTTGAAAAAAGGTGCTTTTTCCCTGCTGATGATTACTTCACGCTCAGGATCTGCTTTAAGCTGAATTTTGAGCTTGGCATTAAAATAATTGGCGATCGATTTGATGCTTTCGGCACGAATAAAGAATTGTCTGTTGGCCCGAAAAAAAACATCGGGATCAAGTTCTTCCTCTAATTCTTCCATGGTTTGCGGAATGGGTATTATAGTGCCGTTTTTAAGAAAAAGGTGCGAAGTTTTAAATTCTGAATACACAAAATCAATATCGGCTACATCAATGCTTTTGTAACCATCGCGATAGGTAACCAAAAAACGTAATCTAAAAGAAGGTTTGTTCAGGAATCCTTTCAAAATTGCACCAATATCCTCGGTATTATTTTTAACTTTTGAGACCGATTTAAATTTTTTCAATGCCTGCTCGAGTTCGGTTTTTTCGATAGGTTTCATCAAATAATCGATACTGTTTACCTTAAATGCGCGTACAGCATATTCATCATAAGCGGTTGTAAATATGATGGGACAAGTTATTTTTACTTCTTCAAAAATCGAAAAACTAATTCCATCTGCCAAACGAATATCCATGGTGATTAAATCGGGCATCTCATTCGTGTTCAGCCATGTTATGGCACCCTGAACTGTATCTATTATTTCCAGGATTTCGCAATCCGGCTCTAATTCTTCCAACAATCTTTTAAGACGATTGGCATTGATACTTTCATCTTCTATAATTAAAATTTTCATAGTATTAAATTAAGGGCAGACGCACACAATAAAACCCATTAGATTCTGAAAAAACAGGCATTCTGTCAAACAAAATTTTATATCTAAACTCAATATTCTTATTTCCTACTCCGGTCGAAATAAAGTTTTTGCCTGATGTTGCCTGCAAATTATTGCGCACGACAAGATCCCCAACATCAGAATAAATAGCAATAATAAGCGGATTTGCTATTGTTGCACTGTTATGTTTTACAGCATTTTCGACTAATAATTGCAGCGTTAAGGGCGGCAAATGAAGATCTAAACACGACATATCTATTTGCAGTTTTAACTCTACTTTTTCGCCCAAACGTTTTTTTAACAAATAAAAATAAGCATTTAAAAATTCTATTTCCTCTCTTACCGTAATAGTATCTTTATCGAGATTCGAAATCATATAGCGATACACGCGCGTAATATTTTCCAGAAAAGACGCTGCAGATTGCTGGTCTTCGTGAATTAGCTCTGTAAGTGTACTGAAATTATTAAAGATAAAATGAGGATCGAGCTGTAGTTTTAACGATTCTAACTCAGACCTGGTAACGGCTTCCTGCAATTCAGAAGCTTTAATTTTTAGCTCGGCTGCTTCTTCAGAAGTCACACGCCAGCGGTTCAGCAAAAAGATACTGGTATGAATGAAACTGATAAAGAGAGACAATATAGCAGCCATTAAATTTGACTGCCATATTTGTACCAATTCACTTTCTTTTAAGGGGGTCCAGGAATAAAAAAACTGCCATAAATACGAAAAGGAATAATTTAAAAGAATATTTCCTGCGATAAGACATATAAATTGCGCAAAGGCCCTGAAAATAGGCTTTTGCTCCCAGCTGATCCAATAATTAAGACTTCGGCCTACAAAAAGACTTAATTCTGTCAGGACGGCGCAATACACCAGAATGATAAAGATATCAACTGTCCAGTCTAAAACCAGTAAAGTATTTTGTTCAAAATCCTGATAGGGATTCAAAAAATAATATGATGATAAATAGAGAAAAAAAACAACGGGTATTACAATAATCCTATAATATTTATAGAAAAAATTCTTCCCTCCTGTTTTATTTTGCACGTTTGCATCCATAGGCTTATATACTGATAATAGATGCATTATAATAAATAAAAACTTGAACCGTTTTTCTATTGATACATCAAATCTTGTTTTAATATTTTTCCAACTGTTGATGATTCTACCGCCTTTAGCGCTCTCATCACTCCCCATTTTATACAGGTTGCTCCCCATGAAAATCCGGCTCCAAAAGTAGTAATCAGTATGTTCTGACCTTCTTTAAAATCGTCTTTAAAATCCCAAAGGCATAGTGGTATAGTGGCTGAAGTGGTATTCCCGTATTTATCGATATTTACTTTTACTTTCTCGATACCAATATTCAAATGTTCGCTTACTGATTTTATAATTCTCAGATTAGCCTGATGCGGCACCACCCAGTCAATATCTTCTACTGTTAAGTCATTACTGGCAAGAGTCTCCTTAGAAACGTTTGACATGGACTCAACTGCTTTTTTGAATACATAGGAACCTTCCTGTTTGATAAAATGTTCTCTGTGAATGATACTTTGCATCGTTGCAGGCACTTTTGAGCCTCCTGCTGGTACTAAAAGTGCAGATGTACCGCTTCCGTCTGTACGCAGGATGCTTTTCATCATTCCGTACTCTAAATCTGTTTTTTCTAAGAGAACGGCTCCTGCTCCGTCTCCAAAAAGAATACAAGTATTACGGTCTTCATAATCTACAATAGAACTCATGGTATCCGCTCCTACTACAACCACTTTTTTGTAACGTCCGCTTTCGATCATGGTAGTCGCCATTTCTAATGCGTATAGGAAACCGCTGCAGGCACCGTTTAAATCAAATCCAAACGCATTTGTAAATCCGCTTAGTTCGCATACTTTACTCGCTGTAGGAGTTAAAAGATGATCCGGCGTTGCAGTTGCCAATACTAAACCATCAATTTCCAGACGATCTATTTCATAAGTATCTAATAAATTCTCGATTGCTGCACTAGCAAGATCTGATGTTGCCAGATTTTCATCTGTAGCCAATCTTCGCTCTTTTATTCCAGTTCTTTTTATTATCCAGTCTTCAGTTGTGTCAACCATTCTTGAAATCATCTCATTACTTAATATAGAGTTGGGTACAAAACCTCCTATAGCTGTAATTGTTGCCTTCATTTTTATTTGTTTTTGTTATTTTGAATCTTTTCTTTTGCTGTTTTTTTTTGGGAGAAAAAGCAGACTGCAAAATAACGTCAGAAATTTGGAAAAGACAAGAGCGGTATGTCTAAACCTGCTGCCATAATTCTAGTTTTGCTTTTATGTACTAAAGAATCCCAAAAACCATACTTTTGTGGCACCATTACTAGTATATCGGCATTATAAATGTTAATTTCTTTCTTAATCTCATTTATTACCGCATTCGATTTAACAGTTTTATAGAGGTATTTTACCTGTTGAAACTCTTCTTCGAGAGTAGAACTCAATAATAATCGGTCTTGTTCCTGCTTAAGATCATCTAATTTTGCATCTACACTAAAAAATTCTACTTCTGCTCCCAGATTCCCCACAATGCTTCTTAACCAACTGAATCTTTTGATAGACGAAAAACTTAAAGTGTCGCAGGCATAGAGTATTTTTTTTATGTTTTGAAAGCGTGCATTTAGAGGAACAGCCAATACAGGCGTATTTAAATTTTTAATTACTGATGTTGTCGAATTGCCCATAAGTTCTTGTTCGAAAGAGCGTTCCGCCATGCCCATAACAACCAGTTCGGCATTATGAAGCTCTATTAACGACGAAAGTTCATCTTCTAAAAATGAATAACTGCAAAAGCAACTAACTTCAATATTAAAAGCACCGGCAATGTCTCTACCTAAAGTTTTTAGTCTTTCGGATGCCTTGTCTAGTTGTTTCTGCATTGCTTCTGCGCTAATGTGAGAATTGGCACTATGAATGTCTAACTGAAAAGAGTTAAAAAGAATAAGACTGGCATTAGCGCTTTTTGCTAGTCCGGCAGCGTATGTAACAGCATTATTGGCTATAGCCGAAAAATTTGTTGCTGCTATAATAGTGGGATGTAAATTCATAAAATATCAATTAAGCAATTAATCTGGTAAAAGTGCTCAAATAAACTTTTGGGGATTTAATAAATAATACTGTAGCGTCATTATCTACTTCCCAAACGTATTTTTTGGCTTCCGAAATTTAAACCTTAATTATTATTTTATTACTTAAATGCTGTTTTGTCCCTCCCCCAAATTATTGTTGAATTCGAAAATCACAATTCTTTTTTTACGAAAATAAGAACATCTAGACTACTAAAACCACAACTATGACAGTCTAAAACAATTAAATCAGTTATTATTTAACGTTATATCAATATTTTCCTTATCATTGTAGTACAGTATAGTATAGTACTGCATTTTAACTAATTTTAATATATTATTATGCAAGAAAAAATTACAAAACCAAAATTATCATTCAGAAAGCTGATTACAATGCTGCTTTTTTTTACCACAATTGCAAGCTCAGCTCAAACGTATGAATTCGAAAACGGTACGCGCACTAATAGTGCCGACATACAAAATTGTGATTCCTGCTCAGGAAAAATAGTCGGTAATTTAGGTGGGAATAGCAGCGTATCTGTCAATGTTACCGTTGCTACAGCAGGCTGGTACAATCTGCAATTGTTTTACTGTACAGGCGATCCGCGAACGATTAGGTTAACTGCGGGTTCTGCCACCACTATTGCGATTCCGTGCGAACCAAGTGGCGGATGGAGTACAGCAGCTTCAAAAAACCTAAGTGTATACCTCAATAGCGGTACCACTTCACTTCTTTGGGACAACACCAGTTCATGGGCCCCTAATTTAGACAAGTTTGTTTTAACTCCAATTGGTTCTTCTTCCACACAAACAATTTCCTTTGGAACAAACAATACTATCGTTTATAACCTAGGCAGCAAAACCTACAATGTAAAATTTAATGGCGCGACTGTAATTACCAATGCATCCGCGTATGCTTTTAGCGATCAGCAGTATTTGAGTGGTAATTATGCTACGGCAACGTATACCTCAGAAGCATTTACAGATAATATTGGCAGCGGAACCAAGCATATTTTTACTTTAAGCGGTAATTATACTTTGGGAATGCAGCAGGTTTTTTATGCTTACAACAATAAAAATTATGTTGCTGTACAAGTTGTCCTTACCGGAAACGGTTCTAACTCTTATAAAATGTCACCATTAACCAGTTATCAGGTAACGCCTAATTTTGGCAGCGGCGACACCCGAGCTTTATTTGTTCCTTACGACAATGATGCGTGGATTCGTTACAATGCCTATCCGCTTAATTCAGCCGATTTTACTGCTTCGGAGGTGACCAATATTTATAATAATACGAATCGTAAAGGTTTGGTTATTGGTTCTCTTGAACATACCAAATGGAAAACAGGTATTGCCGTAAGCGGTGGCGGTGCATCATCGGCCTATGTTTCAGTTATTGCAGGATGGACAAAAAATGATATTACAAGAGATCAACGTGGACATGGCTGGGTAAATGTGGGCCAAACAAGTTGTGCTTCGCCAAAAGTATTGTTAAATGCTACTGATGACTGGCGCACTGGTCTTGAGGAATTTGCACAAGCAAATGCTGCCCTGCAACCTAAATATATTTTTGACTGGACAGCACCGAAACCTATTGGATGGAACAGTTGGGGCGCTATACAGTCGAATATTAATCTTACTAAAGCAAAAGCTGTTGTAGACTTTTTTCACGATGATTGCCCTGCTTTTAAAACCGAAGACAATACATTATTTATTGATCTTGATTCGTATTGGGATAACATGTCGGATGCTGAATTGGCACAGTTTGTTACTTATGCAAAAAGCAAAGGTTATAAAGCGGGTATTTATTGGGCACCGTTTGTAGACTGGGGCAAGTACAATCGTCCTGTAGAAGGAAGTTCATACACTTATAATCAGTGTTGGACAATGGTCAACGGGAGTCCGCTTGAATTAGACGGCGCTTATGCCATGGATCCTACAAGTCCGGGAACCAAAGCGAGAATACACTATTTTATGAACCGCTTTAAAGCAGCCGGATTTGAAATGATAAAAATCGACTTTTTGACTCATGCCAGCATCGAAGCAGATGGTTTCGCCAATAATCAGCTGCATACCGGTATGGAAGCGTATCAGGAAGGAATGAAATTTTTGGTCGATGAAATTGACGGAAAAATGCTTGTTCAGGCTGCCATATCACCAAATTTGGCAACAGGTCCGTTTGTACATGTTCGCCGTATTGCCTGCGATGCCTACACTAGTATAAGCGATACTGATTATACGCTTAACAGTACTACTTATGGCTGGTGGCAAAACAAAATCTACGATTATTTAGATGCTGATCATGTGGTATTTGGAAATGCAACTATTGGAGAAAATCGAGCCAGACTATTAAGCAGTGTGGTAACAGGCACTATTACAAGCGGTGATGATTTTTCTGCTACTGGTCAGTGGAAAGCAAGATCGCAACTTCTTCTACAAAATAATGATGTTATGAATGTTGCCCGTGCTGATATGCACTTTATTCCTGCCGATGGCAATACAGGTTACAATGCTGCCAATATTTTCTCCGCTAATCATCATGATGTAACTTATGTAGCTGTTTTTAACTACAGTAATACTGCTACTACCAACAATGTTAGTTTAAGTCGTTTAGGTTTAGGTTCAGGAAATTATACTGTAAAAGAATTGTACTCTGGTACGATAAGTTCAACGCAAGGCACACTGAGCGTACAGCTTCCGCAGGCCGATGCTGCTTTGTATGCAATTTATCAGGGACCAGTTTTAAGTACGCCTAATTACAACTGGGGAAATGCTGCGACGAACTATGTTTTTCCTAATCCGGCAACGAATACATTCCAGATAAAATTTGATCATGCGATTAATGGACCGGTTGCCATTTCTATGTACGACTTAGTGGGTAAAGAAATTTGGAAAACTACGACGGTAGCTGAAGATATGATCAGTTCTGAAATACCAATACATCATCTTGCCAGAGGTATTTATATGATAAAAGTTTCAACCGCGGGAAACAAAGTTCAAAACTTTAAATTTATCAAAAAATAAGTTTTATTTAATTTAAACACGAATTTCACGAATTGACACTAATTTTAAATGCCTCGTAAAATTTACACAACGCAATTTGTTTTAATCAAAAAATTTGAACACTAATTTCACTAATTGACACTAATTCTAAATGCTTAAACTTGTTTGTGAAATTATTACACAAACCAATTAGTGCTAATTCGTGAAATTCGTGTTTGCTTTTTATAATTATGCTTAAACGCAGGACTGGGAATTCAAAAAATTGAACACTAATTTCACTAATTGACACTAATTCTAAATGCTTAAACTTGTTTGTGAAATGATTTCCACAAACCAATTCGTGCTAATTCGTGAAATTCGTGTTTGCTTTAATTCATGAAATTCGTGTTTTAAAATACCACCGATTCCAAAAATTCAATTACCTCTCCATTTGGGCTATAAACCAGACTATTGCTAACAGTTACCGTTTTTCGGCGATTTTTTAGATCTAAAGTTTCTTTTGCTGATAGTGGTTTTGCGCCATTTTTGATTGCTTCATCATATGCTTTTTTGGCATCCAAAACTGTAAAACAAATGTGCAGTAGCGAATTTTCGACATACGGATCTCCTTGTTTTCTTTTACGGCCCTGAGTAGGAAAACTGGCATTATGGTCGCATATTTCTATATAAGAATCAAATGTTTTGTTCTTTAGCATTACACACTTTTCTAAATTAAATTCCGGCAAACTCCAATCGTGTACCACTTCAAAATTAAGGGTTTTGTAAAATTGTACGGTTCCTTCAAAATCTTGTGCCTTGATCGCAAAATGATGAAATCCTATTATATTATTCATTTTGATTGTTTTTTGATGTAACTATATTTTTTAAAGATTGTTTGGGTTGGATTACTTAGAAGTTTATCCCAACAGATTTAAGATATATTCTATAATATGTCGCTCCGCTGGAGCTATTGAAAACTACATTCTGATTGGCTATAAATATTACGCTCCGCTGGAGCTATCGCAACGTTTGTCATCTCGAACGAATGGAGATCTGAGCGATAGCGAACATACGAAGTATATCACATCAGCAGATCGACAAAAATTATCGATTGTGTTCCATCGGAACACCTCATCGGTAGAAAAAAAACACATCGTGAGAAACATCGTCCCATTGGGACGTTTGAGAAATTGTATCTGTAATCTGTATATGTTTTTACCAATTATTATATATATAGAATCAAACGTTCCTATGGAACGTGAAAAAATGCCGTATTTATTGGGCTACCAATGAAATGTTCCGATGGAACAAAAGCAAAGCGATAAGATATTGTCCTTAACAAATTGTTCCATTGAATTTTCCTTAGCTTAATGAAATTGACCGATAGTTATCGGGAGGCCCAAACGACTACTTCACATACTTTTTATTTTATTTCGGATTTCAGTGAACTTCGTTTGAAACGGATTGCTTCGCCAGTTCGCACTTTTAGGCGTCGGGAGCGGGATTAGCTCCTAAAAAAAGTTTTACTTTTTATTAAAGAAAATTTACTCCAGCCAAAACCATTCTTTTACCTCGTTTTCTATCGTTTCCTCTTTTATAATACTTTCATATTCATTGGTTGCGCTATTATGCTGATAATCTTTTTGCCATTCTTTATGATGCAGAACGATTTGCTGTATGGCATCAGAAATAAATAAAACTTCCTCATTGGTCATGATGGGATGCAAAGACAAACGTACCCATCCCGGTTTATTGGTTTGGTTTTTCTGAAGAAGATCTTCAGTTATCTTGTTGGATTGTGCCTCATTGATATTGAATAAATAATGAGCATATGTACTGGCGCAGGACCAGCCACCACGAACCTGAACGCCAAAACGATCATTTAAAAGTCGTACGATTAAATTATAGTGAATGTCTTCTATTAAAAAGGATACACAGCCTATTCTTTCTGTTTTTAGATCTCCCAGAATAGACAAACCAGGAATCTTTTGAAACTCGCTATAACAGAGATTAAGCAATTCTTTTTCTCTGTTTTTTATGTTTTCGATAGCCATTTGATCTTTCAGTTTCAATGCCAAAGCCGCTCTCATCACTTGCAGAAATCCCGGGGTTCCTCCATCTTCTTTTACTTCTATTGAATCGCTGTAATGATAAATTCCCCAAGGGTTGGTGATCTTTACATTTCCTCCTCCCGGATTATCAGGAACATCGCTTTTATACAGTTGTTCATTAAAAACCAAGACACCACAGGTTCCGGGTCCGCCTAAAAATTTATGAGGTGAAAAGAAGACAGCATCCAATTGTTCCAGAGGATCTTTTGGATGCATATCAATTTGTACATAAGGTGCCGCAGCGGCAAAATCGACAAAGCAGAATCCGTTGTGCTGATGCATAATTCTAGCCAGTTCATGATACGGCGTAATGATTCCTGTAACATTTGAAGCAGCCGTAAACGAACCAATTTTAAGCGTTCTTTCAGCATATTTTTCAAGCAATTCAAACAATTTTTCCGGACTTACCAAATTGTTTTCATCTGGCGGTACCACGACCACATCAGCATTTGTTTCGTACCAGGAAACCTGATTCGAGTGATGCTCCATATGTGTAATAAAAACTACCGGTTTATCTGCAGTATTCAATTCTATATTTACCCTGTTATGCGCATTGCGCAAACCTATAAAACGCTGCAATTTTGATAAAGCTGCTGTCATTCCGGTTCCGGTTGTAACCAGTATATCAGATTTGCCGGCATTAACATGCTTTTTGATCAATTCTCTGGCATGATTATAAGCATAAGTCGATGTTTTACCTGTTTCACTCGAAAAAGAGTGTGTATTGGCAATCATAGGACCTATTTTGTTCAATATAATATCTTCGATGGGCAGGTATAATCTTCCGCTCGCGACCCAATCTGCGTACAGTAATTCTTGTGTACCGTAGGCCGAATCGAAAGTGTGGTTTACTCCTATTGTGTTTGCTCTAAACTTAGAAAAATAGCGTTCTAACTGACTTGGTTTCGTTTTCTCAATAACATTCATTTCCATCTCATTTTTAAATTAACTTCTTTACTGCTTATTGTATTCCTAACTATTTATTCAAAAGCGATTTAAGCGTGGTTTGCAGTTCGTCTCCGTGAAGGTTTCTCGCGACAATAATCCCTTTTGAATCGACTAAATAATTGGCAGGAATAGCTCTTACTCCGTATAATTTAGCGATGGCACTATTCCAGAATAATAAATCAGAAACGTGCAGCCAGTCAAGGTGATCATCCTGAATTCCTTTTACCCAGTTTTCTTTCTTTTTGTCTAGTGAAATCCCGATGATATTAAAACCTTTATCATGATATTCTTTGTAAGCTGCTACAATATTTGGATTTTCTCTTCGGCAAGGTCCGCACCATGAAGCCCAGAAATCTACCAATGTATATCCTTTAAGATTTTCTGAAAAACGAATGGACCTTCCATCGGGATCCTGAGACACAAAATCAGGTGCTTTTTTTCCGACCTGTAATCCGTTAAGCACTTTTACAAGTTCCTGAAGCTCTTTCACGTAAGTGGAATTTTGCTGACTTTTATCTAATAGCGCAATATTTTTGGTAATTTCTTCCGGACTCAATCTGTACGACCAATTTCTGTATAATACATATGCAGAAACCAGAGAACCAGGATGTTCTGTGATAAATTTACTTATATCAACATTCTCCGTTTTTCTATATGTATTAAATAAATCCTGAGACGCAGAACCTTCTACAACCGATGTGCTGTAATATTTAACCGGACTTAATTTTACCGTAATGGGAGATTTTTCAAGGAATATATACAATGGACTATCAGCAGTATTTACGCTTAATCCGTACAATTCAGGAAGTTTGACTTTCGTTTTAAAACTGAATTTTCCGTCTGTAACTTTTACCGAATCTATTGTGGTAAACATCTTGTTGTGAAACTTTTGCAGGTAAACATATTGAGCCACAGTATCGACAACTGTTCCTTTTAGCTGCACATTTGCCTCTTGTGCCTGAGTTGTTGTTGCGCAAAGGCATAAAGCCAGAAATGCTACTATTTTTTTCATTGGGTTTGTGTTTTAAAAATTGGACATATAAATTCCCGGACCAGAATAAAAATGGTCTGCTATTACATGGATAAAAAAGAAAAAGGGGATAAAAAAGTTACATGTAGTGCATTCGGAAAACCTGAAAATGGTCTTCTATTTTTGAAAATAAAGTAAATTGTTCCGGACAGGCAGGTAATATTTGTTCAGTTTTCATTCTAAAAAATAAATGATTTTAATATTAATGATCTTATGCAGATTTACTAATTAAATCTATCTTATCTGTCCGCGTTGGCGGAAGGATTTAGCACCTTATTGGGCAACAGGTTGCTAAGACATCATCGGGCCTACTCCCTCAGTCTTTCTGGATAAGTTCATGTAGATTTTTTCTACTCTGCAAATATATATATAAATTCTATGTAATTAGTAGAGTTTAGATTTATTTTTTAAAATATTTTAAATTAATACACAACGAAAGCAATTGTAAGAGACAAAAAAAATCAGTAAAATAAGGCATAACAATAAAAATATCAATTTGTTATGCGTTTAAAAATACTTTGATTTATTTAAAATATCCAGTATTTTGGGATGAAATTTTCATCATACATTATTAAGAAATGCTTTTCAAAACAAAAAATAAAGTACAAAAATTGATTCTTTTTAAAAATAGTAAAATTAAAAATACGGCCTTTTTTTAGAATATAGACCTCACCTTTTCTTACAACTTTAAAAAAAAATATTTATCTTTAAGTTTTTATGAAGGGTAAAAAATGGCTGTTCTGTTTTTTATAATCACTTCACTTCATGCGCTTTAGAATACAAACACTTTTTATAAGACTAATTTAAAAGTAAATTTAAAATGCAGAAAATCTTACCTTTCCTAATCATCTTCTTATGGTCTTCTGGTATTTGGAGTCAGACAAAATCTACTGATAGTACAGCCTCTAAGAAACCAGAAAAAAATATTGATTTTAATGTAATGCCTTATCTTAATTATAATAGGACAATGGATTTTATGTTTGGCGCTATCCCGATGATGATGTACAAATTAAATAAAACCGATACTATTTCGCCTAAATCTTTATCAGGTATATCTGCGGTTTACACGACCAACAAATCCTATTTTATAGCCACGTTTAACAAATTCTTTTTTAAAGAAGATTCCTGGCGTTTGCAATTTTTCGCAGCAACGGGCAATCAAAATACACAGTTTTATGTTGATGATATCGATGTGCCTGATTTTTACAATTACGGGACTAAGACAACAATGGCAAGTTTTACGATTCAGCGTAAATTATTCAAATCTTTTTATGCCGGTGTTGGATACGCTTATGCACATTATGACACGAAATATGAAGATGATGTTGAGCCTTCGTCTGTAACACATACTAATGGTTTACAGCTTATTATGTTATACGATACAAGAGATGCAATTTATTATCCTACCAAGGGTAAAAAAATAAAAATACGATGGCTTGATTATCCAGAATGGTTTGGGAACGATGTTGGTGCTAATAAAATTCTTTCGGAGTACAATCAATATTTTCCTATGCGGGACGGAACCGATGTTCTGGCAGCAAGGTTTGCCGGTAAGTTTGGATTAGGAAATATTGCCTTCGAACAACAGCAAACTATTGGCAGTGAAGACATAAGAGGATATTCTGAAGGGAAATATCGCGGCGACGGATTGATGGATCTACAGGCTGAGTATCGCTATAATTTTAATAAAAGAATGGGGCTCGTGGGATTTGCCGGGGTTGCCACTATTTATGGCTCAGATACAGAAAGTTTCAACTGGAAATTATATCCCGGAGCCGGCGTAGGTTATCGTTACAGGGCTTTTAAAAACGAAAAATTCAACATAGGATTGGATGCCGCTGTTGGTAAAGACGACTGGGGACTTTATTTTAGAATTGGAGAAGCTTTTTAGAGGGTTTTATCGATTTTGCTTTGATTTAAAATATTTTTTCAAGCAGATTTTAGCAGATTTTTTTTTAAATCGCCGTCTTTGTTCTTGACTCTTTATTCTTTATTCTTTACTCTTTACTCTTTACTCTTTACTCTTTACTCTTTACTCTTTACTCTTTACTCTTTACTCTTTACTCTTTACTCTTTACTCTTTACTCTTTACTCTATCTCTTCCTCTCTACTTCCTATTCCTCATCCAGTTTTCTATAGGTTCGAGAACAGTATTAACGATGGTTACCAAAAAGGTACAAATTAAGGTTTCGGCAAAATATCCCGAAGCTGCGATACAGCCTATAGCGGCACTACACCATATTGTGGCAGCTGAGTTTAATCCGTGTACATTAGGACCTTCTCTGAAAATAACGCCCGCTCCCAGAAAACCAACTCCCATAACTACCTGAGCAGTAATACGGGTAACATCGATATTGGGTTGGCTTGCAGCGACTTTTATAGACAATAATACAAAAGCAGCAGCTCCTGTTGCCACGAGCATATTGGTTTTTAAACCTGTTTCTTTATGATGCCATTGTCTCTCGAAACCTATAATTAATCCTGCGAATAAAGCAATGACAAGTCGGGTAAAAAATTCTGTTGTGCTCAAAATTATTCTTTTATGGGTTTAGAAAATCTGCTCTGTTTCTTTATCTTAATTTCAAACATTAAATATAACAATTTTCAAGATTATTAAATTCTACAGATTAATATAAATAGCTAACAGGATTTAGAAACTTGTTTGGATCATGCTTTTTATTTGACCTCTAAAAAAAAGCTGCAGGGATTTCCTGCAGCTTTTACTTCTTACTTTTTCTAAAATTAGAAAATTACTCTATCCTTTTTACAGAAAGTTTGTCTAAACAAAAATAAGCTGCAGTATTCATTCCGTACACTAAATCCGAATCTGTTGATGTCATCTGGAAAACAAGATATTTTACTTCTCCTAAACTCTGAAGATTACTTGCATTTACGTTTATCCATCCAGTAGGCATTACTAATGAAGATCCTGTATGATTTGCTAATGTATGCACAATAGGATTTGTAATTGTTCCGTCTTCGTTTACTCCATAAATTAATAATTTGAAAGAATCACCGGAGGTAAATGCTCTTGCAAATCCGTCTCCATACAAACAGCCGTAATACGGCCATGGATGCATGTTTATTTTTAATCCTTCAACTTTATACAATCCTGTGTTTCCAATTTTAACCCAGTTAGAAAAACCGCTTTCGCTAAAAGTAGTTCCTTGTGGATTTTTAGGATCTAAATAACTCGACCAGTACGCAACAATGTACGGATCACCAGTTGTTCCCGGAGTTCCGGCTGCAATTGTAGAAGAAGTACCAAAACCGCTTCCTGCCATAGTTCCCCATTGATGAGGCACCCATCCATCAGATCCGCCAGGACCTGAACCAGAACCGTAATCTGTGATATCATTTACATTTGAAACGATAAAACCATCCCAATAATTATAACCTGAAGATGTTGCAGTATGCGAAAATGTAAAAATGTCAACATTTAAATTCGTGTTCGAAACATACGTGTTTTCCCAGTATTTACCACCGGTTGTTGTAATACCGCTGGTTAATAATGCGCTGGTTAAATTAAGTGTCGATGTGGTTCCAATTGCAGGGTCTGCTACTGTTCTTTTTGTTATACCACTCTGGCTTTTTGCAACTGCACTGGCGTTTTCATTGGTTAAAGGAGCATCATCATTGTTACAGGATGAAAGTCCTAACAAAAGACCAACTGATAAAAAATAAAGTACTTTTTTCATAATTTATAAAATTTAGGGTTAATATTCATTTTTAATTACTCTTAAAAAGGATGCTTATTTAGTTGCTTTTGGAAAGTTCAAATCTTCGGCTTGTGTAAAAAAGTTGGTTACCAAATCTGAAGCACCTGCTTCTGCAAATGACGAAACGTATACCTTAACAAAATCGATTCCCGGTAAATGAACTTTCTTTCCGTTATTATCTACAGCCCAGCTAATATCTATCGACGGATCTTTAATACCTGCGTAACCCCACTCAAAAGTTCCTATATTAAAATTTGTACCTTCTCCATCGCTTACATCTTTTACCGGCAGATATATTTTTGTTCCTTTTAGGGTGTAGGATTCTCCCATCCATTGTGGATAATAATTATAGCGTCTCCATTTTTTTGTTCTTGTAATAAAACCGGAAGCATTTTTATTGTCTTTCCATTTGATATACTCTTTATCAAACTGCCAGTCTTTTGTGCCTGTTACAGCTGCTTTAGATGCATCTGGCTTAGTGTATGTAATTTCATAATTTTTAACAGTAGTCGATTTATTGTATTCACTACCGGCGATTTCGTACCATTCGTTTTCGTCTGCAATACCATTTTTATTGGCATCATAAGCAACATATACACTTACAGGAGAAAATTTGACGCTATTACTTGTCTCATTCATCAGAATTGTAAAATCGCGTTTACCATAGGCGTTTATTACCGTATGATCAAATGCTGTAACGATAGATCCTCCAAAAGTTCCCAGCGGCACAGCATTTCCTTCGATAAGGTCTGACTGAACTCTTTCAAGAGCTTCTGTTTTGGTTGCAAAGGCAAAACTGTCAAAATTATAAGCCGGAGCAGGTATGTAATCGATAAGCGTTAATGCTTTTGAAGTGTACGTTTTACCTGTTTCTGAAACTGTAATTTTTGTAGCCGCTTGTTTGACAACTTTACCCAATGTTACTGTAAGATCTACAGCATATGTAGCTGCTTTTGGAACTATAAACTGTAAAGTTTTAGTGTCTCCAATAACAGAATCTTTTACAACTCCGTCAGCTCCGGTTACTTTTGTTGTCCATTTGTATTTTGCAAGTGCAGCCTCAGCATTTTCGATCACTACTTCAGGATCTACGGTTACTGCGTTGTATCTGCTAACTGTGAAATCTGACGCTAGTTTTACTGAAATTGAAGCTACTTTAACGGGTTGCGTTTCAGTACCTTCTTGTTTTGAATCGTCATTGCTGCAGCAATAAAAAGCGCCAATAGCCAATAGAAACAAACTATATTTTAAATACTTTTTCATATCCTTATTATTTTACTTTTTTTAAGTTGTATTTTTTTAATAAATGAAGATCACCTGCACCTGCAAACTTGGTCGCCATTGAAGATTGCTGATGGCAAAGTCCCATAGGTTCGCTAACACAGTTGACCACTTTTATAAAATTAATTCCCGGAAGATTGGCTTTATTACCGTTTTTATCTACTGCCCAGTCGATATCGATATCAGGGTTTACTGCATTTGCATATCCCCATTCCGGAGGTGTAAAATTCCATAACGTAGTCTGTCCGGGACGTGCCGTAACAAAATCTACATTTAGTTTTGTTCCTTCATAGGTAACAGAAGTTTGAGTAGCCCATAAAGGATAATATTCCTTTTTGCTTTTCGATTTTGGCATATAATAGGTCTCAGGTGAATTATTTTCGCAAAAGATATGTTCACGATCCGAAAACATATCATTTGGTCCGCTTACTACAACTGGTACTCCCACTGCTTTTTTATGGTAGGTGATTTTAAAATTCTTTATGGTGTTTGCTTTTGTATGCTGACTTCCTATAATTTCGTACCATTCGTCTTCGTCTGGTTTTCCGTTACCGTTTTTATCATATGCAACATATATTATTCCCGGTGCCGGCGGATTTGCTTTATCTGTTAAATCTCCTCCATAAATTTTAAAATCGTTTTGCCCCGGAACATTCACCACAGTATGATCAAAACCTACAATAATAGAACCTCCAAAACCTCCCAAATCCAGCTGGTAGCCTACATTGGTTTCATTAATTCTTCCCAAAGCCGTTCGCACTACATCTTCTTTTTTAAAGCCGTCCTTGTATACATCATTGGCAAACATTCCCGGTGCCGGATCAAAATCAAAAATGCTGGTGATATATGGGTTATAATTTTTTGTTTCGTTCGTTACATTTACTATTGTTTTTTTGCTCCCTTTTTTATCTCCCGAAGTAACATTCAATGTAAGTTCATAAGCTCCTGCATAAATGGGTACAAAACGTAAGTCTTTTGTGTTTCCAACAATAGAATCAGTAGTTTGGTTCACCGGATTTTTAGTCAAAATCCATTCGTAAACAGGGCTTGCAACTTCGGCAGAAGCCGGAATATTCAGGACGCTAAATGTCGATGTTTCGTATTTTTCCTGAAGTGTAACTGCGATCTTTTCTTCAGCTTTATCATCATCATTGTTGCTGCTACAGCTTGTAAAAACGGCTGCAAAGGCAATTAATAATAAATGGGTAAGGTTTTTTTTCATGGTTTTTGGTATTATAATTTTAATTTAACATTCTGATTGATCTATTTTCGGGTAGGAATATTTTCTCCCAAAAGGTGCAAATCTGTTGCTCCCATTATTTCGGTAGAAGTTTCGCCTAACCATCCCGCCTGTTGACTAAGACCATTGTAAACTTTTACAAAATCTACTCCCGGAAGGTGAATTTTGTTTCCGTTTTTATCAATTGCCCAATCAATATCTATAGCCGAATCATCGTCGTTGTTGGGTGCGTTATCTGCATATCCGTAAAGAAATGCGTACTGAACAAAATAACTTCCAGTTCCGCTTTCATCAACTGCATTGTCCGGTAATCTTGTTCCTTTAAAGGTGATACTTGGCTGGTCTTTAAGCCATTTTGGCCAGTAATCTAGTGAGTGATTATAGGCATTGTTTTGTGCCAGATAACCATCTTTACCCTGATTGTCTTTCCAGTAGATGTATTCCATGTCCGTAAAAAGCACGGTTCCGGTCCCACCTCCCGGCACAGGAACTTTATTAGGATCTGGCCTGTAATAAGTAATTTCATAATTATGGATTGTTTTTTCCATTTTATGACCTGCACCTTCTATTTCGTACCATTCATCATCCGGAAGCCCATTTTTATTTTTATCGTATGAAACCATTATCACTCCCGCTTCACTGCTCCCGCCTCGCATAGAAGTATCAGGATTAGGATTGGCATCTGCCCAAAACGCATTGCCTAAAACCCTAAAATCGCGTTTCCCTTTTATGTTTACAACGGTATGATCAAATCCAAAAACGATGTAACCACCAAATGCTCCAAGCGAAATAAGATCTCCGTTTTTCTTGGCGAGGTATGTATTGGCTCTGGCCAAAATTCTTTCGGCCGTTTCTCCGTCATTGGCTGCCGGTAAATCATTTATAAACTGTCCCGGTGCCGGTTTAAACTCAAATACTTTGTCGATAAAAGTTTTATATTCCTTTGTTTCTTTGGTTACATTTACTTTTACTTTTTGCGTTTGCATCATTCCCTGATCGTTGATCAGTAACGTCAGTTCATAAACGCCAATGTCTGTGGCAGCGAATAAGGTTTCCTTGGCTGTAACATCAGAAAATGCATAATTATCAGAGGGTCCTTTTGTCACGCTCCATGTAAATTTAGCCTCTGTACTTAAGCCATTATGTGCTGTAACTGCTACTATTTTAGACCGTTGTACATTATATTCATTTTCAACAATAGTTTCTCCGTTATCATCGTCATTCGAACCACTATCAGAACAATTGGCAAGTGTTAGTGCTATGAATACAAGCACTGCGAATCGAAAATGTTTTAAAAAGTTGTGATACATTTTTTTCATTTTAATTTTTAGTTATAAAAGCAATATGTGCGGGAATATTCCCGGCGGTAGTTTTCCATTTTAGTTTGCCTTCCGGAGTAAAGCAATAGATGTAGCCTGTTACCACATAATTTTGTGCATCGGTAATATAAATTTCCTTGGTTTCAGGATTTATCTGAAGTCCGTACGGAATCATGATTTGTTTCTCGGTACCGTCTGTAATAATCTTATCGCTTATTACTTTCTTTGTTTTTGTATCTAATATTCCGTAGGTCACTTTATTGCTATTGGTGAGGTAACTCCATGAAACACTGTAATAATAGAGTAAATCGTCAACGAGACACATTCCTAAAACCGGCATATCGAGCTGCATTTTTTTTTCATCTGTTTTAGTATCAATTACAAAAAGATTCGAAGGAGTGTTGTAATAATCTCCTCTGGAACTCACATAAATATCTCCCCTGCTATCGATTTCCATACTGTAAAGGTTGATGCCTACATCGATCTTTTTTATTTCGGTAAAAGTTTCAAGATCGATTACAGATACGGTTCTGTCGTAATTAGGAACCCTGTAACCTCCGGAATTGGCAACGTAAAGTTTCCCGTTATGCACTACCATTTGTTCGGGCTGATATCCTACATTTACTTTTCTTTTTATTTCTAATGATGTTGTATCGATTTCTGCCACAAAACCTATTTCGGCATTGGGGTCAATCGCCACAGGACCTGCGTAAGAACTTACATAAGCTTTGTCTTTATAAAAAGCAACATATCTACAATTAGGAATGTCTATTTTTTTGATGCGTTTTGCCGTCCATTTATCAATAACTTCTACTTTGTTCGAAACATTAATTACCGCATAAACCTTGTTGCCGTAGATTTGAATATCGTTTCCAACATCACCCAGTTCTTTTACAACTGTAGGATTTCGTTCTGAATAAATATCGGTGGTATAATTTCCTGTCCTGTAATTGAATACATCAATACTGGCTCTGTTCATTCCCATATTACCTTCATTAAGAAGATAAAATCCTTCTATTTTTCCGTCACTTCTTGGCGCAGCTACACTTTTATCCGAAGATGGAAAAATCGTTTCCTCTTCCCTACAGGAAACAAAAGCAAGGGTTATACATAAACCGAGGACTAATTTTGTGGTGATTTTTTTCATAGCTCGATACTTATTATAAATTTCATTGTACGACCCGGCATAGGATAATTGTAAATTACCTCGTATTGCTGATCGAAAACATTGTTAAGTTCTATTGCGCCTTTCATTTTATAATGCTGAAATGCAAAAGATTTCTGTACTGCCAAATCGTGTGTATACCAAGGCTGAATTTCGTTGACTTTTATATTATTAACATTGCCATTGTATCGTTTTCCTACGTATACAAAGCTGTAGTTGAAGTTCCAGGTTTCATATTCCGCATTTAATATTCCGGATCCGCTATGCCATGGCGTATAAGGGATTTGATCTCCGTAAGAAGACAATTCCAGACCGCCAAATTTGGTATAATCCCTGTTTTCAGAATAGGTATAAGTAAGATTTGTGGTTAAATTTACTTTACCAATGTGCATGCCCATATTCACGACAGATTCTATTCCGTGTCCTTTTACCTGTCCCATATTGGTCATCATCCAGCGAAATAAATTTCCGGTTGGCGCTGCTACTATTTTGTCTTTGGTATTGGTGTAATAGCCATCAACCTGAAAAGATATTTTATCAAAGAATCCTTTATTTACAAGTACATTATAAGTAAAACCAATATCGTACTGATTCATATATTCAGGTCTTAAAGTACTGGATCCGACCATTGTATAATACAAATCATTAAAAGTGGGCATTCTGAAAATACGTTTTGCAAATGCTCTTATATTAAAATCGTAATCTTTAAAAGGTGTGTACCCTAAAAATAAGGCAGGCGTAAATTCTTTTTTATCGGGAGCTTTTGCATTGTAGCGCACTTCTTCCTGAACATAAGTACCTACTACACTTCCTAAAGCTTTAAAACCACCAAGTCTATAAGAACTTGCCAAAGAAAACAATGCTGTATAACGTTGCGGAAAAGAAAATTGAGTATTTATTCCTTTTCTGGTGGCGTTTAATTTGTTGTACTGAAAATCTGTAGATAGCGAAACATCCCAGTTCGATACTATACTGTACATGTTTACTGCCGATACGTAATATTCCTGCTGGTAATAACTATCATCAGATTGAGCGCCTTCAGTTACAGTTTCACCTAATATATTAGTTGTATCTCTTGCCACATAATGCGTGTAATCGTATGCGTATTTTCCTTTGGCCTGAAACTTATATCTTTTGGTAAAATCTTTAATGAAAGTTCCTTGTGCGAAAAAATTCTTATCATATTGTCTGAAACCATCAGAAAATTTATTCTCGACAATCGCTCCCGGAGCTCCTCGATCAGAATCATAATAATATACTTTGGCATCCCAGGAACCGTTATTGATTTTTCCGTAAAGACCGGATTCGAATCGCAAGGCTTCTATATCGCTATTATGTCTCGTGGCAGTAGTATCGTAGGCTACAGATCCGTCGAGATTATTTCTTTTGTATCTAAATTTATATTGTCCGTTTGATTTGATGTATTCAGAACTGACGTTCAGACTGACTTTATCGCTCAGTTTTTGTTCCCATCTAAAAGAAGGATCGAAATAATTGATAGACATGGTTTTAAACCTTACCAGTAAATTTGTTTTTTTATCTCCAACAAAAACAGGACGTTTTGTTCTTAAATAAATAGTCGAAGCAGCTGAAAAATCCTTTGCTGATTGAAAAATTTCACTTTTCTGGCCGTTATATAATGTTAGGGATTCCATGTCATCTAAGGAATATTTGCCCAAATCAGTGACTCCGTTTTGCGCGTTACCCAACTGAATACCATCGTAAAAAACACCTACATGATGCGTACCCATATTACGTACATCGACCGTTTTAAGTCCACCGAGACCGCCATAATCCTTAATTTGGATTCCGGCAAAATATCTCAATGCATCGGCAACATTATGGCTCGCTAAATTCTCGAGTAATTTTCCGGAAAGGCTTTGTACGGGAATTACTTCCTGATAGGGTTTACCTTTCAAAATAACTTCTTTTAAAACGCGCAAACTGTCATTAGATACTTGCGAATGAAGCAAATAAGGAGCAAGAAATAAGAAAAAGAATAAGAGTATTTTTTTTGTATTATACATCACTTGATTTAATTAAAATAAATTTCGCGGATGTAGTAATCAAAAAGCAAAAAGAGAGAATCCCGCTATGCAATAGCAGGTCAATTCTTGTTGTTCGACTTTATTCCACGAAAGTCTTAAACTATGTGATTATGGCAGGTCTCCTGACTTGTTCCATCTTTAAACAACCTTCTCATCCGCAGCAGCGAACAATGGCATTAGTAACGTTTAAAGACTTGTATAGAACTTACAGTAGCGGGTCTGCTCAGGATTTGCACCTGATTCCCTTTTAACTATTTTCTTTTATTTTTCTAAAGAAAACAGACCAAAATCTGACGTAAAGATATGATTATCTTTATAAAAAGAAGTATAATGCAACAAAATTACATTTTTAACAATGAATTAACACAAACGCTATTAATAACACAAGTGGCTTAAAAACAGGTTTTTGCCAAATTAATTTGAGTTAAAATACAGATCTAAGATTGGCAACGATTTCGACCGATTGGGCTTGGAGAATTGGGTTCTAAAAACACCTAACCCAAGGTTGAAACCTTGGGCTATGGTTGAAATAGGATTAGAAATTATGATCTAATAAAATGTAGATTTTTATTTATAAGCAATAATTTTATAATTATCTGAAAATTGTTATCGTATCTGCCAAATTTTCTTTGTAGATAAATGCTTTGATAAATTCCTGGACTTCATTTGTAGTTTCAGAAGGAGTTGCGAAAGAATTGATATGAAATTCATCATCCTGATCCAGGATGTGAATAATTTCGGTATAACCTTTAGAGATTAAACTACCCTTTAATTTAATAATATTCAACTGTTGTTGACTATCCAACTCCTTACGAACTTTTAGTTTTATAGCTTTATCCATTTGTAAATATTTTAAATTATTTGACTCTGATTCATTCTCAAATATAAATATTAATTCGTTACTAATGTTCCTAAAATTGCTTTATAAAACATTATTTATCAACACACTAATAAACAAAAGTTTAAGAAATTGTTATTAATTTTATTAAATCGTTAACTACTTTCTAAATTTAATTTTCTTATATTTTATGCTAATCGCAAAATTGATATCGCTAATAAAAGCTTCTCTATTATTAAAATTTCAATAACTTTGGATGCTACTATGCACAATCAACTTAGAGAACATATCGAGAAAATAATTCCTCTTACAGACGAGGAGTTTGCTTTTGTGGCTGCTCATTTTACTGCCAAAAAATTTAAAAAGCATCAGTTTCTTATTCAGGAAGGTGATGCTGTAAAGTATTCTTATTTTGTACTTTCCGGACTTTTGAAATTGGTTTATACTGATGAAAAAGCAAAGCAGCATGTTGTTTCTTTTGCGATGGAAGATTGGTGGGAAAGTGATTACTACGCCTTTTTTACCCAAACTGAAGCTACAATGACATTAGAATGCCTTGAAGATACTGAAGTGCTTTGCTGCTCGTTGGAAGATTATAAAAAACTATGCAACGGCCTGCAAAAAATGGAGCGCTTTTTTCTGGAGAAAGCCACTTTTGGTTTTCTGGGATCGCAACGCCGCATTATTTCCTGGCAGACTTCTAACTCTAAAGAGCGTTACGACCAATTATTAAAACAATATCCTTCGCTAATGCAGCGTGTTCCTAAAAGTCTTATTGCTTCGTATTTAGGCGTTTCGCGCGAAACCCTAAGTCGATTATCTTCCTGATGTGACAATTCTCACATCAAAATCGTGAAAAATGTCACGAGTACTTTCCAGCCGTTATGCTCAATTTTGTATTACAATTTTAAAATGTAATCGTGAAAAAAACAGCAAACCTTTTAGTATTACTATTATTAACTACGATGCCTGTATTGGCACAAACGAAAAAAGGAAAACAAATGGAAAAAAGAGCAATCAATCCTTGGGAATGGCAGAACCAGCGCAGTTACGTACAGGCTGTTGAAGTAAAAAATCCGGAAGGAACCCTGTACGTTTCGGGACAAACGGCTATCAATGCTGAAGGAATCTCGAGTAACGAAAACATGGAATCGCAAATAAAACTGGCTTTAAAAAATCTGGAACAGGTTATTACAGAAGCCGGATATGAATGCAAAGGAATTGTTCGGTTGAATATCTATACTACCGCGACTGATGAGCTTTGGCCGCATTTTAATCTTATTCAGGATTGGGTGGCGAAACACAACATCAAACAAGCTACAACTTTACTCGAAGTAAAAAGTCTTTTTGAAACCTTAAAAGTTGAACTGGAAGCGACTGTTGTAAAATAATCTGTCACGCTATAATAAAAAAAAGCGGTGTTTTCCTGAGTAAGAAAAACACCGCTTTTTTATTATTCTGTTTTAGCTGCTATCATTTTTTATTTCAAATTAAAAAAACCTTCATCTACATTTCCTTTCGCAAAGATTTTAAATAAAAAATCAAATAAAAATCTTCTTACATTTCTACCTAAACAATAACATATCAAACTGTTATGCCCAAAAACATCTAATTCTTATTATTCTTTTTAATTTTTTGCCTTATATTTCAAAACTAAAAATCCAATTCTTACGTAATTACCTGAAACGATAGTCTTGTAATAAGATAAATTCAATTCACTGGTACGTTTTTGGAAAAATATTGAATTTTATCTTATTCCTGATTATCGTTATTTTTATTAAATTTAAGAATATTAAGTGTGGACAATAGTAATGTACTAAGATTAAAAAGAACTTTAGCTTACCTGGAAAGCAAACAACGTGAATTAAAAAGACAAACAGAAACCGATACCCGAAGTCTTGAGTCTATGATAAAATATCTAAAAAAAGATATGCTGGAACAGTTTAAATTAACCGAATATGATGTTTATATAAAAGGCGAAATCAACAATACCGAAACTTTTATTCAAAGCGTTAAAAGCATTATAGAAAGTAATTCCCAATAGTTCAACCATCATTATTACAACTTAACTACTGTGCTATTTTATTGTATTCATCCATTGCTTTATTAGGATCTGCGGTTGCATATTCGTTCTCGGG
>Ga0247812_10000449_pt1 | contig 27033 bp, 26 predicted proteins | sample UWRJL149409B1_FD_178011 | JGI IMG/M metagenome (GOLD analysis project Ga0247812, IMG submission 178011) | Plant litter microbial communities from Arlington Agricultural Research Station in Wisconsin, United States - UWRJ-L149-409B-1 | ecosystem: Environmental > Terrestrial > Plant litter >...
AAATGGATTATCAGCCACCTTGATTTCAATTTTTGATTTCGGGTTAAAAATCCTTGCGATTTGTTCCACATCCCGGCCAAGCCGGTCAAGCCGGGCGACAACCAAAGTCGCTTTGTTTTGCTTGCATAAATCGAGCGCATCAAATAATCCGGCGCGGTGTTTTCGCGTGGATTTAACTTCGATCACTTCGGTGAGCAATTGATAATCATTAGCTTTACAATAATGCGCAACGGCACTTTGTTGCGCATCCAGTCCTAAACCACTTCTGCCTTGCCTGCTTGTCGATACGCGATAATAGGCAATTGCCTGCTTCATGAATCTGCCTTTTTTGCTCACTAATAAACCATCGCCTACATTTGAGTAGAAATTGGTTAAAAACCGCTTAACAAAGAATTTCAAATCATTGTAAATCAACTGCTTTGAAATTTGCTTACCGCCGAAAAACCGGGCTTTTTACCTATGGGTTGAGGATGGTTTGTTAATAAGCAAATCGAAATGGATTTTTATTTCATGGATAGTAATAATGGCTGTGGCTCTTTCTCTCACGCTTTCATTCCTTGCCTTTTTGGCAACCTTTTACCAGGCACATATCCAGCGTGTTCATAATCAGAAATCTGTTAAGCCGCTGGCGCAGATCGATCTGAGAGACCGCGACGGGGCTTTTTTTGTGCATGTTCAAAACAACGGTGTCGGGCCGATGACGATCGACAGGCTGACTTTTACCAAAGGTCAGGAAAGCTATAATCGCATTCAGGACTGTTTAGATATTGATCCGAAATTATACAGCCATGTAGATGTTAGCGATACGAATAAAAAGGTCATCGTTCCCGGCGGGTTTTTGGTGGTATTTTCTGAAATACTGGACCCGGCTGATAATGCCGAAAGAGTTGCTTTGTTCAGGCAGCAACTTTCTGCGCTGCACCTGAAAGTTGAAGGCCATGATATCTACAACAACAGGATAGCTATCGAAAAAAGCCTGAATTGGTTTGCACGGCATCTTATAAACGATCCGCAACGGGTATAATGAATAAACGCCAATTACTTTTATTCAAATCCCGGCACGGAACATTTGACAAACAGGCAGATTGAGATTATCCGTTCGATAGCGTCCGGCTTAACGACTAAGGCAATTGCCCATCGCTTGCATATCTCCGACAAGACGGCAGATAATCACAGGCAGAATATTTATAGAATTACAAACTGCCACAATACAGCGGATATAATTGACTATGCGATAAAGCATGGCTTAATGGAATAATTATAACGTATCGCCTAACTCTTTTTTGTTGCTTCTTGTAACAACAGCCTTGTCATGCTGCAATTGTACAATTTTAAAAACCGACACCGCAACGATATTGTTATCGGTATAAATTGAAGGTTGAAATTAATAAAAATACAATCATGAGAAAGGCTTTAATTATCGCAGCCGTTGCATTGAGTGTTGCAATAGGCGGTTGTAAAGGAAACGGAAGCACAAACGCAGACGGCGATGTTTCTTCAACAGATACCACCAAGGGCTTAAATGATGGAAATGGCGCACCCGGTTCAGGCTCTGGATCAGCCGGTGCGGGAACCGTTGGCGACACGACATTGACCCCGCAGGATACTGTTAATGGCGCACCACTTCCTAAAGGCCCGGATACGACAAAACATTAAATTGTTTCATTTGCGATGCAGCGGGAGGAATGAAGGTAAAATTCATTACTTGCCCATCACCAACCGCTTGCGGTCGCACCTGTAGCATTGATATTGTTTCCGTGGTAGCCACCACAGAATAATTTTAATGATTAAAGGGCGTGGTTTTCTAACCCAGTGATTTGTACCGCAAACACACGGTTTTACAGGCGGATTTTTTTTCAGAAGAAACTATTTTACCCATTGTTGAAAAGATTACACGTTAAATCTCGTAACAGGTGGTAATTGGCTTTCAAAGATAGCTGAAAGTCGTTATTTATTGAGACAAATTTTCATTATAGATACGATGAGTGATGAAGAAATTCTTTTAAGGATTGGCGCACATATTCGCGAGGTACGTTTAGCGAAAAATCTTACTTATAATGATTTAGCGGAAGCTATCGATGAAGATATTGTTTACGTTATTAAGCTGGAAGCCGGGGAATATGACGTCAAAATCGAATATTTATTTTTAATTGCAGATAAGTTTGGCGTTACAATTGCAGACCTTTTTAAAGGGCTGGGTCTTTGATAAACCCTCTTAAAATAAACGTCAACAATATGCTTCTAACCGTTACTCTAAAAGAAAAACAATATAATTTCGAGGTTATTCCGTTGATGGATGAAAGTAATGAAAAGGTGCTTTTCTTTGTCCAGGTGATCGGGCACGGATCGATGATTGCTGAAAAGCAAAATCCTGGCGGTATTTGGGTTGTTAATAAAGGCGATAGCTTCGACCCAGATCTGAACTCGGCAATTTACGAAGCCATTAATAATGCCAGCGTAACCAAACTGATGCGGGATGCCATACCATTAAGTGAATTGAATGGTTGACAAAAGTTACAACCACAATAGTGGATATAATTCTTTATGTGACCATTTGGCCTATGAAGAAAGAATAAATAATTACAAAGCGTTACAATCATTCTGATCTGCTAACTCTGTTATTTCGTTTAGGTCAATCTCCATTGCTTTTGATAAATCAGAAATTTCCGTGATCAATAAATCAATTTCTTCTTTATTTCCAGATTGCGCATACGCAGCCAAGAATAACAATCTGTTTTCATCCTCACCTAAATAAGCCCAAGCTTTTTGAAAGCTTACTTTGCTATTGACATCAATAGCATCCAAACATAATAGTTTAAAAACTTTTCCAACAATATCGGTTATAGTTGAACAGCATTCGCCAAAGTGAAAAATCAACATTGCAGTCTCAAAGGAATGTAGCTCTTTTTCGTTTGCACGATATAAAGAGTCATTATTGAATACCTTTTTCAAAATATTTCTTAGTTCTGTCGCTTTGTCGTCCATGTAATAAAGATACATCGCATTATCTTGAGTGATGCAAGAAGTTTTCAACAGAATTACACAGCATCAAAATTAAGAACTGTATTTAGAGCATCATCCGTTTTCTTATTAATAAAGTTTCCCATGTAACCCATCGTTACTAAAATCGTAGAATGCCTGAATAGTTCCTGCAACACTTGCAAAGGTATCTTATCCCCGGCAATGTGGGCAAAACTGTGTCGGGCGATGTGCATGGTTACCTTATTGGTAATCTTCGCAGCAGGCATAACATGAGTACGCAGAATTTTATCAATACGGCTGGCTGTGTGGGCAATGCGACGTTGCACAATGAATTTATCATTACTATCGACATTCTTCAATTCAGGAAATACGTAATCGTCAATATTCTGTTTGTCAGGCTCATATTGTAGCAGGATCTTAATAACCTTTTCAGGCGTTTTCAGCGAACCTGTTTTAAGATTTTTACCCATGGTATAGTGCAGGCGGTCATCTTTAAAATCGGACCATTTTAAACGCAGCAAATCCGATACGCGCATCCCGGCAAAATAGAAGGATACCAACCATAAGTTACGGGCATGATTATGATGTTTTTCTTTTAATTCAACTTGTTCAAGTTTTTTAACGTCCTCAATGCCCAAACCTATTTTCTGTGATGGCGGAAATTTAATCGCTATTTTTCCTTTGCCAAATGGATAGTATTTTGCGTTTATCAATTCATTCTTTATAGCATCGCTGAATACAGAACGAATAACGACCAGATGGTTTATTGCCGTGCGTTCGCTTAGCTTTAGTTTGTTAATGCAATGCGCTTTAAAGCGTTCAAGCAGTGGCACGGTAATGTCTGAAAAGCTTATATCCGTATCGTCCAAAAACTCTTTAAAATGTTTCACACGGGGTTTATCGGCTGTGTAGCGATTGTATTTCCCAGCTTCTTTTAATTCAGCCAGATATATTTCTGCCTGTTTGAAAAAAGTGGCACCGGCATTAGGACGAATTTTTTTCATCACGGATTTGGACGATACGGTTGTATGTATGGTTTCCAGTTCCAGGTATTTATCATTTGCTTCACTTAGTTTTTTAAGCAAAAGATTATTTAATCTTTTAGAATTGGGATGGTTACTTTTTACCCGTTGCTTTTCCGCATCCCAATCAGCATGCTTTAGCTTAATGCCTGTTTGAGTAATAGAGGCTTTTTTATCCTTGAATATCTTTAATACTAATGAGGATGTACCGTCAGCCAGGACGGTTTTGCGAAGAAATAATTTAATCATAACATTGTTTATTCGTCACGTATTCGTCACACAATATACGATTTAATATGGATTAAAACGAATCCATATGGACAAAAAATAGCTTAAATACATCATTTTAAGCCATTTGGTTTTAGGACTGTTCAATAATACAAGGACTGAAAATCCTTGTGTCGCTGGTTCGATCCCAGCTGATACCACAAAAACGAGTGTCAACTCATATCAAAACCCTGTAAATAACTGATTTACAGGGTTTTTTGTTTCCCACCAGATCAAAATAACCCATAGTTTCTCACTGTTTATGATACCTAAAAGGATACCTGTTTTAGTTTCTTACCTTCGGTGTATCAGAAAGCAGCTTAAATAACTGTAATACAATGAATTACACCACATCAAAACAGCGTTATTTTGAGCTGTTTTGAGCCCTTTTGATACCCGTTTTTAAGGAACGTTTTGCACCTATTTGTCAAACCGTAACAAAACAAACAGTATTAAATGAAAACAACTAACACATTTGGTGTACATTTTCTTATCCGACCGGATAAATTAAAAGAGGGCAAGGCCCCTGTGTATGCCCGAATTACAGTAAACACTGACCGAATGCTTATTGCGTTGAAACAATGGATAGATCCCAGATCTTAGGATATAAGAAAAGGAGCCGGTAAAGGCGCTAAGGATGAAACCAAATCTCTGAATAATTATTTATCAGAGGTTAGGACCGAACTTGAAGTGTACAGAAACCGGATAAACCTGCGATGATCTGTATATAAGGGCATAAATTCGTGCGGCAACCAAAAAAGAGTTTGATTAATAACGAATAAAATACACGTGTAAAAAGTATTGTTTTATGCTAACTAAAATCACACATAAGTATGCTGTTTTTTTCTATGTCAAGTAGATTATATTTGAGATAATAAATGAGAAATTTTTGGGGATGGTTAGGCGAAAGAATGACTGCATTCAGAATGTGGTTGTTTCTTGATGCGCATATCTATCAGAGACGGCACAATATTATTATTCCATCAAGTAATGGTACTACCCAAATAGACCATCTCATAGTTTCAGCGTTCGGTATCTTTATCGTTGAGACAAAAAACATCAAGGGTTGGATTTTCGGTTCCTATAACCAGTCACATTGGACACAATTATTATTTGGAAACAAGTACAAGTTTCAAAATCCTATCAGGCAGACATTCAGGCAGAGAAAGGTGCTTGCAGAATATCTCGATATCAATGAAATGCTTATCCATACTGTTATTTTCTTTGTCGGAAGTTGCGAATTTAAAACGCATTTGCCATCCAACGTCATTAACGCCAACTTGACTTCGCACATCAAAAATTATTATAGCCAGTTGCTTTCACCGGAAGAAGTTAATGTGGTACTGGACAAAATTGACAAGCTGCGTTTAGATCCTGCTCTTACCACAAAGAAGCATGTCCAATCCTTGCGTGACCGATATAATTCTACAACTAATTGTCCAAAGTGCGGCGGGAACCTGGTAGAAAGGACGACAACGCGAGGTTATGGAGCAAACTCAACATTCCTTGGTTGTACGAGTTATCCAAGATGCCGATTTACTAAAAGTATTTAAACATGATATGCGGAGATTGACGTAACTATTCTCCGCTTATCATGCGTAGAATAACCTACTCTTACAGATAAACTTTAACTTGAAATTTTGTATATTTGTAATACTATAGTATTAGTAACAGTCATATTTAGAGGATAACTACCATCATGATATCACTTATATCACCATCTAAAGCTCAAATCAAAATAGCAGAACACATTCGCGCACGACGATTATCCATGGGTTTAACTCAGGAAGGTCTGGCCGAACGATCAGGAGTTCCTCTTGCAACATTGCGTAAGTTTGAACAAAAAGGCTCGGTTTCCATGGGGTCCTTTTTAAAGCTCCTGATGGTAGTTGGCGGTATGGAACAAATTATCGATGTATTGAAACCTTCAAAGCCAGTTTTTAAATCGATAGACGAAGTGCTGAAAGACACAGATAATAAATCCAGAACAAGGGGGCGTAAAAAATGATCAAGCCAATAACAGAAGTAAGAGTTGGTTTGGATTTTGGTTCGGAAATTCAGGCTGTAGGGCGACTGGCCATACGAGATCGCATTATTTATTTTGAGTATGGAGATGCTTTCATCCAAAGAGGCATTGAAATATCCCCTCTCCGACTTCCACTACAAAAAGGCGTTATCGAATTACCCCAACGTCCCTTCGAGGGACTGGCTGGTGTCTTCAGCGATAGCTTACCTGATGGCTGGGGGCGATTGCTTTTTGACCGCCTGCTAAGATCGCAAGGGATATTGCCCGGCGATGTATCTCCGCTGGACCGTTTGGCGCATGTAGGCCTATCCGGTATGGGAGCACTGATTTATGAACCAGATAACAGCCCTGTAGACAACCAGGAACAAATTGACCTTGACCAACTGTCACTTCAGACAGAAGAAGTACTGCAAGGCACCTCTGAGGAAGTAATCAAAGAACTGTTAGCATTGAATGGATCATCTGCAGGTGCACGTCCTAAAGCGCTTATTGCCGTAAGTGATGATCGTAAACGGCTTACATATGGGACAAAAAATCTTACCAAGGGGTTTGAACCATGGCTTGTCAAATTTTCCAATTCGCAGGACGGCCAGGATGCAGGGGCAATAGAATACGTGTATGCATTGATGGCAAAGGAAGCAGGTTTGCTAATGCCGGATGTACATTTGTTCCCATCGCAAAAAGGCGCTGGCTATTTTGCCGTTAAACGCTTCGACCGGGACGGAAACAAACGGCTGCATATGCATACGGCAAGCGGTTTACTGCATAGTGATTTTAGGACCCCATCTCTGGATTACGAAGATTTACTCAATTTAACAGGTGCACTGACAAAAGACATTCGCGAAGTTGAAAAAATGTATCGCCTCGCCGTGTTCAATGTATTGGCCCATAACAGAGATGACCACGCCAAAAACTTCAGTTTTCTGATGGATGAAAACGGGATATGGAAGTTAGCACCCGCTTATGACCTTACCTTTTCCAGCGGCCCGAATGGAGAACAAAGCACGATGGTAATGGGCGAAGGCCGCAATCCGAATATCAGCAATTTGGTAAAGCTTGGTTTGGATGCGAAGTTGTCTAAAAAGCTGATTGAGGAAATTATAGATCAAACGAAAAGCGCTTTGGTCCTTTGGACAGATTTGGCTAAAAACCACAACGTAACAGATGTAAATCTCGAACTGATTAAAAAAGCTATTAACAGAACTACATAGATAATTAATTAATAATGGCAATAAGCCGTGAAAGGCTTATTACATTTTAAAGGACACCTTAAAATCGCGTCTAAAACATCCGGGCCCTTTCAGTATTTCCGATGTTTATCATTGGGCCAATTACTTAGATTGTAGTATTGTTCTCGCATTTCCAATTCTTTGTTTTCCCGTTCCAGTTTTTGAATCCTTAATTTCTCAACAAACTGATTATTATGAATTGCCCATAAACCGCTGATTGTCGCACTGATAAAAGCTTTATGCGACCCTTATAATCGAAAACTACCGGCACTGAACTACATAACCTATACCCGGAATAGATCGAAGTCCAAAAATCTTACATGCAGACCTGAAATAGTTACAGACCGAGGTATTAAGTGCTTTGACTTCGGCGATCAATTAATGCGCAAACTGACCTCTGTCAAAACTTTCATGATATCCGGCATAACGTAAAACTAAATACCTAACCCACTGCGTGCAGCCAATTGATGACCGTGTATGGCCAATGCCTTTGCATCCCGCAGTTGTTGTTCATTCCAATACCGCAGCGCTGTTAGATTATCCTGGTATTCTTCTAATGTCATGCCTATAGTTATCGCATCCCGGTAAGCCTTCGCCGTTCCCGAAGCAGTATGAGGCCTAACCAGGCTTGCTGCATCTCCCAGCACAGCTACATTGCCCTTATACATTTGCGGTACAGCCATATCCAAAATTACCTGTACAAATGGCTGAGCTGTTTGAAGCACGCGATTACGCAACACCGGAGGTAGTTGTTCGTGTGCAGTTCGGTGCAGATCTTCTTTACTCTCCTTACTTAAATAACCAGCCGGAACTGTAAAATCACGTTTCAGCCCATTTTTATCTGTTAATAAGTGGTCTAATTCCCTCTGCGTTTTGTTTTGATACCAAACCCAATTGTATAGCCTTTTACCCTCCGTTAATTCGCCATTAGGCCCCGGAACCAGGTAGCATAACAAGTGTGAGTTTTCATAAGGATAGATAGAGAACTTATCGCCGAAGAAAGCCACTTCGTCCTTAGTTAATTCCTTTTCAGGAATCAGCCCTCTATAAGCAACATATCCGGCATATTGTGGATGAATGTTCGGAGCTACATATTCTCTCACTACAGAGTTAAAGCCATCTGCACCAATCAGCAAATCGGCAGTTCTTTCTTCGCCGTTTTTAAATATAGCCGTCACGCTGCCGCCATTATCGGTAACACTGTTAAGTTCGAAACCTGTAAAGTAATTAGCCGATGGATAGAAATCTTTTAACCTACGCCACAAATAATTCCAGGATGTAAATATGGTATCGTTAGGATAGATCAGTGCCGCATTACCGTTATCATCCAGTACCTGCCGCTGCGTGGCCGGTACGCCAAATACCTCCCGTGGTGCTATGCCTTTTTCTATCAGGTAGTCCATCAGATCGGGCTGGATCACCAACCCGGCACCACGATCTTTCATATCGCCCGGTGAGCGTTCATAGATGTTTATCTGATGCCCTTTTTCTTGCAGTGCAATACCTGCACACAATCCGCCAATGGAACCGCCTATTATAATGATATTCATCGTGTTAATTATTTAGATATAGATTTGCCTGTAACCACATTGACAATTGCTGACACAGCTAACAGCGCCATAAAAGAGGTTGACCAGCCCCAGCCACCTGCATTATAAAGCTGTATGGCGATAAAGGAGCCCAAAGCGCCGCCAATAAAGTAACTCGTCATGTAAACGGTATTAATGCGGCTATTAGCCAGATGATCCAATGTATAGATAACGGCGATGTTGGTAACCTGGGTAGCCTGAACACCAATATCCAGCAGGATAACGGTGATCCAGATTGCGGCAATAGCACCCGGAAATAATATTAACACAAGTATACTTACTAATGTTAAGCAAGTGGCAAACAGTAAAGACCTGCGAGGTGTGCCATTGTCTGCCAGTTTACCAAATACGGGAGCTATCAAAGCTCCTGCTGCGGCAAGTAACCCAAATAAACCAATACGTGATGCAGAATAGTTAAACGGTGCATCGCTCAGATAAAAAGTAAGGGTTACCCAAAAAGCACTGAGCGTCCCGAAAGCAAGCATACCGGTTAAAGCGCTACGGCGCAGGAGTGAAAATCTCTGTAATTGTGCAATCGTTGATTTGAGCAGGCCGCCGTAAGTCCCGGTAAAGCGTTCGCTTGTTGATGGGAAATCAATCTGCATTAGTATGGCGGTACAAAATACCATAGCAGCTGAGATCAGATACACGTATTGCCAGCCCAACCATCCGGTAATAAAGCCGCTGTAAACACGTGCCACCAAAATGCCCACCAATATACCTGTAAATATTTGCCCTACTATTTTGCCCCGGTTCTCTTTGACCAGGCTGGCGGCCATAGGCAGGATAACCTGCGCCACAACCGAGAATACACCTATTAAAAGGCTCCCGGCGTACAGTATGGTAAGTGTAGGCGAATAAGCAACCAGTAGTAAGGACAGGATCAAACCTGCCTGGAGATAAAGAATGAGCTTTTTGCGCTCGATCATATCACCAATGGGTGTCAGGAAAAACAAGCCTAAGCCGTAGCCAATTTGAGATAATACAGATATGGTACCCGCCTTTTCGGCACTGATATGAAATTGTTGTGCAATGGCATGCAGTATAGGCTGGCTATAATAAACATTCGCTACGGCAATTCCGGCGGTAGCTGCCATAATTAAAACCTGAGTTCGTGTTAAAGATTTCATTGTTATTCGTTGTTATTGTATTGTTTTATTTATCCTGATCGGACAATACAAAGTTGGCAACAACGAGTGCTTTGCACCAATGAACTGGTTTAGGAAATAAGGGCGAACTGGATCAACAAAAAATGTTGAACTATATTAACTTTCCCGCGATACCCGCTTATTCCGGAGCTTGGAAAGGTACTCCGTAGTCATACCGAGAAAAGATGCCAGGGCATATTGCGGCACTTTACTGACGATGGCCGGATAACGCTCCAGAAAGAGTTCATAGCGTTGTTCGGCCGTTTTGGTGAGGTTAACAATAACCCTGCGCGCCATATGGGCCGCTGTATTTTCTGCCAAAATGCGGAAGAATGTTTCGTATATATGCTTACGTCTTTTTAGTTCTTGTTCTGCTTCGTAACTGATCTGTAACACTACGCTGTCCTCCAGGGCCATTACGAACATGGATGCCGGCTGCTGAAATATATAGCTGTTATAATCGGAGATCCACCAATCATCTATGGCGAATTGTATGGTATGTTCCTGCCCCTCATCGCCTATGACATAAGCTCTGAAACTACCCTGAACGACATAAAACCGGTATTTAGCTACAAACTCGGGCTGTACGATAAACTGTCGCTTCTTTACTTTAACCAACTTAAATGCCTGGCAGAACTCATTTAGTTCATCATTAGAAATACTCATGCGTTTTCGTATATGCGCTGCAAGTTGATCAAGTTCTGTCATGTGAATCTTTGAGTAATTAAACGAGAAGCAAGATAATCATAAATTACTTTTTGAAACGTATTTCGCGCTTAATAGCCATCAATCCTGATCGGAAGATTGCTAAAGTAAAAATCAAAATCGGAGACTTAAATTTTTGCAAGGCTATCAGACAATTGAAGGCAGGTGATTAGGTGAAATGCCATATTTCTTTTTAAATACAAACGAGAAATGGGAAAGATCTTCGAAACCCACTTCGAGGTAAACTTCCGTTGGCTTTTTCTTTTTTTCTGATAAATAATAGTAAGCCAGCTCCAATCTTTTATTTGTAAGCCATCTTTGAGGGCTCATATTAAAGAACTTCCTGAAATCCCTATTAAAAGTAGATAAACTGCGCCCGGTTAAATAGCCCAATTTTTTCAGTGACATGTTAAACATAAAGTTTCGCTGCATAAAATTGACCAGATCGATCTTGCCGGGCGCATCAAAGTTGGCGAGTATGCTGTCAACGCTGGGGTCGATCAGCCTTAAGATACATATCGCCTCTTCGATCTTCAGTGAGGCGAGATCTTCCGGAAATTCACCACTCAGTTCGAAATATGGTATCAGGGAAGCCAGGCAGCTTTGGAGCAGCGGATGGTTGCTAAAACGGTAAATCCGCTGCTCTGGCTGCATATGAGGTTTGACAGCTATCCGCTCATAAAATTTTCGAAGTCGTTCTGTAGACAAATGCATTACAACCGTCTTGTGCGGCAGGCTATTCTTAGGGTAATTAATGATCGTCGCCAGTTCATTCCTGGGAATGAGGAAAATATCTCCAGTGCTAAATTTGAACGTGGATTCAGCCTGTATGATCTTAGTTTCGCCCGATATGAACCAAACCAGCATATGATCAACAAACATCAGGTCGGCCTTGAACAGTTTGTCTTCGTAGCTGGAAAGTTTTATTTCACTGGTTAAGTATTTGGATACATGTTCCATCGGAGTAAAGTTATCCGTTTTCTTTCGATTTTATGAATTTCATAATCGGACTTATATGAAGCCGAACCTTAACGGACCTGAAAAACTATACCGGTCAGCTCTTCACTTAGGGCCCAAAGGCGTTTGGCATTACTTTCATCCAGCGAATACATTTGAATGCCTCGTGTCTCCAGTCCATTATCGGACAGGGATTCGCTCTGCTCAGTTTCTGCTACTTCTACATCTTCGCAATAAACGCTACCGATACCATCAAGCATCGGGCTGGTAGCGCACCATACAGTCGTGGCTGCGCCTTGCGGTATGGTTTTTAGACCTGCCAATATCTCCGGCCGTATATTACCATGCTCGTCAACAAAGCCCATTTGTTTAAATAGTTCCATGTCTGCGTTTCTCCCGAGTTCCGTACCTGCTATAGTACCCGGATGCATGGAATATGCCCTTACATTATAGGCACTTGCGCGGGCATCCAACTCCAGAGCGAACAGGTTACTGGCTGTTTTTGACTGCCCGTAGCCAAGCAAGGTTTGATATTCACGGTGCTCAAAGTTTGGATCATCGAAATTGACAGGCGCCCATTGGTGACCGGCAGAAGAAACGTTAACCACCCTTGCCCCGTTCGCCTGTTTAAGGGCAGACCACAACCTGGCCACTAACTGGAACTGTCCGAGATAATTGGTTGCCAGTTGCGATTCGATTCCTCGGCTGTTTCTTTGCAAGGGTACCCACATAATGCCGGCATTGTTGATTAATAGATGAAGTGGCCTTTCTGAAGCAAGAAATTTTTCGGCGAATGCATCAATAGTACCCGGTTCAAAAAGGTCCATCGACTCAATTTCTACGTTTGGGACACCTTCCAGGTTTTTTTTTGCTTTTTCAATATTCCTGGCCGGTACAATAACTGTTGCACCTGCCGCCGCAAGTACCTTTGTAGTTTCTAAGCCAATGCCGGTGTTACCGCCGGTAACTATTGCTATTTTTCCGTTCAGGTCGATTCCTTTAATCACCTCACTAGTTGTTGAGGTAGCGTTGAAGCCAGACCCGAGGGGGTGTTGTAATTCGCCTTTATAATTATTCTTTTCCATTTTTATAATTGCTAAATGTATGGTACAAAGGTAGGCCCATCCAGATATGTGAATTTTGTTCAGAATGCCAATTTACTTTGTTCAAAAGTTTAGTAGCTAGTTTCGGCACTTCAGTCAAAAAAATAAAATAGGTGCCGTCCCTGCATTTTTGTACTATAAGATGGCTATGATCCCGATTTCTGTCATTTAGCTGAGCAGGATGGAGAGATTGTAAGTTTCGCATTAGCCATACTGGATTTTAATCAAGTATTGAAAAAAGTAAAACGAGACCGTTTATTGCCAACCGGCCTATTCAAAATATTGCTTAACCGAAGAAAGTTTCGGGCGTTCGGATCATCTGTAATTTTTCAAAGCTTATAATTATTTGTTTCTGCCACAACCACGCCCGATCCTTCGCTACCTATCTCAGATGCGGTCTTTAAAAGCTTTACGGATATTGGCGTTCTTGCTCTCCTCAACAAGTGCATCAACTTCTGCCGCATTAAAGTTTTTAGGATCTTTGTAGTAGTTCATCGCAAAAAAATATAAAAGATATTCCCTGATCAAAGGATTGGGATATTTGTTTATATTACTGTAAAGATGATCATAGTCATTTTTACTCGTCAAACGGTTAAACTTTACATTTACCAGTCTTTTAAAGTAACCTCTGAACACATTTTCCATTGCAAATGAAAAACTGGTGTCTCCAGGGTTAAATTTTGTATTTGCAAAAGTGCTGTCTATCAAACCGCTGAATTTAGATAACTGGGAATGTTTATTAGTCTGAAACTCCTGCTCGAAATAATAAAGATCAAATAAAAAATCTATTCTTCGTTTTCTGCTCAGGTAATCGATCAATGATTTAGCGCACCCTTTGCTTGTATACAGGGGTTGAAAAAAATCATCATTGAGCTTATAGAACTTAACAAGGTCGTCGTAAAAAAGCTGAATGTTTTGATCATATTTAACATTTTTCGCTTCAGGCTTGTGTTTTAAAAGTGTACGATTAAACAAATAATTTGAAAACATATAGTTACTGCTGTTCTTTCCATAAGCAATAAGAGTGTCTTGTTCTGAATTCCTATCAGATACCTTCATTTTGTCGGTCAGTTGCACACTGTCTCCGGGGGTAATGTAAATTGGTCTGTAATTAATATACACCATTTCCGGTTTGTCAGATCGGTATTTCAACAGGTAATGATAATCATCTATTTTTGAAACACTGAAAAAAGCAGACCTGGGCAAGTTTAAACCTTTATTGAATTGTATGCGTAACTCGTCGTCAGAGGGCCTCTCTAAACTGTAACTGCTGGGCTGTTCAAAAAAGGCAAGCTGTTCAACATTGATATCTTTGCTGTTCTTCAAAGTGATAGCAATGCTGGCTGTTTTTTGCGCGTGTCCGATATAAAAAGAACAGGTTAGGGACAACATCAAAAAAAAATTCTTCATAATTTGGAGGTTAAATCATTTATAAAACCAGCAACCCGGAGTTAAGCCCGGGTTGCTTAGGTTGATTAACACCAGAACGAACCGGTACCGGGAAACCCCTTCGCGGTTTATCTCGCATAGTTGCCGTAAGGTTTGCAGTTTTATATTGCGCCCAAAATGCCTGGCAACCATGCGCAGACACGTAGGTCCGCAGTCCATTTGGTCAGGTTGGTGGTAAAGTTTAAAGGTCATTATTCACGTATTACCAAATAGCTACACTTTAGTGTGATAGTATTGTTTAGCCACAGCGTTATTAAACTATGTAACGAAACAAATTTCTTCCAATTCTTCCATCAACAGTAATACCTTCTATCACTACGCTATATGTTCCGCTACTATCTGCATTTCTAAAGTCGACCATTGTTTTGCCCTTATCATAGGGAACGATATTAGGGTTCCAGTACACGACATCGCGCAAATCTGGCTTACTTAGTTTAACGTTATATTTGGGCACATAAAATTCTCTTATTTTAGCGTAGCCTTTTAAGTTAAACGTGGTAATACCTGCAACTGCATCCTTTGAGTAATTGTGATTAGAATTTTTCCGCTTTGTGTTTATTACAATCACACCTTTATTTAGAAATCCCAATTTCATTCCTTCCATTACTATATCTATCGACTCAACTTCATCGGGTGCAATAATTTGTAGATAATCATTGCCCATCTGCACACCGTCGACAAGGGTTACAAAGCCTTCTGTAACCTGAGGCCAACGCTTAGTCATTTTTGTTGGCACACCGTCTTGTTAAAGCGAATATAAGGTACTGCCATTTCTATCGCACTCCGGAGGTAAATGTGGACGCTTAATGTTATCGTTACTAATTACCTTGTCTGAAAAATTGCGCCCAGCCACACTCAAGGAATATGCAATTTTTTTTTCTTTTATCACCACCTCTTTCAACTGAATGCCCTTACGTTTACCGATGTAATCATTCAATTCATCAAAGCGTTGCTTGCTAGCGGCAACGTAGGTTTGAACGATATAACTTTTATCTTGTTGCAAGTGCGCAACCACAGGCAGTATGGCCGTATCAGGTAATATCCTTATCTTATATATATTTTTAACATCTTTAGCCTGTACGGCACAACGGGCATCACCCTCGAAGTCGAGCCCTTTAACAATAAACCGGCCGTTGTGATCCGTTACCGTATCTTTCAATAACGGCAGATTATTAATTACAGCAAATGTTGACACTTTGCTGTTTGGGATAGGCCTGCCGACATTATCTATTAACCGCCCGCTTATTTGCAAGCTCTCTTCCGGTAGATAGGCTGGCAATTGTGTGCCGTTCGCAGCAGTATTGCTCCAAGTGAAACGCCGCCAGCCCTGCGTAAGCAAGAGGTCATCTAATTGCAGCATCTTTAATGTGCTGTCTGCCAGCTTTTTAAGATTAGAAATGAATTTGACCTGCAAACTATCTTTAGTCCCTAAAGTGACCAACTTGTTATATTGATATTCCATTGACATCTGTTTGGTTCTGTCATAACAAGAGGTGTAGCCCAGTACTAAAATGAAAGCAATAAACCTAAGCCTTCCCTTACTTTTGCCACTCAGCATTATCATCCTTTTTAGAAAGTGCATTTGATAGTTTTTCATATTATCGGTAATAGAAATTACCATCCCCCCTTCATCTAAGCTATTATCAATTATAATACTTTCTTCGCAAGTATCCGTTATAATTAAATTTCTTCATTTGGTCCTATATCAAAAGTTAAACCTTCGGGTTCATGCAGAGTCGTCATCGGCTTATTGGTACGATTTATAATAACAAATATATTTTTTCATGAGATATCATTTATTCCAAAAAATAAAGATATCGCTTAAAGATGTCTTTTATTTATACTTTTCCGGCTTAAATAAAACCTCGCCATCGCGTTTAATTACCCATGCTGTTACGGGGTTCATGTGGTAACCGCCAATGTCTGCGCCGCGTGCTTCAACAAGTTGTTTCAACGTTGGCTGAATGTAGCCGGTATCGTCTGTGGCGCGGCTTAATATTTCGGTTGTTTCGCCTTTCCATTGCCATAAAAAACGGAAATAGGTATGCGCTTTTTCTAAAACAGGTTCCTGTAGTTTGGCGTTGTACCAGGTTTTGCCGGCATCAGTACTCACTTCTACTTTAACTACCTTGCCCCTGCCCGACCATGCGATCCCTCTGATCTCTATCCAGCCCCGCTGCATCTTATGCGGAAACGAAGGATAGGTGATGATAGAACGCGCGTCCATCTCAAAGCTGAACATCCTTATTTTTCCGTTTACCGGGTAGGTATATTTAGAAGTTTCTTCACGCGTCATGTAAGGCTCGTCGGAAATTTCTATCCGCCTGATCCATTTCACATTGGTATTCCCCTCCCAGCCGGGCAGCAATAAACGGGCGGGGTATCCTTGTGCGGGCCTTATCGCTTCGCCGTTTTGGCCGTAGGCTATCATGGCGTCGTCCCAGGCTTTTTCTATGGGAACACTACGGGTAAGTAACGCTGCGTCGCTGCCTTCGGCCAAAAACCATTTTGCTTTAGGGTCTACGCCTACTTCCCGCAACAGGGTAGATAGCATTACTCCTGTCCATTCGCTTTGGCTGGTGAGGCCTAAAATATCCTGCGGCGTCATCTCCGCTTTACCGGTACGAAAGTTGCCAGCACATTCAATGAAACAAGTACGGGTGAAGGATGGGAACCGCTTCAGATCGGCCAGTGTAAACTTCATAGGCCGCTTTACCATGCCATGGATCAGCAACTCGTATTTTTCAGGATCAATATTAGGAATGCCTGCATGGTGTCGCTCGAAATGCAGATCTGACGGGGTTATAGTACTAAAGAAATCCTGCAGGGGCGCTCTTGAAGAAATATCAGACGGCTTCCGCACGGGGTTCTCAAACGGCGAGCGCTTGCCAACTGTACCCGGCGGGATGCCCTGCACTTTTGTAGGGTCGGCAGGTACTACTTCTCCTACCTGTATATATTTCGCAAACGGGGCTGATACCGGCACAATAGCCGCGGCCAATGCGCCGCCTAATAATTTACGGCGGCTTATTTTATTCCTGGGGTTTTCGTTTGGTTCTTCCACGGTGCATTATTTTACTTCGTTTCCGCCTTTGCGGTCATCCACAACAAATAACTTTTTAGCGGGCATTACCACTTTGGGCAGGCTTTGCGCATTCATTACAGCGCTATCGCTAATAATCTTATTGGCACTTAGTAAATAGGCACAAAGGCTGTAAACTTCATCATCAGTTAACGAGCCCGGCGCATTGTAAGGCATGGCTCTCTTCAGGTAATCAAACAAAGTAGTGGCGTAGGGCCAGTAGTTTCCTATGGTTTTTGTCTTGCTTTTCTTTTTACCCGTTACCAATGCCGGGCCGGGTAATTTTACACCCTTTATCTCTGTCCCGTTTTCGCCGTGGCAGGCAGCGCATTTGGCAATATAGATCACCTTGCCCGAGTCTGCCGTGCCGCTGCCTGCCGGCAAACCTTTGCCATCGGGCCGCACATCAAAATCAACAGCCGCTATATCTGCAGCAGTAGCCGTTTTACCGAAACCGAAACTTACCGGCATTTGCTCGTCAGCTGTTCCTGACCGGAAGATCAGAAACAGCACCACTGCAACGCCAGCCAGCACCGCCAGGTAAACAGGTTTGAATTTAAATTGCCCTTGCATTGGTTAATTAAAATAAGATCCAGGCGATACCGAGGGTAACAAAAATATTAAAGGTTTGCGCTATTAGGAATGCATATAACGGCTTCTTGCTATTCTCATTAAACAGGTCGGCAAAATTAGTTTCGAGGCCGATGCTGGTGAAAGCTAATGCAAACCACAGGCCCTGCAGGCTTTTTAAACTATCCTTAACAGAAAGGATCGTCTCCGGGCCAATTACAAAAGAGAACAATAAAGATGCCCCAATAAACCCTAAAACAAATTTCGGGAAGCGCTCCCAAATCACACTGAGCGTTGGTTTGGTATCTTTATCCTTTGCTGCCGGGTGTTTGGTGTAGGTCCAGTAAATAGAGATGGCAAAAGCTGCCAATCCAAGCAATACATTCTGGGAGAATTTTACAATGGTACTGATCTTTAGGGCTGCTTCGCCAACCAGCGTGCCTGATGCCACTACGGCACCGGTGGTATCAATACTGCCGCCTAACCATGCCCCCGTTACTTCCTGCGAAAAGTGGAAGTAGTTGGCAATAATGGGCATAAAGATCATCATGGGGATAGCCGTGATGAGCACCATGGAAATAACGTAAGAGAGCTTTTTAGAATCGCCTTTAATAGCTCCTGCCGTAGCGATGGCCGCAGAAACGCCGCAGATGGATACCGCGCTGGAGATCATCATAGCTATTTCATCATCAACCTTCAGTTTTTTACAAACCCAGAAAGCAAAATACCATACCGAGGTAACCACCAGCAATGCCTGGATCAACCCCAGTGAACCGGCCTTTAAAATATCAGCAAAAATTACAGATGTACCTAACAACACCAGGCCCACTTTTACAAAAAGCTCGGTAGACAGGGACGTTTTGAGCCACTCCGGAAGTTTAAAAAAATTGCTGATGATGAGGCCCAGTAACAGACTAAAGATCACTGCTTCTAAATTCAGGGATTTCGCCTGGCTGCTACCAGCTAAGATGAGGGCAATTACAGTTATGAGGTAAACCAGCGGGAAACCTAAAGCATAGTTTTTTACAGATTTACCGGTTATTAACGCGCCAATACCACCTATGATAAGTACAAAAACAAACTGAGTGAGGATCTTGATCAGGTTTTCGGTACCGAATACTTTGGAGGTAAGTTCGGCACCATTGGCCCAGCCGAATGCAGGCACGGGAATGAGTAAACCGGCAATAGCGAGAATGATAATTAAGGAACCTAAAATTACTACCGCCCAATCTTCGTGCAGGGTAAATTTAGTAGTGGTTGACGACATAGTTTTTATTTTTAGTGATATATAAATTTACAAATTAACGCTGATACCGAACACATCTTTAATTGCCCGCTTAGCTGAATGATACCCGCACATACCGTGAACACCCCCACCCGGCGGAGTTGACGACGAACAGATATAGATCCCTTTAGCAGACGTACGGTAAGGCGACCGGCGCAGCACCGGCCGGGTAAACAACTGGCCAATATCAATAATACCGCCGTTGATATCCCCGCCGATATAGTTAGGGTTATAGCTTTCTAACTGCTGGGTATTAAAGGTATGCCTGCCGATGATACGCTCACGAAAACCCGGTGCAAAACGTTCTACCTGCCGCTCAATTATTGTGGTCATATCTTTCTTGGACCCGTTGGGTACGTGGCAATATGCCCAGGCCGTTTGCTTCCCTTCGGGTGCGCGGCTGGCATCAAAAAGGCTTTGCTGCGCTAACAATACAAACGGCTTATCCGGGTGGCAACCATCGGCTATCAATTGTTCGCTTGCGGCTATTTCCTTTAATGTACTGCCGATATGCACCGTTCCTGCTTCTCTAACGTCGGCCGCTATAAAAGGAATTGGGCCATCCAGCGCCCAGTCTACCTTAAAAACGCCCATACCGTAGCGGTAACGGTTCAGCTGCCACTTATAAAGCAATGAAAACTTATGCCCTGCTATCTGCAGTAATTGTTTGGGCGTAAGATCAAAAATTACCGCGTGTGCGGATGGCAACTGTTCTAAGGATGTGATGTAAGTGTTGGTCTGTATCTGCCCGCCAATGGAAGTAAAGTAGGACGCCAGCGCATTGGCAATACTTACCGAACCGCCTCTGGGCACCGGCCATCCTTTTAAATGCCCGTTAGCCATCAGCACCAGGCCAATAGCCGAGGTGGCGAGATTGGTTAACGGCTGAATACTATGTGCCGCCATGCCTGCGAATAATGCCTTAGCCTCCTCCGTTTTAAAACGTTTAGCCAGGTGAGCGGCAGAGGTAACAGCATCAATACCAAATTTGGCCAAATCTATTGGGTGTTTTGGAAAAGTAAGCGGGCCCAGCAGATCGGGCGCTAAACCCGGCCAATTTTTCACTAAGGGCGCTAAGAGCTTGATGTAGGTATCCCGGTCGGCACCTAACAGGCCGGCTGTTTCGGCTACCGATTTTTTTAATATTGCTGCCGTGCCATTATCAAAGGGATGCGCCACAGGTATTTCTGGATAAATATACTCCAGCCCATGCTCATGTAAAGGCAAGGTTTGAAAGTATGGCGATCCGGCCGCCATCGGGTGAATGGCAGAGCATACATCGTGCAAAAACCCGGGAAGGGTTAACGCTTCTGTGCGCAACCCTCCCCCTATCTTGTCCTTACCCTCCAAAAGCAATACCGACAGGCCATTTTGTTGCAGTAGTATAGCCGCTGCCAGCCCGTTTGGGCCCGAGCCTACTATTACCGCATCAAAATCCCGTTTCTCTAATTTCATATCAGCCATTAATATTTCCCGGCAACCAGCTTGCTATCCTTTAACAGGTATTTGCGGTTGATCCGGTCGAGTACAATGTAAACATCATTTTTCTTTTCATCCTTACCCGTTAAAATAACTTGTGAACCGTCGGCATTCGCGCTGTAATTAAGGATCATTTTATTGCGTTTGCGCTTATCTTTCAGTTCTTCAGTTATGCCACGGGCGCGCCTTGTAGAAAGGGCAGCTGCGTCTATCTTTTTATTTTCATCACCAACATTAGCCAGGGATTGCGCGGGTATAAAAGGCGTTTTCACCGAATCGGCAGGCGCTTTCTTTTTAGCATTTTTACCACGCTTTTTTACTTCTACAAACTTATCCTGCAGGTAAAGCACTTTGTTAATGGTATCAGCATCGTAATAAAAAACGCGCTTCCCACCGGCTGTACCGGTAAGCTCAAAAGTTCTGTTGATATCGCGCATGGCTGCCCCGCCGCCGTTAGAGAGGTCTAACTTAACTGGCTTATTTACGTTATAAGTCAAGGTAGACCAGTTCTCAAACGTAACGTCCCTCCATCTCACCGAATCAAGCGGCGCATAAGGGATCACCTGGTTATTGATTTTAAATTCGCTTACTTTATAGTTCCCGCGCAATATGCTCACACCTTTAACAGCGGGCTGCTTGTATGGGTCGTACTTCCAGTTGATAAATTGCAGGTAGAAGAGCAGCACCAGGAAGATGGCGATATTAGCCGTTTTTAAGCTGAAGCGAGCTATCTTCCAGTTTTTATTAAAGGTTGGGTAATAAGTAAAAGGCGTGGTAAACCGCTCACGGATAAGCAGGTTGTAAATAGGCACCACATCATATAATATCAGGAACAAGGAGAACAGTACGAAGTATGAGGCGTATACGTGTACGCCGCCATCGTAAGCAAAATTCACATAAGTAATATCGCCTAAAGCGCCAAGTAGCAGTACTGCGCCCAGGGTGGTGGTTTTGCGGAAGAATAACAGGGCACCGGCAGCCAGTTCTACAACGCCTGCAAAAACCTGGTACCAGGGCACAATCCCGATGGAAAGCCAATAGATCTTCTGCGCGGTAAAATCACCAAAATGCGTATTTAATAATCCTAAGGAAGGATACGGCATTTGGGTTGGCAGCAGCTTGGTAAACCCAAAGCCGATGATACCGATACCCGCACGGTAACGTACAATTACCCTGAGCCAATAATATAGCTTGTTATACTCTGCTGTTTTATTCTGGTCGATAACCGTCCAGATAGTGCCGCCGACTATGCCTATAGCCAGGGCCTCTATCCAGTCGATATAACCTAAAAGGTTATAAGCATGGGTATCAAACTTGTATAATGTGGGCGAAAATCTGGCCACATCGTACAAGTCGCGGTAATGCAGATGCAGCCAGTCGAGCCCGAAAAGGTTTTTATACCACTCGCCGTTTACGGGTATAGTAATAATGAGGAAAAAGATGAAAGCGATGCGAAAAAGCACTTTTTCGTAAGTTTTCCAGGGTGGCAGGGCGGTTTGTACTTTTTTACTTGCGGCCGGTTTATCTGCTATTTGCCCTTGTAAGCTCTCTGCTTCGGGGCTTGCTGTGATGGTTGACGACATATGGAAAGATCTTTAAATACGGTTAATGATAATTATAACTTAAGTGCCTTACTGCGGCCCACGGTAGCTTCCTTCAACAGGTACTTTTTGTTGATTTTGGTAAGCTGGGCATAAACAGAATCTTGCTGGCCGCGCACCCCGCTCAGGATAATGGTTGAACTATCCGGGCGGGTGTAATGCAGTACCAGTTTGTCTGCAGTTTTCTTGTTTTTGCTGGTGAGCGTTAGGGTACTTTTTACCGGGTCTACCACGTAGCTGTAATAAACGCGGCCTGCAGAACCGTTAAACTCGTAGTTACGCTGGTTATCGGTATTGTAAACTTCTTCGGTACTGGCAGTATCCGGCACAACCTGCTCGTTAGATCCGATGCTGATGGTTCCCCATTTCTCAAAAACAACATCCTGCCAGCGGTTAGGGTGGTATTCGTCATAAGGGATTTCCTGGCTGTTTACCCGGTACTGGCTTACATTATATAAGCCCGCTGCGCCCGGCAAACCGGCTGTTTTAGGGAACTGGTAAATATCCTTGTGATAGGCGGCATACGTTTTATAGCCATAAAGCACCACAAAAAAGAAGATGAACAGCGTTTTAAGTGCCAGCCGCGCATTGGCAGGCAGCCCTTTTTGTAACTGCACTTTAAAAGTATTTGCAGCGGTTGGCTGGCGCAAGGCTACCAACTTATAAAGGCGCAGGGCATCAAAGGCCAGTAAAAATAAAGCGATGGTGATGAGGTAAAGGCTATAGATAGTTTCGCCGCCCTCATAAGCAAGATTAGAAAAGAACACGTTCCCGGTGAAAACAACTACGGCAAAAGCACCTAAGGTAGCCGTTCTGCGGAACAGTAATAAAAGCCCGGCGATGATCTCCACCAAACCTAAAAACGATTCGTAACCCGGCACAATGCCCAGGCTAAGTGAAAATAATTTCCAGCGGTTAAAATCGCCGTAGGCAGTATTAAGGTTACTGATTGACGGATAGGGCGCCTGCAGCGGAAAAAATTTTATAAAACCGTAAGCGATTATTCCGATAGCCAAACGGTAACGCAATATCACCCGCACCCAATAATAAAGACTGTTATAGTTTTGGGCATTTTTATCACGCGCAGTCCACACAAAAGTGCCTACCACGGCAATTACCGCTAACAGCACCCAATCGGCAAGGGTGCTTAAACCCCACGCGCCGGGCGTGCTGCCGCCCGATATAAATTGCGGCGTGTAGCGGCTGATGTAAAAGATATCGCTAAAGCGCAGATCAGCCCAGTTGATGCGGAACAGGTTGCCATAGAACTTCCAGTCGAGCGGAAGCACCTGCAGCAAAAAGTAAATGGCAAAGAACCGAAAAAGTATCTTTTCGTACCCCTCCCATTTAGGTGAATTGTTGTTGTTTAAGCTACTCATTGTAATTAGTTTTTATATGTTGTTTTGACGCCGGTGGCAGATTCGAACTGCCGTAAAAAGTTTTGCAGACTCCCACCTATCCTCTCAGTCAACCGGCTATTGTCCTTTTAAAATTGCTTGTTAATACCCTGCATTCTGCGTTAAAGCAGGATCTACATTCAGCTGATCTATGGGAACAGGCAATACATATTTTTTTGCATCCGAAACACCCAACACAGCGGAGGCCCTGCCCGTGCGCACCAGGTCGAACCAGCGGTGGCCTTCCAGTGCAAACTCCAGGCGGTTCTCATTCTCTATAGCCAAAAGAATATCGCCCTGCGAAGTTGCTGTGGTAACGGCAAGCCCGGCACGGTCGCGGATGATGTTCAGATCGATTATGGCATCGCCCAGTTCAGCCCGCTGCGCCTTTGCTTCGGCGCGGATCAGATACAATTCTGCTATCCTGATCACGTAAGCCGGGTCGGTAGCAGGGCTGCGGTAATAAAGGTTGCCATACCATAGGCCGGCACTTGTTTTAGCTGCCAAAGCGCTGCGCGTGCCGCCCGTTAAAGGGTCATTTAGCAAGCCAAGCAGCGCCGCATTCGGCGCCCATTGTCGCGTACCGCCGTTTGCAGGTGGCTGCCATTGGCCCCTGTGTCCGTTGGTATAAGTGGCGCTGTAAGAGAGCTCTAAAACCGATTCTTTAGAACCCACCACATTATTGGCAAACCACGAGTTAAAGGGTTTTGCCAGGGTATAATTTGTTTTATCATCTATTACCTGCGTAGCAAAGGTTATGGCATTTGCCCAATCTTTTTGATACAGGTAATACCTGGCCTTAAGGGCCCAAACGGTTTCCCGGTTAGCCCTGATGGGGTTTTGCGCTGTAGGCAATGGCAACAATGGCTCAGCAGCGTTCAGATCACTTAATACCTGCGCATAGGTTTGTTCAACTGTGCTGCGTGGTACGCCGTTCTTATCATTGGCAGATAAAGTTGGCTTGGTTACAATTTGCACACCGCCCCATACACGTGCCAGATCGAAATAGGCCAAAGCCCTGATGAAGTAAGCTTCGCCAAGCAACTGGTTTTTATAGGTGGTGGTTAATGTGGCATCGTTCACCTCGGGCAGTTTGGCAATTACATAGTTTGCCCGGTTAATGGTTGTATAAATAGCCAGCCATACGTTAGAAACCGTGGCGTTATCAGACTTTACATTATGATCTATAAACTGCTGTACGATAGATTGCGAACCTGTCCACTGTACGTTATCGCCGGAAAGATAGCCGAGTGATGGATAGCTAACCCCATAATAACTATCGGCAGACAGTGCCCGGTAAATACCCCTCACCGCGGTTTCTGCTGATGATTTATCAAAGATGGTTTCTGTATCAGATACCGAATCCTTCGGCTTAACATCCAGGAATTTATTGCACGATAGCAATGTTAACACCAAAAAAACGGGGACTATATATTTTGTATTTTTTAATATTTTCATGGTTAAGGCTCCTTTATAAAGTAATGTTTACACCTAACTGAACGGTATGCGGCTGCGGTGGCGTACCCAGATCGATCCCTTGCACGGCCTGTCCGCCGCCTACGTTGGCTTCAGGATCAGGGCCGGTGTATTTGGTAAATAGCAGCAGGTTGGTACCAACTACGTATATCCGCAGCGATTGTATATCAATCTTCTGGGTAAGGCTTTTTGGCAAAGTATAACCCAGGCTTAATGATTTTAGCCTGATAAAAGAACCATCCTCTAAAAAGCGACTGTTTTGCTCTAACGTGTAGTTATTGCCGTAAGCTGTTACGCGCGGCACATCGGTTATATCACCCGGTTTCTGCCATCTTTTAAGCTGGCTGGCAAATATGATGCGGTTTGCATCGCGTGTACCGCCGCCCTCGCCAAAGAAGCGGTTAAGGTTCAGCACCTTGTTACCCTGCTGAAAGGTGAACAATACGTTGGCATCAAAATTCTTCCAGGTGATGCTATTGCTTAAGCCGCCGTAGAATTTAGGTAAGGCGCTGCCAAGAATCTGCCTGTCAGCCGCTGTGATGACGCCGTCTTTATTAACATCCTCAAATACGGCATTACCTGTTTGCGGGTCAACGCTGGTTTGTTTGTAAAGCCAAAAGGAATACATGGAATAGCCCTGCTGCATCCTGATCCAATCGCGGCTGTACTGGTTAATGGGCACCGGCAACGTTGTGATCTTATTGATATTGCCCGAGATGTTAAAGCTGCTGTTCCAGGTAAAGTTGCTGGTTTTAATATTAGTGGTGTTGATGCCGATCTCGTACCCTTTATTGCTGATGTTACCGGCGTTACTGCTGTAGGTGCTGTAACCTGTTATGTAAGGCACAGGGAGTTGCAGCAATACGTTGCTGGTTTTTTTAGAATAAACATCAAAAGCAATACTGATGCGGTTGTTTAAAAAACCTATATCAAAACCTGCGTTAACCTGTGCGGTACGTTCCCATTTCAGATCGGGGTTGCCCAACTGCTGGGGCGCGGTGCCTGCCTTATCACCACCGGCAACATTATCCGGGTAACCCGCCCCGCCTGACCAAAGGCCCTGTGCTGCAAAGTTATTGATACCTGCCTGGTTACCGGTAACGCCATAGCTGGCACGCAGCTTCAGGTCGCTAATACTGTTAACATCCTTTAAAAAGCTTTCTTCCTTGGCACGCCATGATGCTCCTATAGATGGAAAATATCCCCACCTGTTATTGGCACCAAATTTTGATGAACCATCTGCACGGCCACTTACTTCCAGATAGTATTTACTGGCGTAGTTGTAAGAGATGCGGGAAAAGAAAGACGATAAATTGGCTTTGGTATAGGTTTGATTAGCCGTACGCGTTGCCGCCGAAGATATATCGGTGTACGCATTGTTAGGGAAACCCGTACCCTGCGCCGAAGTTAATTGGATGATATTGCTTTGCAGCGTATTACCTACTACAATATCAAAGGTGTGCTTTTGATTAAAGATGGTATGGTAGTTTAAGGTCTGCTCGTTGATCCAGGCGCTGTTTTGGGTAATGGCAGAAGTTGCCAGCCCATTGGTTGGCGATGCGCCTAACTGTGTTTTATCGTTCCAGTATTCAGATTCGTTGTAGTTGTTGTAATCAACGCTCCAGCTGGTGCGGAATTTAAGACCTTTAATGATCTCTGCCTCTGC
>Ga0247812_10000451_pt1 | contig 26951 bp, 22 predicted proteins | sample UWRJL149409B1_FD_178011 | JGI IMG/M metagenome (GOLD analysis project Ga0247812, IMG submission 178011) | Plant litter microbial communities from Arlington Agricultural Research Station in Wisconsin, United States - UWRJ-L149-409B-1 | ecosystem: Environmental > Terrestrial > Plant litter >...
CTTGTTATAATAAAAGTATGAATATTATCGTCACGGGCGGTGCGGGGTTTATCGGTTCAAACTTCGTACATTACGTCTACAACCAACGCCCCGACTGGAACATTACCGTACTTGATGCCCTTACTTACGCTGGAAACCGCGCAAACCTTGAAGGCCTCGATTCTTCCCGATTCACATTTGTTGAAGGAAACATTACCGATGCCGAGCTCGTCGACAAACTCGTGAGTGAGAATGATGCAATCATCCACTATGCTGCTGAATCGCACAACGACAACTCGCTACAAAACCCTCGCCCATTCCTTGATACTAATATTATTGGTACATATACAATTCTTGAAGCAGTTCGAAAATACGGCAAACGCCTTCATCACATCTCAACCGATGAAGTGTATGGTGACCTTGAACTCGATGATCCAAATCGCTTCACAGAAAATACTCCATATAATCCATCAAGTCCTTATTCATCAACTAAAGCAGGTTCAGACCTCTTGGTGCGTGCCTGGGTACGAAGTTTTGGCATTACAGCGACAATCAGTAATTGTTCAAACAACTATGGTCCCTACCAACATGTTGAAAAGTTTATTCCTCGCCAGATTACCGAAATTCTTGAAGGGCGTCGTCCAAAACTGTATGGCACAGGCGAAAATGTTCGCGACTGGATTCACACCGAAGACCACAGCTCGGCTGTACTTACCATTCTCGAAAAGGGCGTGAGTGGCGAAACCTACCTTATTGGCGCTGATGGCGAAAAAGACAATAAATCAGTTGTTGAACTAATTCTGACTCAAATGGGCAAAGAAACCGACGGCTACGACCATGTCAATGACCGTCCGGGCCACGACATGCGTTATGCTATCAACTCAACAAAACTCCGTACAGAGCTCGGCTGGAAACCTGAATACACAGACTTTGATGCAGGATTAAAAGCTACGATTGATTGGTATAAAGAAAATGAGGGTTGGTGGGCGCCACAGAAAGCTGAAACTGAAGCAAAGTACGCCAAGTAAGCCTAGTCGCGAAATATCATTCTTTTGATTATTTTTACAAATCGACTTCTTTCGGTATAGATGTTTTTAGTTTTACTTAAACCATCTATCCAGTTCGCGACATATCCACTAAATCGTATTGAAGGTTGATCAATATACTTATCAAAAAGCACCGTTACTAATACTAAGATTGGAACTGAAACGAGTACAGAGAAGATGACGCTTTTTGTATATCCTAGATGAGGCAATGTCGCTACAAACAGAAAACTCGTAAAGGTCAATAATACGAGTATATGGGTGAGGTAAATTGAGAAAGTGAATTTTCCAAACCTACTCAATAGAGGGCTCGCTAAGAACCTTGATATTTTGCCAATCACCAACACGGACACAATCAACAACCCCGCACCAACTGCTAAATATATTGTCGTATTCTGAGTTTCCGTAAACCAAGGTAAGGTAAATAAACTATAAAAGGTTTCCGAAGCACCTAAAATTGGGTACCCACCAATCACAATACCACCAATCAACATACCGGTTGCTATCACAGGTAGTTTTTTTAGTTTTTCAAACAACTTCGTGTTTACATATACATCTGCAAGCAACATTCCAACCAAAAAACCCGTATACCAACTGCCGAAAGTTGCAACAAGAAGAATAAGATACACAATCCACCTATTGGGTGATTTACCAAATATCAACAAAAATATAAATACTAAGAACGAACCAAAAAATTCGTAATGCATTGTCCACAGAACTCTATTGTAAGTATCGACTCCAGTTGCAAATATTGACCATGTTCCTTGCTGGATTGCTTCGTATATATTAGGAATAAAATTCCATTGAATACCCATAGAGCCGCCCCCTATAATTTGAGCTGCCTGATCTCTATAGATATCAATTCCGAAATATATAAGAAAATAAGCAATAATTATTGAAGCTAAAGCTGGAATCATCAGCCTTATATACCTTTTTGATGCCAATCTTTTCACAATCTTACTATCGCCAGACTGAAAGAAACCGATTGAAAGTACAAATCCTGATAAGACAAAAAATATCGATACAGCAAATAACCCAGAAAAAAGACCGCTGATTGGACTGCCAAATAGTAAATCTTCGTACTTCGAATGTGAAACCGATATTTCAGAGTAATCACCATAAATAATACGGGGAAAGAACATGGTTACTATATGAAAAACAACCACAATTAATGCGGCAATTCCTCGTAAACCCTCTAATTCCATAAATCTTTGATTCTTACTCATGAGCATTCTTACTATGGTGACTTATAAGTTGATACTTAAAAAGTATACAATAACAGAGAGCTTCTTGTGTAAACACGAATTAATAGATTCTCAAAATGCTATAATTATCATAGATGAGCGATAAAAATAAACTAGCATTTAATAAAGTGTTAAAAATCGAGCAGACAGTAATACCTGGTTTATTAATTTTAGACCTTCCCGTATTTGGCGACAATCGAGGCTGGTTTAAAGAAAATTGGCAACGTAAAAAAATGGTTGCAGCAGGACTTCCGGATTTTACACCAGTTCAAAATAATATTTCATACAATGAAAAAATCGGAACCACCCGCGGCATCCATGCTGAGCCGTGGGATAAATATGTTTCAGTTGGCCGAGGTAAAATCTTTGGTGCATGGGTTGACCTACGTGAAGGCGACTCTTTTGGTAAAACCTATGCCGTCGAAATCGATTCAACAAAAGCAATCTTTGTCCCAAGAGGGGTTGGTAATTCTTTTCAAGTACTTGAGGATGGTACAGTCTATACATATCTCGTCAACGACCATTGGTCTGCAGACAACAATGATTATGCATTTTTAAACCTCAATGACCCAAGCGTTGCAATTAATTGGCCTCTCTCGCTAGAGAGTGCCGAATTATCCGATAAAGACAAGGTTCATCCGTCTCTTGAAGAGGTAAAAGCTATAAAGCCTCGTAAAACGCTTATTCTTGGAGCTGGTGGCCAATTAGGTAAAGCACTTCGTGAAGAATTCCCAGAAGCAGAGTTTGCCGACCGATCCACCTTTGATGTTACCAATCCAGAAAGCTGGGCTGATAGAAATTGGCGACAATACCAGACTATTATTAATGCGGCCGCTTACACGAAAGTTGATTTAGCAGAGACAGAAGGCCGTGCCGACGCTTGGGCAATAAATGCGACTGCTGTAAAAGACTTAGCTAAACTCGCAACAGAAAATCAACTAACACTTGTTCATATTTCAAGCGATTACGTATTTAATGGTACACAAACAATTCACAATGAAGATGAAGTATTCTCACCTATTAGCGTTTACGGGCAGAGCAAAGCTGCTGGAGATATTGCAGCGGCAACAGTTCCAAATCACTATATTATTCGTACTTCATGGGTAATTGGCGAAGGCAATAATTTTGTAAACATTATGAAGTCACTTGCAGAAAAAGGCGTAAACCCATCAGTTGTGAGTGACCAAATTGGACGCCTTACCTTTACACAAGATATAGCAAAAGGCATAAGGCATCTTCTTGAAACAAATTCACCTTATGGCACGTATAACCTCACTAACGAGGGCGATTCTACAAGTTGGGCTGATTATGCTCGCAAAGTATTCGAGTTAACCGGAAATGACGCAAATCGAATTAGTAGCGTTTCTACTGAAGAGTACTACAAAGACAAAACCGGTATCGCTCCCCGCCCCCTACAAAGCACTCTTGATATAACAAAGATTAAAAATACAGGGTTAAATATACCTACCTGGGAAACTCGGCTTACTGAATATCTAAACAAGTAAAACTATTTGTTAGCCAATGTATCGTACGTCGTTATCTGAAAGACGCAAAAGCCCTTCATCGTGCCGACGCTGGTCAAGATAATGTGAGGCAAAACCAATAGATCGGCTTAAGACAAATAACGCGTTGAAGAATTCAATTTGCTCAAGCTCTTCTAGCTCCTGCTTTGTGTAACCCAGTTCAGATTCAAGAATGTCGAGCATGATAGCCGCAATAACGCCATCAACATTTAGGATGAGGCTTCCTTTTTTCGAAGTAGTTATCGATTCAACGTCGAGTGCAAACTTAAGATACCTGTCGCCATTAGTGTTGCCACTAAACTTCAATAAAGCTTCAACTCGAGGGTCGGGTAAGTCTGTGTGATATTTTTTATGACCAATGCCAGGTATTACACCGCCGTTTCCGACAAAATTCTCCACGAATTCCTTACCAGAAATACCTTTTGTTGCGCCTTGAATCCAGTTATGCGCAGCATAATTAATTGCACCGCCAAATCGCGAACCAATTGTCAACAAACCCGCACTCAGGCTCGATACAAGGTCCCTTCCGGCGCGCGCAGCAACAATTGTGTTTACTGCACCGGAAACATACGGGCCATGGTCTACAAGTAATCTCATAACAAAATCAACAAATTCAACAGCTTTTTGTGATTCTATTTGTTTACCTAGCAACATAGATAAAGTAAGTGATGCAAACGAGTTTCCATTTACAGTGTCTAGCAAGTCTCGACCTAGCAACTGTACGTCCTTATTTTTATCACCCGATAAATGACTCACAATAAGGCTGTGTTTTCTTTCACCAATTTTTCGCGACTCGTGATCCATTGGTTGTTGCGCTCGTTCTTTTAGGGTTTTTGAAATATCTGCAAACGTATCACAAACGATTGCCCCACTATTTTTCAGTACGGCTTTTTTGGCGCTCGAAGATTCATCTTCTGTCTGAGCTAGTGCCTTCGCATGGCCAAACTGAGGCGGATTTTCAAACAAATCAGCAACTGTACCTGCAATATAAACAATGAGTTCTTTTGTTATTTCACCAGCATCTATCAGTTTTGCTATCTCATACTCATCCGTACCACCTAACTCACCGAAGAATACGATTCGCTCTGTTTGAGGGTCATTTTGTGCCAGCATAACAGCATTTGCTGGCGTAGTTATAGGAAAACGATCTCCACCAAGCGCAAGTGCGAAAGAAACACCCAAGCCTGAATTTGTAACTGTAAGAATTAGTTCATTTACAATTCCGCCAGAGGTTGAAACGACTGCAGTATCGCCACTAGAAAATATACCAGCATTAGAAAGTTGGCTATGTTGTGTGCCACCAATTGCACCTGCTTTTAAATGTCCGGGTATTAAAACACCGACAGATGAAGGTCCAGCAATAAGTATGCCTCTGCTTTTTGAGAGTTCAATAAGTTCAACTGTATGGCTCTCTGGCGTTTGTTCAGCAAAAATTGTAACAAGTTTTAGATTTGGAAACGTATCGAGCGCAGCCTTTGTTGAAGACAAAACACGGCGAGCAGATTGCACATTTATAATAACGCTAATTTTATTTCGAAGCTTTTCGTCAATTGCTTCAATTTTCTCAAATACAGGAATACTTACTTCAGACTCGCCCCAAAAATAACGTTCTCGGCGACGTCCGTTTGCGATAATTCCAACAATACTAGGTTTAGCCCGCTGTATTAGATAATCGTAGTCTAACATTGACTGGATAACACCAGGGTGTGACCCTAAAAGAATTGTTTGCGGCTCTTCCTCTCGAAACTTTTGTATTTCAATCATTCCTTTATTCCTTCTAATGCGGTTGTTAAGGCGTCGGTTATAGATGTTGTTGGGTCATAAACGCCACCAAGAATTCTTTGTGCGTCTAACGCTTCTTTTATCTTCGCTAGTCCAATTTCTTGCCTTGGACCTCCCCTGCGAACGTACACTCTGACGTTATTATTGCGAAGTGTATCTGCACTTTCGTTAATAGCCTTAATTACTCCATCAAACGTATCAGCGATATCGGTAAAGTTTGCCGCTGCACCACCAATAAACAAAACTTTGTAAGGTGCATTTGATATATCGATAAGTGAAAGTACTTGCTGAGTATATAAATATGCTTCGTCTGCGTTTGGGTTTCCACTGTATTCACCGTAATTAGCAAGCTGTCTACCAAGACCAATATTATAAATTTCATCAGCAATAACAACACTCGCACCACCACCAGATAACAATAGGAAAATTGAACCTTGAGGATTAAGCACACTCAAATTAAAAGAGGCTGGAGAATTCTTATCTAACGTTCGCACCCGCTCTTCTTCGGGGGTAACTTTTTCTGTTCTAGGGCTTCTTAGGTCAGATTCATTCCAACTATTAACAGCGTACATGCCGGCATCGTCAACCTCTATTGCACAGTCAAGAATCTTCAAAATTTTGTCCTGAATAATGTAAGGGTTAATTTCAATGAAAGAAAAGTATTGTGTTTGAACATCGTTAAATATGTCCTGAAGTTGAACAACACTTAAATATGTAGCCTCAGAAAGCGAAGTCCAATCAGTTGCATCGTCTAAACGAACTTCGTTAATACTTTCGGCATTGCTTTCAATATCGACACCACCCATGTCGCTATATGAAAGCCAATATCCATCACGACGGATTGAAATCGCAAGATATCTCTCAACAATTTCTCCATGGGGCACATACGGTTCAACAAGTATTGATGAGTACCCTTTGCGTTTTAAGCTGTCGACTGCTGAATAGATTTCAGATTGTAGAATATCAAGTAGAACAAGACCTTTTTTATATCGGCCTTTAACAGCTTGGTCAACTTTAACCGTATAACTTTCATAACCATCGATTGGAATAGAATCGTCATCAACAATGCTCCAACCCTTGTAAGACAGGCCTAAAGTGGAATTTATAATAGACTTCGATCGGTATTCAGAAAGTTTTCTCCGTGGCATATCTTTTATTTTATCATTAAGCGTGTACTTTTAACGCTACCTAGCATTGAACCGACAGTATATAATAACTGCAATGACCAGAAAAAATTCTTTTGATTTTATACGACTTCTTGCCGCTGTAGCTGTTATCTTTAGTCATTCATTCGCATTAACTGGTCACTCTGAACCAGGGGCGGGTACTATCAGTATTGGCGCTATATCAGTTTGGATATTCTTTATATTAAGTGGGTATCTTATATCTAAATCTTGGGACCAATACCCAAGGTTTAACGTTTTTTTTGCTAAGCGAATTTTGAGAATCTTCCCAGGTTTAGTCGTTGCCGTCTTGAGTACAATTGCAGTTGCTGGGCTTTTCTTTACATCGCTGCCTTTGTTTACGTATCTTTTTCACCAAGAAACCTTCACATATTTGAATAATATCTTCCTTTACAACTCATCATTTACACTACCTGGCGTATTTAATACTAATATTTACCCGAATGCAGTTAACGGTTCAATTTGGACACTCGCTTATGAATTTACTATGTACCTTGTAGTAGCGATTATTGGAGCTCTAAGAATTTACAAAAAGATACCACCTATCGCATTCTGGGGCACTCTGTTTGGTCTTGTTTTGTTGATGGCAATTATTGGCCGAGAGTACTTCTCCCTTTCACTGTTCTACCTAACAATTGGTCAAATGATCATTTTTGCACTTATGTTTTTCTCAGGAATTCTTATGCATAAATACGAAAAACGTATCAAGCTTAATACATGGCTCGGTTTTACTGGCTTAGCAGCGTTCGTCATACTTTCTCTTCTACTTCCCGACTATACGGCTTTATTTGGTGCAACATTGCTCGCCTATGGAATTTTTGCAGTCGGCAGGCATGGCCACATGAGCTGGACTAGTAAATATGGAGACTTCTCATACGGCCTTTATATATATGCATTCCCAATTCAACAAATGATTGCTTCTATCACTCACACAGCTAACCCGTTAAAAATGTTCGCTTTAAGTTTTATATTAACGCTCATTGCGTCAATTCTTTCTTGGCATTTTGTTGAATCAAGAGCACTCAAATGGAAAGATAAAATTGATACAAAAAAATATCCACTTCTCCAGTCAGACGAAGCTTGGTAAGTCGTATTTGGTATACTTTTAACAATGAGACAATTTAAAATCAGCCCTTCAATAAAAAAACTTTTGAAGAATATCTACATTCAAGCTGTTCTTGTTGGTTTGCTTCTCATGCTTCCATTTATCGCCTATTTAAGCCTCACGGGAAGAATAGTCGCCCCTCTTAACACAATGCCAGGCTGGAGCATTCCTAATGTTCAAGGTGAAGTGTTTGCACCAATACCCTCAGACGTAAACCAGCAAATGCTTCCTTTCCGGCAGTATATTAAAGATTCGTTGTCAAAAGACTCTCAAATTCCCCTTTGGAATGAAAAAACATTTGCAGGCGACACCTTCCTCGCCAACCCAATAAATGCAGCATTATCGCCTCTCAACTTTTTGTTATTATTCACGAACATATATACCTTCCAAAATATTGTTGTTATGTTCGGTTTATTCTTTATGGCAACATCAATGTATCTCCTGCTGCGTCAACTTAAGTTCAGCTGGTATTCGGGTGTCATAGGATCGGTAGCTTTTACGTATGCTCCTTTTTCAGTATTTTGGTCAATTTATGGCATTGTTTCAATTCCAATGGCAACAATACCACTTTCACTATTCTTGTATTACAAATGGCGCGACCATTCACGAAATATTAATGTTTACTTAATTGCACTCGCACTCACGTTGGGCTTATCTGTATATTTCGGTCACATTCAAATTGCACTTCTTCCTTATGGAATTCTCGTATTAGCAGTTATTTATGACTTATTTACTAAAAAAATACCTACTAAAAAATTGGTATATATACTCGGTTCTGTTCTTGTCGCTATTACAATTACCCTCGGTCAACTTGCGCCGATGCTGCTACAAACACCAGAAAGCCACCGATCAGACGAAACAACGTCAGTAGACCCTAAATCGTGGCCAGAACGAATTGACGAACTATCTCGAATTGCGACACCATATGACCTAAGATCTGGTCCGAACGACCTTGGTGCAACAACCCGTAGAGAACTGAGCGTGGGGCAAATTCCAGGAATATTATTCGTTATTTCAATCGGTATTCTTATCGTTTCTCTTATTCGACGAAAGAAAATCGACTTCCCTTATTTCTTTCTTTTTCTAGCAGCTTTTGGTGCTTCTTGGCAATGGAGTGATTTCCCTCAAACTCTTCTAAACGTTATATCGCCTACTTTTAGGTCACTTGCCAGCGACTATTTTCTACCTGTTGCGCTTCTTGGAATGTCAGTACTTGCTGCGTACGCTTTGCAATTTACGGTAACTGGTGTTTTTACGTCAAAACGTATCATAAAAACACCTGTTAAATATTTCTTAGTTGGACCTCTTATTATTCTCGCCCTAGTTTCCTTACCTCAGTTAATGTTGAGTAAAGTATCCACCCTAAGCTCATCGTACTATTTTGCATTTTATGCGGTTTTTGTCGGCTCATTAATCTTTTATATTCTCCTAAGAAAAATACGCATTGTAAAAATTTATTTTGCATTAACAATAATTATCGTTGCACTTGTTCAAGGTTGGGCGTTGTATCGAGTTTCTCAACCGCTCGCTTCACCAACCATTCTGGAGACGAAAAACCAACTACTTGAATATGTCGTATCAAAAAATTCTGCAACGCCAATGATTGTAGACTATTCTGGTCCACAAGAATCGGTTCTATACGACGTTGCATTGATAAATGGATACGACTCTTTATATTCAGAATCAATTCAGCATAGAATCCAGGCTATTAATTACCCTAACAAAACGCCCGAAACTTATAGGAACAATTCGCTCGTTATTAACAACAAAACTAAACCTGAATTATTTATGAACCTCGGCGTCGAATATACAATTAATAGCACTCCCTCAAGCGGTTACAGCCAGCAAATCGATGGTGTTTATAAGTCAGATAAACCAGCGCCGCGCGTTTATTTTGCTTCAAAAATCACCAAAGAATCAGAAGATGGTCAATTGAGTAAAATTAGAAGTGGGGATGTCGGGTATCACGAGGTAGTCGTTGATGGCAATCAAACACTTGCCGACACCTCTTCTAGTCTTGAGTATGAATTTAGCGTCAACAAACTTACCATTAAAACAAAATCTAATTCGGGCGGACTTATATTTATAGCGCAGACCTACAATAAAGATTGGGTTGCGCAACTTCAAAATGGAGATAGCATTGATATCTTACCAGCCTACTACGATTTCTCTGCAATAAATGTACCCCCAGGAACCAACACAATAACATTAACTTACAAGCCCAAAGCTGTACTCATTAGTATTGCTGTCTCATTGTTTGTTATACTCATAACAACAGCCGCTCTGGTATACAGCGTAGTTTCGCGTAAATCTATCGGTCACAAATAAGAACAAGGAGACGCATGAAGGGTATTATTTTAGCAGGTGGGTCTGGTACACGTTTACATCCAATTACCGTAGGTATTAGTAAACAGTTGATGCCAATTTACGACAAACCAATGATTTATTATCCAATCTCGACACTTATCCGAGCTGGTATAAAAGATATTCTTATTATCACAACACCTCACGACAACGAAGGTTTTGTACGGCTTCTAGGCGACGGCTCGAAATACGGCTGCCGATTTGAATATGCCATCCAAGACCAACCTAATGGTCTAGCCGAAGCTTTTCTTATCGGAGAAGAGTTTATTGGCGATGACAAGGTTGCCCTCATTCTTGGCGATAATTTGTTCCACGGTTCTGCCTTTGGTGAAGAGTTAAAGCGTTGTAATGACCCGGATGGTGGTATAGTCTTCGCGTATCAAGTATCAGACCCTGAGCGCTATGGTGTTGTTGAGTTTGACGAAAACATGACCGCTCTATCTGTCGAGGAAAAGCCAACGAGTCCTAAATCAAACTATGCTGTTGTCGGTTTATATTTTTACGATAACGACGTCGTTGAAATAGCGAAGGGCATACAGCCAAGTGTTCGGGGCGAATTAGAAATTACTGACATAAATGAAGCTTATTTAATCAAAAAGAAACTACAGGTTCGCATCATGGACCGTGGATCCGTATGGCTCGACACAGGAACCATCGACTCAATGGTAGATGCTGCGGATTACATTCGTGTTATTCAAAAACGCACAGGCCTAAATATAGGTTCTATTGAAGAAGTTGCATGGCGCGAAGGTTTAATTAGTGATGAACAGTTAAAGCAACTTGCCGAACCACTCTTAAAAACCGACTACGGTCGCTATTTGCTCGAATTAGTTTCATAATAAATTCAAATTAAAGCGAGTAACGTCCTATGCGTGGCGGTGCATATGCTATAATTACAGTAGTAATTTATGGCGAAATCTAAAAAACCAATTCAAAGTACACCCCTTGTTTCAATTGTCATTCTCAACTGGAATGGCCTCGACGATACCTTAAAATGTCTCGATTCTGTGAAAGAATTGAAATACAAAAACTACGAAGTAATTATTGTAGATAATGGCTCTGAAGGTTCTATTAAGCCTCTCGAAAAACGAGTTGCTAAAAACATAAAGCTTGTAAAAAACGAGGTCAACAAAGGTTTCGCCGGTGGTGAAGTTTCAGCACTGCCTTATTGCGAAGGTGAGTTTATACTACTTCTTAACAACGATGCCACCATTAAAGCTGATGCGATCGAAAAAGCATTAGAAACGTTCTCTCTTGATGAGAAAATTGCAGTTGTTGGCAGCCGTTCATATTCAGTCGACGAAGATTCCGAAGTATCCCACGGTTTCTACTCATTTCAGCGTATCGATCCTGTAACGTCTGAGGTTGCTACCTACAGTAGTGATGATGGCAAAGTAACAGACTGGCCTACCGTTTCAGGCTCTGGTGTAATGATAAAAAAGAGTGTTATAGATAGTGTTGGCTATTTTGACGAACGCTTCTTTGCCTACTACGAAGAAACTGACCTATTTGCCCGTTATCTTCGTGCTGGTTTCAGAATTGTATATAACCCGTCGTTTATCATTTGGCATAAAGATGGTGCATCAACACGCAACAAACGTTTTATGTATTATTACCTTATGCTAAAAAACCAGTTCTTGTTTTCTTACAAAAACTTCGATAAAAGCTATCTTCGTCAATTTAAAAAAACGTATTTTCGCAACTTCAGACGATCACTTTGGATATACTTAAAAGACAGGTCTGAAACAGAGGCAATCCACAAAGCACGGGTTCGTTCGACTGTCTGGAATCTCGTTAACATTTACGGCACAATTAAATCCCGTAAGTCTACACTTGCCGTTAACCCAAGTTTTAGCTACAGCGAGCTTCTTATCAAACAACAGCCACTTGCTATGTCAATCGTTATTGATTCTACTGCATACGATGTAAAGGATTCTTTAAAAACGCTCACCTATATTCTTTCATTACCGACAAAACCTTCTGAAGTTATCATTGTGACAAAAGAAAAGATTTCGATACCGACACACTCTCACCATATTGTTATCCAAAATATTGTAGACAAAGAGATTTTCGACCTAAGCGCGTATGACTATGGCTTCATGTCATCAAACACAGACCTATTAATGTTCTTAACCCCAGACAACATCCTAAGTTCAATGCCTATTCAATTTAGCGAAAACCTTGTTTCAATATACAAAGAAGCTCTTGGTAGCGAGTCAGCAGCTGTTATAAACAAAGATTTCGCAATCGCAGGAAAAAGTGATTTACAATTTACAAACGGCTCGTCAGCACCTATTCTTGCCTTAAGAAAAGCAGACCTCGTAAATTATCTTGTCATCAACGAAGATACCCATGGTCTTACAAACGAATCAATCGGAAACTATATCAATTGGTGTGTTGTTGAATGTAAACCTATCTCACGAATATCCGGCTCTGAATTACTCACCCTTACCGTCGACACTCCTACTTCAATGTATCCTGTTTTAGGTAAACCTCTTAAATGGCATATCAAAAAAGGCATCCACACTCTTCACTTATCGCGAGTTTTTTCAAAATTACGAAAAATAGTGAAGCGCGGTTCAGCTCAAAGCAAGCCTGAATCAGCAGAGTATCCAATCGCTAACCAACCCTTAAATGTATCTTCTCAACAAGCAAAAGATACACCTATATTTATCAACACCCGAGATAGAGCTGAACCCCTTCAAGAGCTACTTGGATGGCTGCAAAAGGCTGGTCACACTCGTATTGCACTCATAGATAATGATTCAACCTATCCAGAATTGATAGATTTATTCAACTCGACACCCTACCAGGTAGTTACACTAGGTAGAAACGGCATGCACAAGGCACCTTGGGAGAGTTTTGCAATCCGCTTCATGTCAAAAGGCCTTCCGTATATCGTAAGTGACCCTGACGTGTTACCAACAAAAGAGACGCCAAAAGATATTGTTAAATACTTCTACTCCATCCTAGATACATATCCAAACTTCAACAAGGTAGGGTCTGCACTAAAAATCGATGATTTGCCAGACCATTATCAAATGAAGCAATCTGTCATAGATTGGGAATCACGCTTTTGGGACGACTCACTGCTTCTTTCAAAAGACATATACTCAGCAGACCTCGATACAACCTTTGCGCTTTACCGTGGAAAGACCTGGTGGTTCTTATCGCCAAGTATTAGGGTCGGCGGAAAATATTCGCTACGGCACGAACCGTGGTACCAGGACCTTAATAACCCTACAAATGATATGATGTATTACAGAACTCGTGCGAGCCAAGAAGTAAGTACTTGGACAAAGGGTAAACTGCCGAAACACCATCTGCGCGCACTAAAGAAAGAAGGATTACTGTAAGTTATGACAAAGCAATCAAACAACATTAGAAACGACGACTTTTTCCTTGCAAAAGAAAAACTGGGTTTATTATCCGTAGGCGACCCAGGAACTCAAGACAAATTGCAGGTCACAGACACTTTTTTGATTTCTGTAGCTAGAAAAATTGATGGGAAAATAAAAGAACATCCTAAGTTAAAAAAATCGCTTGTCAAAATTAAGCGTGGTGCGTCAAAAGCAAAGCGTATACTTACCACTCCAAAAAGTAATGTTGCTCAAAACAGCAAAACAGCAAGTGTTATTGAATTATCTGTGGAAGATATTAATGAAAAAATTAAAACAATATCGCTTAAAAAAGTAGTTGCTCCAAAAGTAAGTATTATTATACCGGCATTCAACAAGGTTAATTACAGTCTTTCCTGTATTCAATCTATCTCTGAGCGTATTGATACAAAGACAAACCCAAGCTTCGAAGTTGTCCTTGTAGATAACGGGTCTAGTGATAACACTATTGCTCTTAAGGGAATTAAGAACCTTGTATTTGTTCATAACAAAGAGAACCTTGGTTTTGTAGGAGGTTGCAACGAAGGCCTTAAAGCTTCTAGGGGTGAATATGTTATTTTCCTAAACAATGACGCAGAAGTTACAGAAAACTGGCTCACGAGCCTTTACGATACCATCGAAGCTGATTCAAAGATTGGAATCGTTGGATCAAAGATTATCTATCCTAATGGTGTATTACAAGAAGCGGGTGGAATTATATTCAAAGACGCAGACGGACTAAACTACGGGAAGTTTGACCAAGCCGACTCGTACCAATACAACTACGTGCGAGATGTAGATTACTGTTCCGGTGCAAGTATCATCATTAAACGTAGCCTTATGAATTCTTTTGGTGGCTTCGATAACCTTTATTACCCCGCTTACTACGAAGATACAGATTTAAGCTTTAAGGTTCGCAAAGAAGGTTTAAGAGTTGTCTACCAACCAGAATCTGTTATTTTCCATATTGAAGGTGGTACAGCTGGTACAAGCACTAATACTGGATTTAAAAAGTTTCAAGCCATCAATAAAGAAAAGTTCTTGAAACGTTGGGGGAAGACTCTTAATGCATCGCACGTTCTACCTGCTGAACATTACCTTGGTCGCGATCGTTCTGGAGATAAACTTGCTTTAATTATCGAAGAAGCACTTCCAACACCAGATAAAGATTCCGGTTCTCGAAGGATGGTAGCAATAATCGAAAGCCTTCAAAAGCTTGGCTATAAGGTAACTTTCTGGCCAAACAACCTAACCGCAATTCAGCCCTATACAAAAAATCTTCAACAAATGGGTGTTGAGGTTGTATATGGAAACATAGATTTCATGCAATTCTCAAAGCTATATGGCCACGCTTACGATTTGGTTATCATGTCTCGTCCAGAAATATGTGCTAAATACGTTAATATTTGTAAAACATTATTCACAAAAGCTAAGCTTGTTTACGATACCGTTGATTTACACTATGTCCGCCTTGCACGACAAGCTGAAGTCGAAACGGCTAACGCAGAGCAGTTACTCGAGCAATCTAAATGGTATGAAGTACTTGAAAAAGGATTAATGCAAAGAGTTGATGCAACACTTGTAGTAAGCGAAAAAGAAGTTGAACTACTCAAAGAAAGCGGTGTGACTTCTAAGGTGTATGTTGTTTCGAATATTCATACTATTGTTGAGGATTCATTCAAGACAAAGTTCCAAGACCGTAAAGACATCGTATTCCTTGGTAACTACGCTCACCTGCCAAACAGGGATGCACTCACTTGGTTTACTGACGAAATATTCCCGACTATTCAAAAAAGTCTTAAAGGAGTTAAGTTACGAATAGTTGGTGCCAACATGCCACCAGAGCTTGAAAAGACACTTACCTCTAAAGACTATATCCTGGACGGTTTTGTTAGTGACGATGAACTGTTTGAGATATTAAAATCAGCTCGCGTATTTGTTGCTCCACTACGATACGGTGCAGGGGTAAAGGGAAAAATCGGCCAAGCAATTGAACATGGCCTACCTGTTGTTACTACATCTATTGGTTCTGAAGGCATGTACCTCACAAACAATATCTCGTGTGTTGAAGCGAACGATGCTGAAGGTTTTGCGGATGGAGTAGTTAAGTTATACAACAACGAAAAACTATGGAAAGAAGTTCAAGCAAATGCAAAAACTTCACTTATTGAGCATTTTTCAACAGAAAAAGCGACAGAAGATATTAAACGCGTACTAAATAGCTAGAAACTAGCTATTTAGCGCTTTTTAGAAGCCACAGGAGTCATGTGGATGGTTGTTACCACATCTTCTGTACTTGCGATTCTAACACCGCTCTCAAGCATTCTACGACAAAGGTTCCAATCACCGGGTTCTCCTACTACCCAACTCTGTTGGTCGTATTCGAAAAACGACAATGCTTTCATGTACAAAACACTTTGGAAAGAGAATTCTCCAAATTTAGGTATCTCAGCGTAAATTTTACGTTCCTCAAGTGTGTCTGTGTTTTTTTGAAGAATAGCACCATACGCAAACTCTGCTTTTTCAGTCAAAGCAACTTTGAGTAATTTTTCAATGTGATCAGGCGAAAATTCATCGTCGTCGTCCAAAGGTGCAATCCAATCACCTTTACCCATATACGCCCCAATATTCATGCCGGGTGAGCCCGCCACAAGCCACCTGTTGTATGAATCTTCAGGATAGACGCTTCGATACGGCAAATTAATAAACGTTATACGTGGATCATTAAGCATCTTTATACGTTCTTCAGTATTGTCAGTACAGTGGTCGCCAACAATAATGATTTCAAAATTTTTATAGGTTTGGTTAAGAACAGATTGTATCGCAACGTTCACGAGTTTTTCAGCATTGTTGAATGTTGCGATACGTACAGTTACAAGTGGGTTCTTATTAGCGAATACCGACTGGTAGCTTTCCTCTTTGCGAGCAGCCCATAACTGATTTCGTGAATAACTACTATTATCACGCTGAGCCTTTAAAATATTAAATGCAGCATCCCCCAAGTCGTTAATACGTGCAATTTTTGTTGAAAATTCATTAAGACTATCTTGCCGCACGTCAGCTTTTTTATTTATTTGAGATATATTATTGTGTATATCTTGCAAGTCTTGAGCATTAAATCCAAAAAGAAATTTTACTATTTTGTTTCTCATAATTATACCTTTAGAGCTCCGGTTAAGGTTTTACAAATTTCAATAATATTAACCTCACTCATGTCGTTTAATAACGGCAAGGAAATAATACGACTACTCACCTCTTCGGTAAATTCCAAATTACTAGCTATTGAAGATTCGTTCATAATTGCTTTATGCAAATGAAGTGCTGGTGTATAGTAACGTCTTGCTTCAACAGATGAATCTATGAGAACTTGTTGTAATGTATCTGCATTATTACCTGTCGGTACAAGCGTCGATACAAAAGCAATTGTAGATAGATGATCGTTAGCCTGGAAAACAAAACCATAGTCTTCTAATTGCTCTTTGTAGATTGCGAGCAGTTGTTGTCTTTTCTCTACTCTTACCTTCAACTTGCCGAGTTGACGTACACCAATGGCGCAGTTTATTTCCTGCATTTTTGCATTAGTACCAATCCGGTGAACCGTCCTGTCACTTTCGAAACCGAAGTTCATTAAGGAACGAGCCTCTTTAATGAAAGTGTCATTTTTACTGGTAATAATACCACCTTCGCCTACTGCAAAAGGTTTTGTCGCATGAAGTGAAAATATCTCACAGTCACCCCTTGCACCAACTATTTCATCTTGACTGTATTTTGAGCCAAAACCAGCCGCTGTATCAATAATTATTTTTTTGTCGTATTTTTTTGCAAGCGCTTCCCATTCACTTATTTTAGGGTTTCCAACACCAAACGTATTGCAAAGTAATATTCCAGCGATATCAGAACTGTCTTTATTAAGAATATCTTCCGCTTGTCCAAGACTCATTTGCCATGTTTCTTGTTCGATATCAAGAAATAATGGCTTAAATCCATTTCGTATTAACATCTCTGGGCCGGCCGCAAAAGTAAACGCAGGAACAAGAACTTGAGATTTTGTTGCATCAAATAATAACGATATCGCTATGTCGAGACCCAGCGTACAGTTCGCTACAGTGGTAGCAAAAATATTGTTACCAACATACTCAGTAACCTCTTTTGAGAGTTGTTTTTCGTACGGACCAAAGTTCGTAAACCAATTCGATTCAACTATATTTTGATAATCTTCAACCATCTCTTCAGGTGTTGGAAGTTCCGGCCTAATAAAGGGTATGTTATAGCTCATTAAGCCATCCTTCGTTTATTCTAATTGTTTTTGCAGGCACACCCACAACAACACTATTTTCAATATCAATATCATCTATAACTACTGCACCTGCACCAATTACAGAACCGGCAGCTATCTTAACTCTATTACTCACAGTTGCTCCGATTCCAATAAATACACCGTTACCTAATGTTACATTGCCTGCGATATGCGCACCAGGCGAGACTGTTACAAAATCACCAGTTGAAGAGTTGTGGCTTATTGTTGCAGACGCATTAATAATGTTATGATTACCAATTTTTACGTTAGTTGTAATTACAGCATTAGGGGCTATTATAGACCCTTCTCCTACTACTGCACTTGCATCTACGTATGAGTCTTCAGCCTGTATAGTTGTATATTGGCTACCCGACCATTGATTAACCATAGCTTGACGAAGAGTTGGTGTACCGACCGCAGCCAACACGGACAAGGATTTATGATAATTTGATGGGTTAGAAATATCAATTAAAAACGGCTTATTATTACTAAGGTATTCTTTGTTGACAGCTCTAAAGATAGCTTTAACGCCACCTGATAAATACGACTCGGCCTCATCAGCTTGTCCACCAGATCCCAATATACCAATATCAAACGCCATTTTACTCCTTATTTCTCAAGTATAGCATTTCAATCATTACTTAATATCAATAGTCCATTCACCATCTGCGTGGATGATGCCACCCCTAGTTAAATCGTGACCTTCAATAACAAATCTGCCCGCATCAAGCGCATAACCCTTAAGACTCATGTCTTCGTTGAAAATTGCTACATCTAGCTTATAAGCACCCGGGTTAAACGAGCTCAGTTTAAGCGTTTGAGTAACTGAATGTTTTTCGTGAAGTTTGTTCGGAATTTTAGTGCTACGAGTATTCATTTCAGCAGCAGATATACCATTTTTTGAAATCGTATAACCAATAATAGGTGTGAAATCTTCTTCAAGTTTATATTTAACAGTAAAACTGTATGATTGATCTCTTGTGAACTTTTTATTTTTTGGTGGTACAACTACCAATTCTTTTACAGAAGACTCAAGCTTGCTGTTGTCTGTATTGTCTTTTGTGCTACTAGTATCGACGTTGTCGAGTAAGTATTGGTCAGCAACTTCTTCTGGTGTACCGTGAAGCTTAATAAGGCCATTTTCAATTAATAATGCTTTGTTGCAGAACCTTTTAACGGCAGACATGTCGTGTGTTACAAGAATAACAGTCTTCTTTTCTTTCTTAAGTTGTTCAAAATAATCGAAACATTTTTGCTGGAAAGCTGCATCACCCACTGCGAGAACTTCATCTAATAGAAGAATATCGCCCTTCGCCTGGATAGCAATAGAAAATGCTAACCTAACTTGCATTCCAGATGAGTAATTTTTTAGTTTTTGATCCATAAAACGTTCTAGTTCAGAAAATTCTACAATACTGTCGTATTTTATCTTCATTTCTTTACGGCTAAAACCAAGAAGTGCACCATTCAAGAAAACATTCTCTCGGCCTGTTAACTCTGGGTTAAAACCTACACCAAGTTCAATAAACGGAATAAGGCTACCGTCTATTGATACAGATCCAGTATCGGGAGTATAGATGTTCGCCATTAATTTCAAAAGCGTACTCTTACCACTACCGTTTCGTCCAACAATCCCAAAGAAGTCACCTTCTTCGATTTCAAACGAAATATCTTTTAAAACATGTTGTAATTCATAGCCGCGCTTGCGTTTTAGAATATTAATAAGGTATTGCTTAACACCGCTGTGTGCCTCATGGGGAAGCTTGAATGTCTTGTTTAGGTCTTTAACCGCTAGTACTGTTTTAGTCATTACACATTCTCCGCAAAATTCTTAGAACTTTTCTTAAAGTAAAGTATTGCAAGGACAATAATAATTAATGTAATTACATAAGGAATTATTTTCATATACCATTCGTCAAAAAGTGATCCAGTTGTTATTGTATCGTGAGTAATAAGCGAATAGCGCGCATCTTGTATTGCTTGAGCAACAGGGCTAAGCATAAGAATTGATCCAATTCTATAACTTTGTTCCAACACAATTGATACTGGGTACAGTACCGGTGTTGCATAGAAAGCTGCCTGGATAACAATATCCCATATGTGACCAATGTCTCGATACTTCACGTTAGCAGCTGCTAAGAAAAAGGCGATTGCTAAGGAAAGTATATACAAGCTCAAAACAGATAGGAGAAATAGTGGAGCGGTTGCAAGTAGTTCAACACCGTTAAATATCATAAACACTGCAATAACAACCATATTAATAGCTAGGTTAATTAATGCGGAGATTGTACCAGAAATTACTACTATATATTTAGGAAAATTTATCTTACGAATCAAGTCACCGCGTGCAACAATCGCTGATAGACCTTGGCTCGTCGCTTCGGCAAAAAAATTCCAAAGGACAATACCCAACAAAAGATATACTGCGTAGTGTTCAATTGAAGAACCTATCTTTAAAAGGTGACCAAAGACGAAATACAAAATAGCAAACATCATCAATGGTTTTAAAAGAGACCAAAGAAAACCAAGTGCAGAGTCTTGATACCTAAGCTTAAACTCGGTTCGGACGAGTTCAGCGAGCAGTACGCGATTTTTTTTACTAAAGATGTTTGAGAGTTTCATAAGTTCAGAAATAATTATAAGGTAGAATTAGTATTATGACTAGCTCACTAATTGTTATTTTAAACTGGAACGGTATAGAAGATACATTAAAAAGTATCGATTCACTCCTTAAACAGACGTATAAGCAGTATGACATATTAGTTGTTGATAACGGTTCCGTTGACAACTCTATCTCAATACTTGAATCGCTAGTTGCAGAAAATAATAAATTACATCTTATAAAGAACAGTTCAAATCTTGGGTTCGCCGGCGGGGTAAATACGGGAATTAGCTATTCAATTAAGAAAGGTTACGACACTGTTGCGCTTTTTAATAACGACGCGGTTGCCGACAAAGAATGGTTAAAAGAATTAATCGGTAGCCTATCAACAAATGTATCCATATCGACAGGTTTACTACTCACTGAAAATGGAAAAAATATAGACAGCACCGCTGAAATGTATTCAATATGGGGAATGCCATTTCCACGCTCTCGTGGGAAAAAAGTAGAATCAGCCCCAGACTCAAACTATATTTTTGGAGCAACAGGTGGCGCCACTCTCTACAAAACTTCTTTATTCAAAGAAATTGGGCTTTTTGATGAGTCTTTCTTCGCCTATTACGAAGATGTTGATATTAGCTTTCGAGCTCAACTTGCTGGTCATAAGATTTTCTATAATAAAAAGGCTATAGCCTACCATAAACAAGGTGCGACGAGTAAGAAAATACCGGGTTTTACCGTGTATCAAACTTTTAAAAATATCCCTTTACTATATATAAAAAATATCCCAAATGGCTTACTCATACCTGTTGGATTTAGATTGTTTTTCCTTTATTGGCTTATCTTTGGGAATGCAATCAAAAATGGTTCGGGGACGCATGCATTTAGAGGTTGGCTTGCAGGTGTTTGGTATTTTTGGACAAAAGCTTTTTGGAGTCGATTCTACATTCAGGCTCGTAAAGCCGTTTCAACAAGTTATATAAAATCACTTCTCTGGGAAGATTTACCGCCAGAACAAACAGGGTTGCGCAAGCTCCGTAAAATATTAACAGGAAAATAGTTTTTAACCCCTGTTAGTGTTATACTATTCTTAGTGAAAACGATCTCTGTCTTAATCCCCGCCTACAATGAAGAGCCTGTCCTCGACAAGCTCTTCCCTCGCCTCGAGGACTTAGCTAACAGTAATAAGGGTTACGAATTTGAATTTTTATTTATTAACGACGGAAGTAAAGACAACACTCTCGAACTTATTAAGGGTTACTCGGAAAAAGACCCGCGCGTCAGCTACCTCAACCTCTCTCGTAACTTCGGCAAAGAAATCGGCATGATTGCCGGTCTCGACCACGCAACAGGCGACGCAGTCGTTATTATCGATGCCGATCTTCAAGATCCGCCTGAGCTTATTCCTGAAATGATTAAACTCTGGGAAGATGGGTACGACGACGTTTACGCCAAGCGTAAATCTCGTGAAGGCGAGAGCTGGTTTAAGAAATTTACCTCTAAGATGTATTACAAAACACTTCAAAGTGTTACTCGTATTCCAATTCAAGAAGATACAGGCGATTTCCGACTTCTCGACCGTCGTGTTGTTGAAGCACTGAAACAATTCCGCGAATCTCAGCGTAATACTAAGGCTATGTTTAGCTGGGTTGGCTTTCATAAAAAAGAAATTCTTTACGACCGTGATTCTCGTGCAGCTGGCGAAACAAAATGGAATTACATTAAGCTTGTTGAGTTAGCTATCGACGGCATTACTTCATTTACAACTGCCCCACTCCGTATTTCAACATATGCGGGTATTGCAGTATCAATCCTCGCCTTTATCTATCTCGTTTATTTAGTAATTCGCACTGTGTTCCTCGGTGTAGACCTCGCCGGCTATCCATCAATGATGGCCGTCATCTTGTTCCTTGGTGGCGTACAGCTGCTCTCACTCGGTATTATCGGTGAATATATCGGTCGTATCTTTAACGAGACAAAGCAACGTCCACTTTACCTAATTGAGGAGTATCACAATGGAAAAGTTCCGCGAAAAACACGGCGATAAGCTTCGCTTCGCAGTTGTAGGTGGTGCAAATACCGCACTCGACTTCATTCTTTTATTCTTATTCGTAAACCTTGGCATTGATAAAATTCTTGCCAATTACTTTTCAACCGGTGCATCGTTAATTTTTAGCTTCTTTGCTAATAAATCATTTACCTTCAAAAATAAAACCGGCAATGCCAAGAAGCAATTCGCCGCGTTCCTTATTGTGACAATCACCGGTCTTTGGATTCTTCAACCGATTATTATCTGGATTGTCACTTCAGCCCTCGAAACACACATCTCAAACGACTCCATATTACTATTTATAGCTAAGCTGATTGCAACGGTGGGCTCACTTATTTGGAACTATCTTCTTTACTCTCGTTTGGTTTTCAAAAAGGATGTTAAATAATGCACATCGCCATCGATGCCCGTATTATTAATTCTTCTACCGGTCGTTACGTAGAGCGTCTTGTTACATACCTACAAGACGTCGATACTGAAAACGAATATTCAATCCTTATTCTCACAAAAGACAAAGACTTCTGGAAGCCACGTAATAAAAACTTCACCGTTCGCACAGTTGATTTTGACAACTACTCATTTGCCGAACAAATTGGTTTTAAGAAATACCTTAAAAAATTAAACGCTGATTTGGTGCATTTTTGTATGCCACAACAGCCACTTGGATATAAAGGTAAGAAAGTTACCACTTTTCACGATTTAACTCTTCTCAATACCTATAATAGTGATAAAAACTGGTTTGTTTTTCACGCCAAACAACAGGTTGGTAAGTATGTATTTAAAAAAGTCGTTGAAGACAATAACGAAATTATCACTATTAGCAACTTCACTCAACAAGCACTCATCGACTTCGCACCTTTAGCTGCTGAAAAGAGTGTTGTCATTTACGAATCGTCAGACGTTGCTCAAATTGCGCCTAAAAAATATAATGTTCCATTCAAAAGTTATATTTTATATGTCGGCCAACAATCAAACTACAAAAACATCAAACGCCTCGGTGACGCTCACCAAATTCTTCTCGCGAAATACCCCGACCTCGGCCTTGTATTGGTTGGTAAAAAGAACGCTTCAGCACTTACAAATGAAAAGTACTTCGAGGAACACAACTATAAAAACATCCTCTTTACTGATTTCGTAGATGACAGCCAATTAAGTTGGCTTTATTCTCACGCCAGCGCCTACGTCTTCCCATCACTTATGGAAGGTTTTGGCCTCCCTGGCCTCGAAGCTATGGGATATGGAACTCCTGTCGTCAGTAGCAACGCAACCTGCCTCCCAGAGGTCTACGGCCCTGCTGCGCACTACTTTAACCCACTCGACACCAGCGACATGGCTGAAGCAATCGACCAGGTACTAAGCGACGACACAATTCGTACCCGTTTATCTAAAGCTGGGTATAAGCAAATAAAGAAATATTCTTGGAAGAAGATGGCAAAAGAAACACACGCAATTTACATGAAAGTACTTGGCTCTTAAACTTTCCCTTTAGTTATTTCCAGATACCGCTACACGCCACAAAAAATCGCTCCTGACTGATTTTTTATGGGTTGCACTACGCTTTTAGTATCTTGAAATAACTAAAGAAAAAGTTCAGAGGCCTATGAACTTGCTTGTGAGATAGAAATGCTTCGTTCAGCACCTTCACCCACCGAAAAGGTCTTAATATCTGAATACTCAGTCGCAACTTGATGTACAATCCGACGATCCGCAGCATTCAACTGCATCACCTTCGTCGTCCCATTCTTCCGCACTTCCTCAATCCATCCCCGTGCTTCAGTAGCGAGGCGTTCATTGCGAAGCTTCTTGTAATCCGCAATATCAACGTTTACCCGTGTTAACGCAGCGTCTTTATTCCGTAGAACAGTAGAAACTAAATACTGTAAGCTGCGCAGTGTCTCTGCGTTTCGTCCAATAAGTAAGCTGTTGAGGTCTGTCGAGGGGACTGATAATTCAATCACATCGTCTTCAACTGATACTGCTACGTCTACATTCACTTCAAAGAAGGTCAAAAGGTCGGCCACATATGTACGGGCAAATTCTATTGATTCTTCTCTGTTCATGAATTGCCCTTTTTACTTGGTGTATCTTTGGCTTTGATTCGAGTAATGTTTGGGCCTTTGTTTTCAGTAACTTTCGCTTCAGTTGCTACTTTAGCTCGAGCTTTTGCAGTCGCTTTTTTACCACTTCCCTTAGTAGGTTCGTCAGCCATCTTATCCATCTCTTCAGCGTCACGCTTAAGAAGGAAGTGTTGTTGAATAGCAGCGAAGATGTTTGAAACAACATAGTAAAGTACAAGTGCTCCAGGAAGGCTCATCATAATAAAGAACATCATGAATGGTAAGAATTTCACCATCTTGCCCATCATAACGGCGTTTAGTTCAGCTTGGTCAGGTTGTTTACCTTCACCGGCTTCAGATAGTACGTCGCGTAAACGCTTGGTTGTTGTAGTAGGGGATGTTTGCTTTGAAATAATGTATTGAGTGTAGGCGGCAATCACTGCAAGAAGAATAAGGAAGATGTTTATACCGTTCGTACCAATTGCGTGTGTCGTAAGGTCAACAAACCCTAAGAATTGTTCGTTGAAGTTATCAGGGTTAACCAGCAGGTCTTGAACTGGCTTGAGGTTTTGCATGAAACCGTAGGTAAACTCTGCAATTTGGTCGCGGTGAGTAGTGAAGATTTGAATCACTTGGAAAAGGGCAATGAAGATTGGAAGCTGAATTAACAGCATCAAAATAGAACGGAACGGTTTTACCCCGTGTTGCTTGTAGAGTTCAAGCATTTGCATACTTTCAGCTTGGCGGTTGCCTTTGCTGGCAGCTTTAATGCGCTTCAACTCTGGTTGCAGCTTACGCATTGCCTTTACTTGGTGGAGTTGACGAACAACAAGTGGATAAAGGGCGAAGCGAATAATTATTGTAAATATAATAATCGCGATACCGAAATCGGCACCAGGAAGAACACTATAGATAAACAATAGTAAGTTAAAGATTGGTTGTACAACAATTAATTCAAAGATATTCACAGATTAGCCTCGCATGGTTACTAGCGTATAGTATACCAGTTTTAAGCTTCTTTAAACAGACCCGCTTTAGTAAACAATTGGTCGAGTTGGTCAGTTATTTCCGAGGCGGGAAGTGTACGTAATTCAGAAGAGGTACATATAAGTACAACATCATGGATGCCGTCGATTTGGTCTAGGTGTGTTCGAATATACTCAAAAAGCCGGCGGCGAATACGGTTTCGACCAACAGCACCCTTAATTACTTTCTTACTAACAACAACTGAAAAACGAGAATATTTGCGGCGATCATTCGTCGTCGTCTTTAAAGTAATCGTTTGCGTACGAACAGCTTTGCCGTTTGTGTACACATAACGCAAACTATTGTGGCCATGGAATCGGTATAGAGCAGAAATCATCTGTTAATTAGTATACCGTAAAAAAATAACCACTTCGGTTAAGAAGTGGTTAAAGTTTGTTTAAACTTGGTAGTTTAAACCGTCAAACGTGCACGGCCTTTAAGACGACGTCGCTTTAATACAGCGCGTCCAGCTTTAGACGAAATACGTGCACGAAAACCGTGTACTCGCATACGGTGACGTGTGTGTGGTTGAAAAGTTCGTTTTGGCATATCTCGATTATTATACCTTTATCGCCCCTATTAATCAATCCCGTAGGCCTAAAAGACTTGCTTTTTCGATAAACCGTGACGTTATATATAGAAACTATCCCCCTATTTATAGTAGTTATCCACATATTAACAGAGGTGGTATGCAATTGTGGATAAATAGCACCCCTTACTCCCCTCTTTTTTTACAATCGTTTTATGGTTGTGGAAAACTCTGGCTTTCGGGTATAGTATAAGGAGTAAACGAGCAAATGTAGGAGTTTAGGGGAACATGCAAAAAGACGTACATGCACTTTGGCACAGCGTGCTGGGTGAAATAGAACTATCAGTCTCTGGACCTAACTTTAATATGTACTGGTCAGATACTAAGTTATTGCGTTTTGACGAAAACGAAGCACTCTTCGAAGTTCGTAATGTTTTTATTAAGCGACAGTTTGAAACAAAGTTCGATAAAACCGTTCGTGAAATGCTAGAAAAAAACGGTATCACCTCCCCTAACCTTACGTATGTAGTACAGACAACAAACAAGAAGCCACGCATCAGCCGTGAAACAACAAGTGATGCGAGTGAACTCATCTCCAACCAAACTTCCCGCTCATCTGGGCCAGCTCCATCAGGTATGTTACCTATGGGTTCATCTCAGAATGGGCTCAACCCTCGATATACATTTGATAATTTCATTGTCGGTTCTAGTAACGACCTCGCCCACTCTGCCAGCCAAGCTGTCGCAACCAGCCCAGGTACAAAATACAATCCAATCTACTTCTATGGT
>Ga0247812_10000452_pt1 | contig 26905 bp, 24 predicted proteins | sample UWRJL149409B1_FD_178011 | JGI IMG/M metagenome (GOLD analysis project Ga0247812, IMG submission 178011) | Plant litter microbial communities from Arlington Agricultural Research Station in Wisconsin, United States - UWRJ-L149-409B-1 | ecosystem: Environmental > Terrestrial > Plant litter >...
CCGAATGGGCACGCCGGTTTTCGGCGTTCATCCGCGAAGCCACGCCGGAGAACCTGTTGGGTTCGAGCATCTATTTCGATTTGCGCGTGGTGTGGGGCGACGAGCAGAGTGGCGACCAACTGCGTCGCGGGATTCTTGACCAGGTGGCGGACAACCGGTTGTTTCAGCGGATGATGGCCGAAAACGCCCTGCGCAATCGTCCACCGGTAGGACGTTTCCGCGAGTTTGTACTGGCCCGCAAGCATGGCGAGAAAGCCACGCTGGATCTGAAAGTCCAGGGGCTCACCCCGTTCGTTGACGGGGCCCGATTGCTGGCGCTGGCTCATGGCATCGAGGCCAACAACACCCTGGAGCGTTTCCGCCAACTGGTCGATAAAGAGGTGATCGAGCGGCTGGACGGTGCCGCCTATGAAGAGGCGTATCACTTCATTCAGCAGACCCGAATGCAGCAGCACCAGCTTCAGACCCGGGAGAACTTGCCGTACTCCAACCGGGTCGATCCTGACAGCCTCAATCACCTGGATCGACGCATCCTGCGTGAATCCCTGCGCCAGGCCCAGCGTCTGCAAAGCAGCCTGACCCTGCGGTATCAGCTATGAGCCTGTTTTCATGGCTGCGCCCGGCCAGGCAGAGTTTGCCGGGTGAACTGCAACAGCGTATCCGCCAGTTGCCAGATGTCGCAGGGTTGAGTGAATGCAGCCTGCGCGAGCAACGTTGGGTCGTGCTTGACCTGGAAACCACCGGGCTGAACCTGAACAAGGATCGAGTGTTATCCATCGGCGCAGTGGTGATTGAGGACGGCGCGATCGACTTCAGCCAGCAGTTCGAGCGCACGTTGCAATGCGCCGACTTGAAGTTGGCCCCCAGCGTGCTGATTCATGGCCTGGGGCCGAGCGCGATTGCAGCCGGCAGTGACCCGGCCGAGGCGCTGGTCGATTTCATGGAGTTCCTGGGCGACAGCCCGGTGCTGGCCTTTCATGCACCGTTTGACCAGCACATGCTGGGGCGGGCGCTGAAAGATCATCTGGGCTACAAGTTGCAGCATACGTTTCTGGATGTGGCCGACATCGCCCCGCTGCTGTGTCCGCAGGCGAACATCCGCGAGGCCGGGCTGGATGAGTGGATTGACCAGTTCAAGCTCGAAGTCTTCGAGCGACACAATGCCAGCGCCGACGCGCTGGCCACCGCAGAACTGGCGCTGATCCTCTTCAGCCGCGCACGGCAGCAACAGATTCATAGCCCGTTGAACCTGCAGCAGCGGTTGAGCCAATGGAAGCGCCGGCAGCAAGCACCGTCCTTCTGACAATAACCAGGATCCCTGTAGCAGCTGCCGAACTTGTGGCGAGGGGATTTAGCGAAACGTCGCACCGCCCCGTTGGGTCGCGTAGCGGCCCCAAAATCTTTGCGATTGCTGCGCAGTCGAACGGGGCGGTGCGACGTTTCGCTAAACCCCCTCGCCACAAGTTCGGCAGCAGCTACAAGGGATAGCGTCGGGCGCTTGAACAGGAACATTCCCACCCGACCAGCGCCAATTGCTTACCTCCCCCGCCTCTGACACAATCGCGAACTATTCTCGTTAGTTAACCCTTCCCAATCGGTGATGCTGCGTGTCGTCAGTTCAAAGCCCCCACAACAACCTCGTCGGCGCGTTATATCGCGACCATCGCGGCTGGCTGTTGGCGTGGCTTCGACGCAACGTGGCTTGTCCGCAACGGGCCGAAGACCTGAGCCAGGACACCTTCGTCCGGCTGCTCGGACGCGATGAACTCAAAGAGCCACGCGAGCCCAGGGCCTTCCTGGTCGCGATTGCCAAAGGCCTGCTGTTCGACTATTTCCGTCGCGCGGCACTGGAACAGGCTTATCTCACCGAGCTGATGCTGATTCCTGTAGGCGAACACCCTTCGATCGAAGAGCAGCAGCTCATCCTCGAAGACCTGAAAAACATCGACCGCCTACTCGGCAAACTGTCCAGCAAGGCCCGCGCCGCCTTCCTCTATAACCGCCTCGACGGCCTCAGCCACGCGCAGATCGCCGAACGCTTGGGTGTCTCGGTCCCCCGCGTGCGTCAGTACCTGGCCCAAGGCATCCGTCAGTGCTACATCGCGCTTTATGGTGAGCCGGTATGAGCCCGGTCAGCTCCAAACCCGTCTCGGCGCAGGTGCTGGATGCGGCCATTGCCTGGCAATTATCCCTGGATTCCGGCAACCCGGTGGAGCGCGAAGAATTTGCCAAATGGCACGCCGCCCACGAAGAACACGCTCGCGCCTGGCGCCAGCTGGGCATGCTCGATCAGCGCTTCAGCGCGGCCAGCGGCCCGGCTCGCACCGCGTTGCTGCAATCGCGCGAAGGTATTCGCCGCCGGGTGCGCAAGCTCGGTAGCGGCCTGGCCAGTATTGTCGCTGTGGTTGGCCTGGCATTGTTCGCCGGGGAGCGTTACCTGCCGCTCGACTATTGGCTGGCGGATGAGCGCACCGCCACGGGTGAGCAGCGCACCTTGCACCTGGCCGACGGCACACTGATCAACCTCAACACCCACAGCGCCGTGGACGTACGATTCGATGAGAAGCAACGACTGATTGTCCTGCAGGAAGGGGAAATCCTCATCGAGACAGGCCACGGTGATGCCCGGCCTTTCATCGTTGAAACCCGCGAAGGCAGCATGCGCGCACTGGGCACGCGTTTCCTGGTCAAGCGCGAGGAAGACGGCACGCGGCTGAGCGTATTGAAGTCGGCGGTCGCCGCGCATCCGCAGTCGAGTCCCGAAGAGCAGATTCTGCGTGAGGGCCAGCAAGTGCTAATGCGCAATAACGGCCTCGGCCCGATCCTCGCGCTCAACCTCGGTGCCGATGCCTGGACCCGCGGCATGCTGGTCGTGGACAACGCACGGCTCGAAGACCTGATCCATGAACTCGGTCGCTACCGACGTGGACACCTTGGCGTCGCGCCCGAGGTCGCTGATTTGCGCATCACCGGGAGCTTCCCGCTGAACGATACGGACAAGGCCCTGAGTGCGCTGCTACCCACGTTGCCGGTGCAGATCGAACAGCACACCCAATGGTGGGTGACGGTGGCGAAGGCTGAAGCCAAGCCCTGAGTTTTGTGTCGACAGGTCTATTGCCATCGCGGGCAAGCCACGCTCCCACAGTGGATATGTGCCAGGCGCAGCGATCGAGTTCGTAGCAATTCCAATGTAGGAGCGAGCCTGCTCGCGATGGGGCCATCACCTCTACATCAATGGCGACTGACACTCCGCCATCGCGAGCAGGCTCACTCCCACAGAGAATTGGTGCCAGGCACAGAAGTTGTATTCACAGCTGATCCAATGTGGGAGCGGGCTTGCCCGCGATGAGGTCGTAAGCCTCACCACAAGATTTGTTTAATGAATCGAAATTATTTTCATCCAGCCCTATCACTTTTGGATTCTCGTTCGGCACCTAGGCAATTGAGAAGTATTCCCCTTCAGGAGCCGCTGTATGTCCCGCTCGCTAGACACCTTGTTGCGCCCCGGTTTGCTGGCGATCGCCATTGCACTCGGTGCCCCTCTGCTTAGCGCTCATCTGATGGCCGCCGATCAGGCGTCGAGCGTTCGCGCCTACAACCTGCCGTCCGCTCCCTTGGCCAGCACGCTCAACCAGATCGCCAGCCAGGCCGGTCTTGCCCTGTCACTGAACCCATCGCTGGCAGCGGGCAAAACTTCGGCACCGGTCAAAGGCCAGTTCGACGCTACGGGCGCCCTGCGCGAAGCTTTGCGCGGCACCGGTCTGCAACTGGAACAAAGCAGCGCCGGCACCTTCAGCCTGGTGGCCGTGCCTGAGGGCGTGATGGCCTTGCCGACAACCAGCATCATGGGTGTGGAAAACACGGAAAGCGCCTGGGGCCCGGTGGAGGGTTACCTGGCCACTCGCACCGCCGCCGGCACCAAGACCGACACCGCACTGGTTGAAGCACCGCGCTCGATTTCGGTCGCGACGCGCCAGCAGATGGACGATCGCAACGTCCAGAACATCGATGACGCCGTGCGTTACATGCCCGGCATCGTCGCCAGCAGTTACGGCAGCGACACCCGTGCCGACTGGCTGCGCGTGCGTGGCTTCGAACCGACCCAGTTCCTCGATGGCCTGCCCCTGCCTAAAGGCGTGTACGCCAACCCGAAACAGGAAACCTGGAACCTTGATCGCCTCGCCCTGCTGCGTGGTCCGGCCTCGTCCGTGTACGGCCAGACCCCGCCGGGTGGTTTGCTCGACATGGTCAGCCGCCGCCCCAGCGCCGAATCGAGCAATGAAATCGAAGTGCAATATGGCAGTGACAATCACCGCCAGATCAACTTCGCCAGCACCGGCAAAATTGATGATGAAGGCCAGTTCCTCTACGGCCTGAGCGGTGTCATCCGCGACAGCGGTACGCAGATCGACCACGTCGACAACAAGCGCTACAACATTGCGCCAAGCCTGACCTGGAACATCGACGACGACACCCGATTCACCCTGCTGACCCAGTTCACCCGCGACGATACCGGCATCACCAGCCAATTCCTGCCGGTGCAAGGCACCAAAATCCGTTCGCCCCTCGGTGATATTTCCCATCACAAGAACCTGGGCGACCCGGACTGGGAATACTACGACCGCACCTACTACGCCCTGGGCTACGCGTTTGAACATCGCTTGAACGATGTCTGGCAGTTCAAGCAAAACCTGCGCTACACCAAGTCGGACCTGTCGTTCCAGACCCTCACCCCTGGCGCCTACCCGTTCACCCAGGTCGATGCCGACGGTAACGTTGGCCGTACGAGCACCAGCGTCGATGAGGACATCAGCCAGTTCGCCGTGGACAACAACTTCCAGGCCGACTTCGCCACCGGCGACGTCCTTCACACCCTGTTGATCGGCCTCGATCACCAGCGCACCAACACCCACTACACCTCGATTTACGGTGACGGCCTGACCACCAACGTCAACAACCCGATCTACGGCCTGCCGATCGTTCGGCCACCTCGCTCGACGGCGTACTACGATTACGATCAAAAGACCAACCAGACCGGCCTGTACGTTCAGGACCAGATGGCCCTGGACCAATGGCGCCTGACTCTGGGCGGACGTGAGGACTGGGTCCACACCGGGACCAAATTCTTCAACAAAGGCGACGCCACCAACACCGAGCGGGACAAGAATTTCAGCGGCAACGCGGCGATCAGCTACGTGTTCGACAACGGTGTCGTGCCCTACCTGTCCTACGCCGAATCGTTCCAGCCAACCAGCAACGCCACCGCCTCGCCAACCGACTCGATCAAACCGACCGAAGGCAAGCAATGGGAACTGGGCATCAAATACCAACCGCCTGGCAGCAACACCCTGCTGACGGCGGCGGTGTACGACCTGACCCAGAAAAACGTCTCCGTCACCACGATCAACTCGGACAACGTGTCGATCACCAGCCAGACCGGTGAAGTCAAAGTCAAAGGCCTGGAACTGGAAGCCGTGTCCGACGTGACCGACAACCTCAAGGTCATCGCCGCGTACACCCTGGCCAAGTCCGAAGTACAGAACGGCACGTTCAAGGGCAATCGCCTGCAACTGATGCCCAATCAACAGGCTTCGCTGTGGACCGATTACACCTGGCACAACGGCGTGCTGGACGGCTTCGGCGTCGGCGCAGGCGTTCGCTACACCGGCAACACCTACGGCGATCAGGCCAACACCGAGCTGGGCAAGGCTGATGCCTACACCGTGTTCGACGCCGCTGTTCACTACGACCTCGGCCGTCTGGACAACAGCTTGAAAGGTGCGTCGCTGGCACTGAATGCAACCAACCTGTTCGATAAGGATTACATCTCCACCTGTGACAGTTTCTACTGCTACTACGGTGACCAGCGCAGCGTCGTCGCCAGTGCAACCTACAAGTGGTAACGGGCTGACCTGACACACCCCAAGACCCGGCCGTCCTCCATGGACGGCTTTGGTATTTTTGAAGGTCTGGAAATGAAAAGTAAAACAATCCGCCGCTGGTCGTTCGTCCACACCTGGACCAGCCTGATCTGCACGGTCTTTCTGCTGATGCTGGCACTGACCGGCCTGCCGTTGATCTTTCATCACGAGATCGATCACCTGCTCGGCGATGCGGCCGAACTCAAGCAAATGCCGGCCGACACACCCCAGCTCAATCTGCAGCAACTGGTGCTGGCGGCCGAGGAACATCGTCCTGGCGAGGTCATGCAGTACTTCGGTTACGACGACGAAGACCCCAACGGCATGATCGCCATCATGGCGGCCACAGCCGGCACCGAGCCGAACTCGTCCCATACCTTCATGCTCGACGCCCGCACCGGCGAAGCGCTGGAGATGCCGTCGGCCAACGGCGGCTTCATGATGTTCATGCTGCGCCTGCACGTGGACATGTTCGCCGGCCTGCCGGGCAAGTTGCTGCTGGCGTTCATGGGGATACTGTTTGTTGTGGCGATCGTGTCCGGTGCGGTGCTGTACCTGCCGTTCATGCGCCGGTTGAAATTCGCCACCGTGCGCCAGGACAAATCCACCCGCTTGCGCTGGCTCGACCTGCATAACCTGATCGGCGTCGTGACCCTGACCTGGGCGCTGGTGGTCGGCGTTACCGGCGTTATCAGTGCCTGCGCGGACCTGCTGATTGCTGCGTGGCGCACCGACACCCTCAGCGCGATGGTCGCGCCTTACCGTGACGCGCCACCACTGACACAACTGGCGCCGGCGACACGCCTGCTCGATATCGCCAAGGAAGTCGCACCGGGCATGAAACCCGATTTCATTGCGTTCCCGGGCACCCGGTTTTCCAGCGAACACCATTACGCCGTGTTCATGAAAGGCAGTACGCACCTCACTTCCCACCTGCTCACGCCGGTCCTGATCGACGCCAGCACCCTGCAAGTCACCGCCGTGGCCGAGCGACCGTGGTACATGGACGCCATGGGCATGTCGCAGCCGCTGCACTTCGGTGATTACGGCGGCATGCCGATGAAAATCCTCTGGGCGACGCTGGACGTGTTGACCATCATCGTTCTCGGCAGTGGGGTTTACCTCTGGGTCGTGCGCCGCAAAGCAGCGAAACCCGTGGCGGACATTGCGCAGGCCCAAGCATGAGGCCGCGTCAGTCGAACTTCTGGAAAGTCTTCGCCCTTCCCACGGTCATCGGTCTGTTCAGCGCTGCCGGATTGTTCGCAGCGTTGTTGGGCGATGGCGTCTGGGACGCCCTGAGCTGGCTCGGCCTGGGCATCCCCGCCATCATCGCCCTGCGTGGATTACTGAAACCCCTGTAGCAGCCGCTGAGCCTACGACTGCCCCTGTAGCAGCCGCTGGGCCTACGACTGCCCCTGTAGCAGCTGCCGAGCCTGCGAGGCTGCGTTCGGCTGCGCAGCAGTCGTAAAACCTGAGACCACGTTCTTTCAGGCAAACCTGGTTTCCGGGATTACGACTGCTGCGCAGCCGAACGCAGCCTCGCAGGCTCGGCAGCTGCTACAGAAATCTCATCGTCTGGACCGTCGTGCGTCAGCCCAAACCACAGCACGTCGGGCGATCTTGAGCTGCCACCCCAACGCGCTATGCTGCCGTCACTACCATCGAACGAGACGCCACCATGTCCACCCCGAGCATGACGCTGTACCACAACCCTCTTTCGCCCTTCGTTCGCAAAGTCATGGTGCTGCTCCACGAAACCGGTCAGCAAAACCGCGTGGCGCTGCAATCCAGCGTACTCACTCCGGTCAGCCCGGACCTGACCCTCATCGAAGACAACCCCCTGGGCAAAATCCCCGCCCTGCGCCTGGCCGATGGCAGCGTTATCCACGACAGCCGGGTGATCCTCGATTACCTCGATCACCAGCATGTCGGCAACCCACTGATCCCCCGTGAAGGCTCGGCCCGCTGGCGGCGGATGACCCTCGCGTCCATGGCCGACGGAATCATGGACGCGGCGGTGTTGACCCGCTACGAACTGGCCCTGCGCGCGCCGGAAAAACAGTGGGACGAATGGCTGGACGGCCAGCGCGACAAAATCCGCCGGGCGTTGACCGTGCTGGAAGCGGACGCGATTGCCGAGCTGACCAGCCATTTCGATGTGGCCGCAATCAGTGTGGCCTGTGCGCTGGGTTATCTGGATTTGCGCCACCCTGATCTGGCATGGCGCGAGGCAAATCCTAAGCTGGCGGGCTGGTATTTCGAGGTGAGCCAACGGCCTTCGATGCTGGCGACAATGCCGAAGGTATAGATCTACGCTGGCTAATTTGACCTCAAAAGATCGCAGCCTTCGGCAGCTCCTACCTGGAATGCGTTCCCTGTAGGAGCTGCCGAAGGCTGCGATCTTTTGATCTTCACACTTTGGCCCTAACAGTTCTGGTAGTAGGCAACGGCTAAAGAAAGAACATAGTGGCGGCATTTATTTGAACCATCACCAAAACAGTGTTCTCACTGCCCTCATCGCGAGCAGGCTGGCTCCCAGATTGGATCGCGTCATACACAAATCATGTAGGCGCTGTGGATCTATTGTAGGAGTGAGCCTGCTCGCGATAGCGGCCTCAATAACCACCAATGACTCGAGTCAGTCCGGGGTCTGCTTCATCCCCAAACAATCAATCGACCGATCAACCATGGCTTTGGCTATCTCCAGCAAGTGCCAGATCGAGAACACCATCGCCCTGTCTGCGCCTTTCAGGTGGTCACCACATTGATAGGCCGTGACCGAAGCACAGCGCAGCAGGTCAGCGATATAGAGTTGGGTGTCTTCAAAGCTCACGTCGTTGCTGACGTTGTAGAACCGCAGTTCATCCGGTGCCGACGGTTGTTCGCCGGTCAGGTAGAAATCGATTGCACGGTAGAGGGCGGAGCGGTCTCTGAGCAAATCGTCATTTCTGGTTGAATTTGAGGGTGGATCGGGGACCGGCTTTTTCATTGGTAAAACTCCAGGGTGATAGTAGGAGCCAACCGATTTCGCGACTAAACGAGAAGGGGTGGCGGCTGTGCACAGGTTAGTCGACCGGTCACCTGGAACCCGGCGCACCCGAAGGTGCCCTGCGCACAGCCACCATAGATTTCAGGCGATAGAAAACACCTGAACAAAGGTAGCGCTGTACGCCAAGTGATAGCCGGGCGACTAAACCCGATCACTGACAAGCAGTGACGGACGGAGGTTAGGCACGGAAATCTGTCGGCGCAAGCGTGCGGAATAATCTAGGAAACGTCCTGCAAAAGGAAGGGATTGGCGCTGTAGGAGGCCAGTTTTTCCTGTAGGAAAACTTACTTTCCAACGCGAGAAATACCCCATGCGGACCAACAACGGGATCGATGCTGGCGACGATGTTTGAGGTTTGATTCCAATGCGATCAAAACCCTAGCAGATCTGATAGGTAGGCAAGGACCGGGAAAGGAATGATGCTGAAGCCTCGGCTTTTTCGACCTTTGCAAGGAGCTCCAGTCAATGCCTACTCCCAATCGCGAAACCCTTTTGTGCCGCTACCACTACGACCCGCTTGATCGCCTGGTCAACAGCACACCCTTTGAACAACCCACCCAGCGCTACTACTGCAAAGCCCGTCTGGCCACTGAAATCCAAGGCGGTGTGCATCGAAGCATCCTGCAGCACGAAGATCAGCTGTTGGCGCAGCAGCAGCGCGAAGACGGCAAGATCGCCGCCACGCTGCTGGCAACCGATCAACAACGTTCAGTATTGAACGCGCTCGATGCACATCGGCCCAATCCCCTTGCCTACACGCCTTACGGTCATCGTCCTCTGGGGAATGGCTTACTCAGTTTGCTCGGGTTCAACGGCGAGCGGCCAGACCCGGTGACCGGGCATTATCATTTAGGCAGTGGGTATCGTCAGTTCAACCCGGTGCTGATGCGGTTTAACAGCCCGGACAGTTGGAGTCCGTTTGGGGAGGGAGGGTTGAATGCGTATGCTTATTGCCAAGGAGATCCCGCTAATTACAGTGATCCAAGCGGGCATTGGAGAAACCCTTGGGATTTCTCTCCTCCGACCCAACGGAGAGTGCCGACTCCCGCACCTAGACCGCAAGCGCCTCGAACGTTCACTCGGCCCACCGTAAATGTTGAAGCTCCAGTTCCAGGCGCACCTATTCCGCAGAGTTCATATGATCGGGTCATACCCGACATGTATCGTCCCGCGCCCCCCGAAATAAGAAATCTCTACCGTCAGGAAGCACTCGATGACTACCATGGTTTTCGGCAGCCGACGATGACAGGTCCTCAGCAAGACAACGGGGCCCGCACGGCTTTTTATGCTGCGCGGGGCATGTCACCGGATGGCACACTCCTCTCGTCACCTGTCGCCGGCAGCCAGATACCTCCACCGGCTTCGACACGGCCTAGTAGTATTCAGCGAATGTCAGTTCCTACTTCATCTCCTCCGCAACGGCCTGACGCCCCTCCACCTGCTGGTTCGCGACGACCTGAACCCGCTGCGCCGTCTTACGATTCGACTGGCTTTGATTTCATTTCTAGCCGCAGAGACGATGTGCGCGGTAATTAGTGATTCCGCAATAGCCGCCAATGCTGGATACAACTTCGAAGGTCTGAATCTTCGTTGGCTTTACCTCCCTCATCGCGAGCAGGCTCACTCCTACATTTGATCTGTGGCGTACACGACCGTTGTGTCCACCCGAGATCCCTTGTAGGAGTGAGCCTGCTCGCGATGGCACCGCACCGGATCCACCGGAAACAATCGAAAAATCAGCGTCGCCAACACCCGCCCTTCCCGCTGATCCTCACGCAACCCCAGTGACCGGCTCATTCCACCGCTCCGATATCAAACGCCAGCGGCTTGGCGGTCTTCTGCCCCACCCCATACCAATCCAGCTTGCGCGTGAGCACCATAAACACACCCAGCAACCCGAACAGCAACAGCGAGCCCATCAACAACGCGTAATCCTCGGCGCTCAACAAGCCATAGAGCAAGCCATACAACGCCGCCAGCCCCCCTGAAAAACTCAATCCGTGACGCACGCTGCGCAGCACATGGCAGACATAGAATCCGATCAACAATACACAACCACTGGCCGACAACAGATACGCCAAGGCAAAACCAATGTGTTCGGACAGCGACAACAGCAGCAGATAGAAAAACGCCAATGCCACCCCCACCAGCGCATATTGCACCGGGTGCACCGCCAGGCTTTTCAACACTTCGAAGAGGAAGAAACCGGCGAATGTCAGGACGATGAACAGCAGCGCGTATTTGATCGCCCGATCGCTTTTCAGGTACTGGTCCACCGGGTCGATAAAGCTCACGCCAAAGCTGCGGCTATTGAACACTTCGCAGTTCTTGCCGGAGACGCAGCTGTTCATCGCTTCTTGCAGATTGGTGGAGAAAAATGAGGTCTGCCAATTGGCAGTGAAGCCCTGATCGGTGACTTCCCGCTGGGCCGGCAGGTAGTTGCCGACGAAACTCGGATGCGGCCAGTTGGCAGCCAGCGACACCTTGCTGGTCTTGCCCACCGGTACAACCTGCAACTGACCGGTGCCTTGCAGGCGCAGGTCGAAACCGAAGGTCAGTTCAGTCGGCGCTTTGGCGTCCAGAGCAGGCAGCGTTACGTGCACGCCCTCGCCCAACCAGCGCACCTGGCTGCCCGGAACGAAGTCCAGACGCTGGCTGCCCAGCTCAAGTTTCAACGCGTTCTCGATGCCGCGAATGTCACTGATCCCGACGGCCAGAAAGGGCTGGTCGAACTGGTAATCGCTGAAGTCTTCCTTGATGCCCAATTGCGCCGGCAACGAGAAGTGCCCGCTGATGCGATTGTCGGCATGGAACAGCCGCGCCTCGTAAATCCCCCGCTTACGCAATTCCGTCTCAACCTGGCCATTGAGCTCGAAATGTTCCGGCAGAAAGTACAGACGACCCCGCTCTTCACTGAGGTCTTGATAGCGTTGGTTGGTTTTCTCGTTGAGTTTCCAGGTGCGCACCACCTTGCGATACGGCACCACCATCAGCGGACCGCTGAGCTGCTGGCTGTAACTGGAACTGCGGGCGATGTCTTCGAGCACGCCATCGCGCAGTTGCTGGCGGTCCTGGATCACGCCGCTGATCATCAGCAATGGAATGAGCAACAACAGAATCAGCAGGGCAATGGCCCCGAGCTTCAGGGTCAGGCTTCGGTTCATGGGACTCTCCTTGTTTGGATGGGGAGAGTCTGGGTTGGCTGTATGGGGGTTTTATGTGAGGAATATGGAGAGTGTGTGGAATTCGAAAAGATCGCAGCCTCGTTTCTCTCGACGGCTCCTACAGGATTTGTGTCAAAGCCAGCCCCCCAGGCCCACCACCCTCCCCTGGAGCTGCCGCGGGCTGCGATCTTTAAAGGCTCTAGGGCAGACGCAAAATCACCTGCACGCCGCCCTCGGTATTCCCGACCGTCAAACCACCACCATGCAGCTTCACCACCTCCTCGACAAAATTGAGCCCTAACCCCGTACTTTTACGTCCGCTGTCCGGACGCGGCAGCGAGTAAAAACGCTCGTTCAATCGCGGCAACGCATAGTCGGGAATGGGGTCAGCCTGGTTGAACAACCTGAACTCAATCTGCCCCCCAATGCGCTCGGCACTGAATCGCAGCACGCCCTGAACCGGTGTGAAATCCAGCGCGTTCTCCAGCAAATTCCCCAGCGCCTGACGCAACAAAAAAGGCTCACCGTGCAGGTCAAGTTCCGGGGCAATTCGCTGTTCCACGCGCAACTGTTTGCCCTCGATCCGCGCCGCCTGCGCATTCAACAGCTCATCCACCAAACCCGCCAACGGCACCGCTACCCGCTCTTCCAGCCCTTGCCGTTGTTCCACCTGCGCCAGGTTCAACAAGCGCTCGATCAACTGCTGCATCCGTACGCTTTCGCTGTCGATGTTGCCGACGAACCGCTGCCGCTGCGCTAACGGCATCTCGCCTTGCAGCATCTCCGCCGCGCCCCGAATCGCCGCCAGCGGGCTCTTCAGTTCATGGGTCAGCGTATGGACATACCGCTCCACGTAAGCCTTGCCTTCGAGCTGCGTGCGCATCTGTTCCACCGCTGTCGCCAGTTGCTCCAGCTCGCCACCGCGATAGTGCGGCACCTCGACTCGCCGGCCTTCACTGACGGCCTGCGCGTACACCGTCAAACGACGTAGCGCCGCGCTCAGCCACCACGACAACAGCGCGCCGAACAACAGGCCGAGGCCGATCAAACCGGCGCCGTAGATCAGCAGCCGTCGTTCGGTGCGATCAACATACGGTTGCAGCGAGCTGTTGGGCTTGGCCACGGTGACCACGCCGATGATCTGGCCGTTGTCGCGGATCGGCGCGCCCACGTGCATCACCGACGAGCTGGCATCCTGCGGATCGCTGCGAGTAGAACGCGCGCCGTACTCGCCGCGCAGGGTCAGGTAGACGTCGTTCCAGCGTGAGTAATCCTTGCCAACCGCCTCGCCGCTGGAGTCCAGCACCACAATGCCTTTGTCGTCGGTGACGTAAATGCGGTGGCTAACCTGATTCTTTGGCAACCCCCAAATGCTCGCCTTCGGTTGCCGCTCGCCATAAGCCTTGAGCAACTGAGGCCAGCGGTTCTGATTGAGGGTGCCGGCCTTGAAGTCATCACGCAGAATTTCGGCCATGAGGTTGGCCGTATCGACCAGGGTTTCTTCGGTGGATTGGCGCACACCGGGGCGGATCTCTACCATGACGGTGCTGAGTACGAAGTAACCGGTCAGCCCGATAAACAGTACAAAGACCAGGAAAATCCGTATCCCCAGCCGCATCAGCTGCGCCCCGGACTGTAGCTGTAACCGAGGCCACGATGTGTCTGGATCGGCTCGGCATCAGCCTTCACCAGCCGCAATTTGGCGCGCACGCTCTTGATATGGCTGTCGATGCTGCGCTCGTAACCGGCATCGGCCGCGACACCCAACGCATCCAGCAACTGCTCACGACTGAATACGCGCTCGGGTTGATCCAGCAGACAGTGCAGCAGACGAAATTCGTGGCGAGTCAGGCTAAGCGGTTGCTCGCGATAGCGGATCTGCACGCGCTCGCTGTCGACGTGAAACAAGGCCGATGTCGCCTCGGGCACCGCTCGCGGCACCATGCGTTTGAGAAACGCCCGGACCCGCGCTGCCACTTCACGGGGGCTGAATGGTTTGACGACGTAATCGTCCGCGCCGATTTCAAGGCCCACCACACGATCGATTTCCCCATCCCGGGCACTGAGGAACATCACCGGCACGTCGCTGAAGCGCCGCAATTGCTTGCAGGTTTCAAAGCCGCTGATGTCGGGCAGCCCGATGTCGAGAATGATCAGATCGGCCGGCGTCAGGCGCTGATGCTCAAGCGCCGCCGCGCCGAGGCTCACCCAAGAGGTGGTAAAGCCCTCGCCCTGCAAGGCGAAAATCAGGGTGTCGGCAATCGCCGCTTCGTCTTCGACAATCAGGATATGAGGCATGGCATCCGGGCGCGGCTAAGGAATGGTCGAACGGTGAACCAAGGTGGGTTGGGCGTCAATCGGCAGTGAACCTAACAGTTCTGATAGTAGGCAGGGGTCGGTAAAGGGTTGATGCTGAGACACCCGCTATTGGGATCTTTTATGGAGATCAGCGATGTCCGCGCACACTCGAAAAACAATGCTGCTGGCGACCGATCAACAGCAGTCGGTGTTGAACACTCTGGACGAGAACGGGCCTCGTTCCATCGCCTATACGCCCTACGGGCATCGTTCACCGGAGAATGGCTTGCTAAGCCTGCTGGGGTTCAACGGCGAACCTCCGGACGCGCTGACCGGGCATTACCATTTGGGGAATGGTTATCGGCAGTTCAACCCAGTGTTGATGCGGTTCAACAGTCCGGACAGTTGGAGTCCGTTTGGGGACGGTGGGTTGAATGCGTATGCGTATTGCGGGGGGGAGCCAGTCAACCGAAATGACCGAACCGGGCATATGTTTAAACCCTTAATAAAACTAACGGCCTCTGCCACCGAGGTAGCGTCTCCCGGAAAAAACCTTTTGAAGATTCCGGAGGTTGCTGCACCTCCAACGGCAGATATCAAAACAATTATTGCCGGTAGCTCCGATCTTCCCGGGACCGGATCTATCACACCAACGACGCAAGTAAAAAATCCACGCACCCTCCCGAGTACTACAGATGTCCAGTTTCGCAGGGCCCTTGAACTAGCAGTCAACAAAGGACAACCCATTACACCTGACAACAATGGTGTCACGCTGCCTGTACCCGACCCGGTACCGGCGGGGAGACCAGTACGTACGCGAAATAAGTTTGTGATACGAGGTGATAGTGATTTCTTAAAACTAAAAATCGACGCCTCGAAACTTCCCGAACCCACCATTCAGAACAAGCAGGTCCGAAACCCATGATGATCTCCCATGCGTTGCAACTGATGACCGGCATCAGTCAGTTTGCCGTCATGGACGGCAATGAGCGTCAACCTCACAGTTATGCCAGGAGGCAGGCGCTGATACAGGATTGATGCTTGGACACCCAATATCAGAATCTTTTAAAGGAGATCAGCAATGCCTCTGCCCACTCGAAAAACAATGCTGCTGGCGACCGATCAACAGCAGTCGGTGTTGAATACCCTGGATGGGAACGGACGTCGGTCTATCGCCTATACGCCCTATGGTCATCGTTCACGGGAAAATGGCTTGCTCAGCCTGCTGGGGTTCAACGGCGAACCGCCGGACGCGCTGACCGGGCATTATCATTTGGGCAATCGATATCGGCAGTTCAACCCGGTATTGATGCGGTTCAACAGCCCGGACAGTTGGAGTCCGTTTGGGGACGGTGGGTTGAATGCGTATGCGTATTGCGGGGGGGATCCTCGCAATCGAACTGATCCTACCGGGCATATCTTGGGAATTGGTACAGCTCTCGCGAAGTACGGTCTTGGATGGAAAGCAATGAGACCTAAGATCTCGCCGACGTCGAAAAAAGTCGTTATGAGCCATATTAGCTCCGCGAAAAGCGGACCGCCTCCCTCAACTCCAGCCAAGAGCGCTGATATCGACATCAACGCATTCACACAACGAGAAATCGATGCTGAAGCCGCCGCACTTAAGAAGTTTGGCCTAGCAAACAAAAGAAATATGCCAGCGCCATCCGCAACGCAAGGCGCTTCCCATCAACCGAGAAGCAACCTGATGAATCGCAGGACAAAATCACTGGGACAGATCCCGGACTCACTCGATGACATGGAGGCTTTCTATGCATCGAAACGAAACGATCCGGTCAGTGACTTTGTTATTTCCCAATTCACCACAGATCTAACCGGTACTCACGCGAAACTTTATTGGGCAATGAATTCCGAATTGAAAACGCCCCCCAATGCGCAAGTCCAAAGAACCATCAGAACCGGAGGACGAAAATAATCACCCGATCAACAATCCGGCTTATCCGCCGTAAACCGCCGAGCCGGATTCACCGCCGCGCCAAACTCACGCAGCGCCTTCGCCCCGATCAGCAACGGATAGTTGAAGCTGCTGCGATCCGTCAGATTGACCTCGACCGTACGCTTGACGTTACCCAGGCACAGCTCCAGATCAACCACTGGCCGCTTGGTCGGCGCGGTCGCTTCATCGTCATCCGCGTCCTCTTCCGAGCGGGTTTTGATCTTGCTGATCCGCGCGATCTTGTGTTCGTAAACCTTGTTACTGGCGTCCTTGGTGGCAAGACGGAAACGCACCCACTCATCGCCATCACGGGTAAACATTTCGATGTCTTTGGCCGACAGCGATGCCGTCAGGGCGCCGGTGTCCATCTTGGCCTTGAGCACTTCGCCACCGATTTCCGGCAGCGCAATGTATTCGTAACGACCGTACAGCGTCGGCTCGGCGGCCAGAACCGGCAGGGCCACGAGGGAAAGCAGTGCAAGAAGGGATTTCACGTAATGGGCTTCCTTGGAAAGGTGGGCAGCGGGATTTTAGACAGTCTGTGAGTTATTCGTTCGCCCGTGAGGCCGCATCGCTGGCACATTCAACACAACACTTGAGCAAAGCATACCCAGCCAAAAGTGAAACATTCGTCGTCACCGATTTGGCCTGTCGCCCGAAGCTGCTTATCATGGCGCGCCCAAATGATTCCAAGAGTTACTTATGCGCCGCCTGCTCACCGGCTGTTTCGTCACCCTGCTGCTGTTGCTCAACACCCTCGTCCTGATCGGACCGCTGATGGTGTTCGCCTTGTTAAAACTTGTCCTGCCTGGCCGCTTTCGCGATGTCGCCTCCTGGGCGGTGATGTGGATCGCAGAGACCTGGGCCGAAATCGACAAGCTGATCTTCCGCCTGTGCATCCCCACACAATGGGACATTCGTGGTGGCGACGATCTGCGGGGCGATACCTCCTACCTGGTGGTCAGCAACCATCAATCCTGGGTCGATATTCCGGCCTTGATCCAGACGCTGAACCGACGCACGCCGTTCTTCAAATTCTTCCTCAAGAAAGAACTGATCTGGGTACCGTTTCTGGGGCTGGCGTGGTGGGCTCTCGATTACCCGTTCATGAAACGCTACACCAAGGCCTTTCTCGCAAAACATCCCGAACTTGCGGGCAAGGATCTGGAGATCACCAAAGCCGCGTGCGAGCTGTTCAAGCGCCAGCCGGTTACGGTGGTCAACTACCTGGAAGGCACACGATTTACGACGGCGAAAAGCCGTCAGCAGCAATCGCCCTTCAAGCACCTGCTCAAACCCAAGGCGGGTGGCGTGGCATTTGTGCTGGCCGCCATGGGTGAACAGCTGGACGCCATTCTCGATGTGACCGTGGTGTATCCGCAGCAGCAGATTCCGGGGTTCTGGGATTTGATCAGCGGCAACGTGCCAAGGGTCATCATCGACATCAAGACCCGCGAACTCGACCCTGCCCTGTGGCAAGGCGATTACGAAAACGATCCGGTGTTTCGCGTACAAATCCAGAACTGGGTCAACCAGCTCTGGATCGAAAAAGATCAGCGTATCGACGCATTGCGCGCCGAACGCCGTTGAATCAAGTGCCGGTGCCGGCGCCCCAGATTCCGCCCAGGCTTTGCAGCAGCGAACCGCCAACGCCCTGCTGACCGAGGTACTGCAGGATCACCGGGGCAAACTGGCCGATCATGCCGCCGTCCATGCCCAACGCGCTGAACGCATTGTTCAGGTCATTGGTGTCCTTCACATTGCCGAGGGCGTTTTCCAGACCCGCCGATTTGCCCGACGAACCAAGTAACCCGGCGAGCGCGCCCAACTGTCCACCACCGGACAACTTGTCGATTCCCGGCACGCTTTTGGCCAACTCGGAATAATCAGTCGAGCTCAATTGATTTTTCGCCAACCCCAACATCGCGCTGGTACCGCCCACGGCCTGTTGCGGCGTCACGTTCAACTGGCTAAGCGCACCCAACAGGTCCGCCGTTTCCGGAGTCGGTGCTGCCGCTGTCGCTGCGTTATCACCCTTCATGCCTGAAATGGCATTGGCCGCATCGTTCAGGCTGAACTGAGCAAAGACCGGGCTGGCCGCCAGACTCATCAGCGAAGCCAGTGCAAAACCGCGTGAAATCTTCATCCAGACATCCTCTTGCGTCATGAAAAACCGCCCACTCAGGAACGGAAAAAACTGCCGATTGGACCGGGCATCAGCGGGCATGTTCCTCGGCCATGTATCCATTTTCACGCAGCGTACGTATAGGAAGTGTGAAACCCCGGATGCTATGCGATGAATGGCAAGTTTTGATGCTGCGACGAAGGCCCCGGGAGACCTGAAAGCGCGTCGACCCTAACAGTTCTGCTAGTACCCAATACCAGTGGATTAGGTCACTGTTTATCCCTGATCGATGCCCACTCCAGGGAGCCAACGCCCATGCAGACCCACAGTAAAACGCCGCTTTGCAGCTATCACTACGACGCTCTCGATCGGCTGGTCGACTGCAAACTGTCTGGACAGGAAAGCGCCCGGCGCTTTTATCAGAAGGATCGCTTGGCCACAGAGATCAATAGCACCGTCCAACACTCGATCATGCAGCACGACGATCACCTGCTGGCGCAACAGCAGCGCCAGACTGACGCCATGGAAACGCGTCTGCTCGCCACCGACCAACAGCGATCTGTATTGAGCGCACTCAATGCGACCACTCCTCGGCCAGTAACCTACACACCCTACGGCCACCGCCCATTATCGAGCGGCTTGCTTAGCTTGCTTAGCTTGCTCGGCTTCAACGGCGAACGGCCTGATCCGGTGACCGGGCATTATTTGCTAGGGAATGGCTATCGGGCGTTTAACCCGGTGTTGATGCGGTTCAATAGCCCGGACAGCTTAAGTCCTTTTGGGAAGGGGGGGCTGAACGCGTATAGCTATTGCGAGGGTAATCCGGTGAGTCGACGAGACCCAAATGGGCACTGGTCTATTTCAGGAGCATTTAACTGGCTATGGGGCGCATTTACGCGCCTTACACAATCGCGCGCCCCCACGAATATAGCCGCCGTAAACAGACCGGCTGGAAGCAGTTCTTCTATCGGTACCGTCGCATCGCGGACCGGCACCATAGATCAACGCTCTCGCTTATCGGATATAAGTATCATAGCCCACCGAAATCAAACACCGGACGTGCCTCAGCTTCGCAGCCGGTCGCAGTCGGCGATCCCAGAGCCTCCCGTTCCGGCATATCCAAATCTGGGACCTGAGGATTGGTTAGATCTTGAAAGTGTTTTCCAGATTGCACCGTACGAGGCAACACAAGAAGAGTTGACGATGGTATTAAACCAAACTTGGAATAATAGACAAAGGCGATCGAGCCCGCTCGATTCAATAGTGTTTTTGAATCAGTTCGTCCGCGATTGAGACAAAGAATCTTTGCATCAGTCCACTTCAGGGGGTCAGCCACCATGCAGACTTACAGTAAAACGCTGCTTTGCCGCTACCACTATGACCCTCTGGACCGACTGGTCGATTGCACATTGTCTGGGCAGGAAAACCTCCGGCGCTTTTATCAAAATAATCGCCTGGCCACCGAGATCAATGACACGTTAAAGCGCTCAATCATGCAGCATGAAGACCAGCTGCTGGCGCAACAACAGCGCAAAACTCACTCCGTAGAAACCAGCCTGATGGCCACCGATCAACAGCGCTCGGTGCTGAACGTACTCGACACATCCGCTACCCGATCAATCGCTTACACACCCTACGGTCACCGCCCCTTAGCCAGCGGCCTACTCAGCCTTCTTGGTTTCAACGGAGAACGGCCGGATCCGGTGACCGGGCACTATTTACTGGGGAACGGGCATCGGGCGTTTAACCCGGTGTTGATGCGGTTTAACAGCCCGGACAGTTGGAGTCCTTTTGGGAAGGGAGGGCTGAACGCGTACGCATATTGTGTGGGGGATCCAGTTAATCGTCGAGATCCAAGAGGGCATAGCTGGACATTAGTCAGATCAAACTTGAACAAAATAGCGAATATGAGCAAACCGGCCCAACCCAGTAATATCATCCATGTACCACGGACTGGGTACTTGAAAAACATCCACCGAATAGGTGAAGGCGCTATCAGCTTCGAGGATATGTACAAGGGAAAAAAACGCCTTAACTTCTTAGCCCACGGCAACAAACCATCGCCCAACAGAAGTTCTGGATTAAAAGTAAATGGCAAATTATGGAGCGCCGAGTATTTTTATTCAGCAGCCAAAGCACAAGGAATAGACTTCGAACAGTTTGATAATGTAAGAGTTATCGCATGCTATTCAGGAAGTGGCGGCATCCATTCATTCGCAGCAAATCTCAGCACTCTCACGAAAAAGCAGACAAAAGGATATGTAGGCACGATACAAACAAAGGTAAACACGTTTAATCCAGTAGATCAGATAGAAGACTATTATAAAAAATTCAAATCCGACGCAGACGAATTTTATAACGAAGATTATCCCGACATAAGTTTAACCATTCATAAGCACAACCCCTATGACCCAATAATTGAAGCGAGCGATTACTTCAGGTACAACTTTCTATCCATCAGATTTCAGAATTAAAAAGGGCGACATCAAGTCGCCCTTTTGTTTCGTTAAAAACCTCTTACGCCGCACCAAACAACTTATGCGGATCAATCACAAACTTCTTCGGCACGCCCGCATCAAACTCGCCATACCCTCGCGGCGCGTCATCCAGGCTGATCACTTCCACACCCACGATGTCCGCGATATGAATGCGGTCCCACATGATCGCCTGCATCAATTGACGGTTGTACTTCATCACTGGCGTCTGCCCAGTGTGGAAGCTGTGGGATTTGGCCCAGCCCAAACCGAAGCGGATGCTCAGGCTGCCCATTTTCGCGGCAGCGTCCACGGCACCTGGATCCTCTGTCACGTACAGCCCAGGGATACCGATTTTGCCCGCAACACGCACCACGCCCATCAACGAGTTGAGCACAGTCGCAGGCGCTTCGTGCTTCACGCCATCATGACCATGACCGCGTGCTTCGAAGCCCACGGCGTCGACGGCGCAATCCACTTCCGGCTCACCCAGCAGTGCGGCGATCTGTTCGTGCAGCGGGGTGTCCAGGGACAGGTCAGCGATTTCGAAACCCTGAGCCTTGGCGTGCGCCAGGCGGACGGTGTTGACGTCACCGATGATCACCACGGCAGCGCCCAATAGGCGAGCAGAGGCGGCAGCCGCCAGACCGACCGGGCCGGCACCTGCGATGTACACAGTGCTGCCTGGACCAACGCCGGCAGTCACTGCACCGTGATAACCGGTGGGCAGGATGTCGGAGAGGCAGGTCAGGTCGCGGATTTTTTCCATCGCGCGATCGCGGTCCGGCAGTTTCAGCAGGTTGAAGTCAGCGTACGGCACCATCGCGTATTCAGCCTGGCCGCCAGTCCAGTCGCCCATGTCGACATAGCCATAAGCGCCACCAGGACGCGCCGGGTTAACGCTCAAGCAAACGCCGGTGTGCATTTCTTTGCAGGAACGGCAGCGCCCGCATGCAACGTTGAACGGTACCGAGACCAGGTCACCGATTTGCAGGTTTTCGACGTCGCTGCCCTTCTCGATCACTTCACCGGTGATTTCGTGGCCCAGGACCAGGCCGGTCTGGGCGGTGGTGCGACCGCGCACCATGTGCTGATCGGAACCACAGATGTTGGTGGACACCACGCGCAGGATGACAGCGTGATTAATCTTCCTGCCGCGCGGGTCCTGCATTTTTGGATAGTCGATTTTCTGTATTTCGACTTTGCCATTGCCGAGATACACCACACCACGATTGCCAGACATGCTTTCACCTCGCTGTTGTTTTTATGTAGCGATCGCGTCGCCATCAATGGGCGGCGCGTTGTTTGCTCTGGGTGTTGCCTGTAAGCCTTGTGTTGTCTGTTATGCCGCCATCGCTGGCAAGCCAGCTCCCACAGTGGATGGGGTGAGCACAGGATTTGTAAACGACACAAAACCTGTGGGAGCTGGCTTGCCAGCGATAGCCATCTAAAGAACGACCGTGCGATTGGCGTTCAAAAACACCCTTCGCTCAATGTGATACCCAACAGCCCGCGCCAACGTCAGCCCCTCGATATCCCGCCCCTTGGCGATCAAATCTTCCGGGTAATGGCTATGGTCTACCGCCTCCACGCCCTGGGCGATGATCGGGCCCTCATCCAGGTCGTTGTTGATGTAATGCGCCGTCGCGCCCACCAGTTTCACACCCTTGTTGTACGCCTGGTGATAAGGCTTGGCGCCCTTGAAACCCGGCAGCAGGGAGTGATGGATATTGATCGCCTTGCCGTCGAGTTTGCGGCACAGCTCGGGCGAAAGGACCTGCATGTAGCGGGCGAGAATCACCAGTTCGGCGCCGGACTCTTCGATGACCTGCCATACCTGACGTTCCTGGGAGGGCTTGTCGTTCGGGTCCAGCGGGAAGTGGTAATACGGAATCTGATGCCAGTCGGCCAACGGCTTGAGGTCCGGGTGGTTGGAGACCACGGCGGCCACGTCCATCGACAACTGGCCGATGCGCTGGCGGTAGAGCAAATCGTTGAGGCAGTGATCGGCCTTGGAGACCATGATCACCACTTTCGGCCGGTAGTTCGGCGCGGTCAGTTCGAAGATCATGCCGAAGGCTGCACCGCGTTCTTGCAGACCGGCGCGGAACGACTGCTCGTCGAAGCCGTCGGGCTGGCGAAATTCGACGCGGATGAAAAAACGCCCGGAGAGGCGGTCATCGAAGGAATGGTGCTCGGTGACGTAGCAGCCCTGCTCGAACAGAAAGCGGGTCACCGCATCCACAGTGCCGAGGACGCTTGGGCAGTCGGCGGTCAGAATCCATGTGTCTGGTGCGCGGCTCATAGTGCGGTGACTCCTGCTGCAAATTAGGTGTTCACACAAAACCTGTGGCGAGGGGATTTATCCCCGTTGGGCTGCGAAGCAGCCCCAAAAAAGTCGATTCAAACAAATCGGGATAACGAGTGGTGAGGTTTAAGGGCTGCTTCGCAGCCCAACGGGGATAAATCCCCTCGCCACAACAGCCCCTCGTCCTTAAGAGAGTGAATCAAGCCTGAACACTCAGCCCATACTCAGCGGCAGCATCCTGCAACCACAACCACCAGTAATCCGAGAAACTGCGGCGAATCAGCAATTCCCAGGTGTCTTCAGCGGTATGGCGAATCACCAGCTGTGATTTGGCAAACACGGTACCCACCGCCTTACCCACCGGAAAGCTGTTCGGGTGCACGTCATAGCTGGTGGATTTCATCAGCACCTGACGCACATTCGGGCCGCTCAGTTCGAGGATCTGCTGGCCGCCACTGACGTTGACGATCTGAATGTGCAAATCGCCCAACGCTTCGCGGAGTTTTTGTTCGGCAGCGAATTCTTCACCGGTTGGCACGATCAGCAGCCATTCATCCGGCCCCATCCATTGCAGGCTGGTTTCGCCTTTGACGATCACGCTGAGGGCGCCTGGCAGTTCAATGCCGAGGGCCTTGTGCACGCCGGCAGAGAATGCCGCATCGTGTCCATCACCACGAATGGTCAGATGGCCAAGCAGTTTTTTCTCACGCACGATCACACCGGCGTTTTTGCGCCCTTTGCCCACCAGGCTGGCGAGGTCGGCATGGTGCAGCGACGACTCGGCCTTGGCCCCGGTGGTTGGACGTTGTTGGTAAACATTGGCTGCGGTCATAAAGCACCTTTCCTGAATTCTGACTTGAACCCTGCAAGCAGATATACCGCTATCGCGAGCAGGCTCACTCCTACAAGGGGTATGCGATCACCTGTAGGAGTGAGCCTGCTCGCGATGAAGTCACCACGGCGCAACTGCACTCCACAGGATCCGAACAATCAAACGTTCTGGCGCTCACCCTTCGGATCAAAGAACACCGAAGAAACGATTTCCGCCTCGATCACGCTGCCGTCAGCCAGCGGTGCGAACACCCGCTCACCCATCCGGCTCAGCCCGCCTTTCACCACACCCATGGCAAACGAATAGCCCAGGGAGTTGTGCGCATAGCTGGAAGTCACGTGGCCGACCATGCTCATCGGAATCGCTTGCTTGGTGTTGAACACAAGCTGCGCACCTTCCGGCAGCCATTTGTTCGGATCGATCGGCTTGAGGCCCACCAACTGCTTACGCTGATCCCGCACACAGTCTTCACGGTTCATGCCGCGCCAGCCGATCCACGAGAACGGTTTGGTGCGACCCACACACCAGCCCATGTTCAGGTCATCCGGGGTCATCGAGCCGTCAGTGTCCTGACCGACGATGATGAAGCCCTTCTCGGCCCGCAGTACGTGCATGGTTTCGGTGCCATACGGTGTCAGGTTGTACTGCTTGCCCGCCTCGACAATTTTTTCCAGCACGCCCATCGCATAGTCGGCCTGAACGTTGACTTCGTACGACAGCTCACCGGTAAACGAAATCCGGAAAACCCGCGCCGGCACGCCACCCACCAGGCCTTCTTTCCAGGTCATGAACGGGAACGCTTCGTTGCTCAAGTCGATGTCGGTGACGTGACTGAGCAGCTTGCGGCTGTTCGGACCGGACAAGGTCATGGTCGCCCAGTGATCGGTGACCGACGTGAAGTACACCTTCAGGTCTGGCCATTCGGTCTGCTGATAGATCTCCAGCCACTGCAACACGCGTGCAGCGCCACCGGTGGTGGTGGTCATCACGAAATGATTGTCGGCGAGGCAAGCGGTTACGCCGTCGTCGAACACCATGCCGTCTTCTTTGCACATCAGGCCGTAACGCGCCTTGCCCACGTCGAGCTTGGTCCAGGCGTTGGTGTAGATACGGTTGAGAAACTCACGCGCATCCGGGCCCTGGATGTCGATTTTGCCCAGGGTCGAGGCGTCCAGCAGGCCGACACTGTCGCGCACGGCTTTGCATTCGCGCTTCACGGCGGCGTGCAGGTCTTCACCGTTTTTCGGGAAGTACCACGGACGTTTCCACTGACCGACGTCTTCGAACTCGGCGCCATTTTTCACGTGCCAGTGATGCAGCGCGGTGAAGCGCACAGGTTCGAAAATGTGCCCGCAGTGACGACCAGCCACGGCACCGAAGGTCACCGGTGTGTAGTTGGGACGGAACATCGTGGTGCCCATCTGCGGGATGGTCACGTTTAGCGAACGGGCGGCAATGGCCAGACCGTTGACGTTGCCCAGCTTGCCCTGGTCCGTACCGAAGCCCAGCGCGGTGTAGCGTTTGACGTGCTCGACCGACTCGAAACCTTCGCGGGTCGCCAGTTCGATGCCGCCAGCGGTGACATCGTTCTGGAAGTCGACGAATTGCTTCGGCGCTCGTGCAGAGTTCTTTTCATGAGGCACCTGGAACAGCGCCAGGGTCGGCTCTTCGAGACGGCTGAGGGCCTTCGGCAACGAGCCTTCGACCGCACCGAAGCCGGCTTCGCTGGCTGCGCGTGCGCCACCTTCGAACCCATCTGCCAGGGAATCGCCGAGACCGTAAACGCCGTTGATTCCGCCGACGCACACACGTTTCTGCGGTGCTTCGCCCGGTACAAAACCGAGGATGTCTTCACGCCAGGTCGGCTTGCCGCCCAGGTGCGAAGCCAGGTGAACCACCGGGCTGTAACCGCCGGAACTAACGACCAGGTCGCAATCAAGCCACTCACCCGGGCTGGTCACTGCGTGTGCTTTGACATCAATCGCCGCCACGCGAGCAGCGGTCACGCGCTTGGTGCCACGGGCTTCGATCACGGCGCTGCCGGTCAGGATGCGAATGCCTTTTGCGCGTGCTTCCTCAACCAGTGCACCGCGAGGATTGCTGCGAGCATCGGCGATGGCCACGACTTGCAGGCTGGCATCGAGCCAATCCAGCGCCACGCGGTAGGCGTGATCGTTGTTGGTCGACAGCACGAGTTTTTTGCCCGGTGCCACGCCGTAACGACGCACGTAAGTCGACACAGCGCCGGCGAGCATGTTGCCCGGCACGTCGTTGTTGCCGTAAACCAGCGGACGCTCGTGAGCGCCGGTCGCCAGGACCACGCGCTTGGCGCGAACACGGTGGATACGCTGACGCACCTGGCCAATCGGTGCGCGGTCACCAAGGTGATCGGTCAGGCGCTCGTGAATGGTCAGGAAGTTATGGTCGTGGTAACCGTTGACCGTAGCGCGGGGCAACAGCAGCACGTCCGGGGTGTTTTTCAATTCGTTGATGACGCTGGCAACCCATTCCACGGCCGGTTTGCCGTCGAGGCTTTCGCGGGAGTCGAGCAGGCTGCCGCCGAACTCTTCCTGTTCATCGGCGAGGATCACGCGGGCGCCGCTACGGGCCGCCGCCAATGCTGCGGCGAGACCTGCAGGGCCACCGCCGACGATCAGCACGTCGCAGTGCTGGTTCATGTAGTCGTAGGTGTCCGGATCGTTCTCGGTCGGCGAGCGGCCAAGACCGGCAGCCTTACGAATGTACTTCTCGTACGTCATCCAGAACGATTGCGGGTA